>ERZ827471.1489-NODE-1489-length-13828-cov-2.930226_pt1 | contig 13828 bp, 8 predicted proteins | sample MGYA00519772_ERZ827471 | MGnify/ENA primary metagenome ERZ827471 (study PRJEB31778, sample SAMEA3449315) | human gut metagenome | biome: human gut; feature: human-associated habitat; material: faeces | place: United Kingdom | collected 2010/2012 ... | reverse complement strand
CCGTCGGCTAAGATAAGAGAAATAGCCAGGGAAGCTCTGAGAGGAAGATGGGTCCAGATGTTTTGGGGAATGCTCATATTTTTTGCTCTGAGCTCTTTCGTTTCCAGTATCCTTGACTATTTTTTCAGCGTGGTGAGATACATTCCCATCAGCGGCTATTATTACAGAGTTACGATGTCGTATGCCGGCGCCTTGTATGAGTTCCTCGTCATGGGAGCCCTCACATGTGGTTTTGCCATGTTCATGCTGGCTTTCTTCAGAAGCAAGAATATAAATTATACGCTCAATCTGGAAGGGTTCAGCATGTTTGGAAAGGCATTCTGCCTCTATCTTCTGTACAGCGTCAAGATTGCGCTCTGGGGACTTTTGTTTATCATTCCCGGAATCATAGCAACTTTCAGATACAGCCAGTGCTTCTATATCAGGGTGGATAATCCGGAGCTTTCGGCTTCGCAATGTATAAACGAGAGTAAACGTCTGATGAGGGGCAACAAGGGAAAGCTGTTCTGTCTTAATTTATCTTTCTTCGGATGGGCTTTCCTTGCGGCTATTCCTCAGTCTGTATTCGATATCATGACGGATAGCACGGGAATAATATATATTCTGTTTTATAATCTGTTCTGGCTCCCGATGCTGGTGGTGAGTCTATATTTAGAAATGTCAAATGTAGTCTTCTATGAAATCGTCACGAGAAATCTGATAGTCGAAAATCCTCAGGGGATATCTTATTCTCAGTCTCCGCACGAAAACGGCGGATGGCAGGGCGACGCAACGCAAGGTCAGAGAGAAGAAGAACGTCATGATGATCCCGACATCAGATAATAAATAGACAACATATAATAGAACAACATGAGCCTCCTTGGCATAATATGAAATATGTTATGTTAAGGAGGTATAATTTTGTCCGTAGAGAGACATTATTTCCCAGGCAATAACACACCGCTGGGATTTTTTTCGTATTACAAGCATATTCTGGGACAAAGAGAGGCCAATAAGATCGTATGTATCAAGGGCGGTCCCGGTACCGGAAAATCTACTTTTATGAACAGGATTGCGGAATATTTCGCATCTATGGACGAGGATATAGATTATCTGCACTGTTCTGCCGATGAGAATTCTCTTGACGGCATAGTGCTTAAAGACAGGAGAATAGCAGTTATAGACGGAACGAGCCCTCATATTACAGATCCGGTCACTCCGGGGGCGGTAGATAAGATCGTCAATTTAGGTGAATTTTGGGACGAAGAGGCGATAGCTGTCAACAAGAGCGAAATAATCGATTTAAACGAAGAAACATCCAGATGGTATCGGATAGCCTATAATTATCTCAGCGCCGCCAAGAGCGTATACAGGAGCCTTGAGGAGATATATAATGATGCTTCTGAGGACAGTGAGATATATAAGGTAGTAGCCGATATAGTAGGCAGCGAATACGGCGATCTGGATATTTCTCTGAAACCGGGCAAGAGAAAGAAATTTTTCGCCAGCGCCATTACGGGAGACGGCGTAGTAAATTACATCACCAGTTTGCTGGGAGACATGAAACGCGTATATATGATCGATTCTCCGGTGGGCTATTCCAACAGCAGCTTCATGGAGATAGTCACTGAAGGCGCAATATACAGAGGATTGGATGTAGAAGCTTATTACTGTCCAATGTGTCCGGAAGAGAAGATAGAACATATCGTGATTCCTGAACTTAAAACGGCCTTCGTTACCATGAACAGATATCACGATATACAGCCGTGGGAGATACCTGCTCCCGATGAAAGCGGTCAGGAAATAATTCTGATAGATATGGAAGATTACATGAATATCCTCAATATCGGAAAGAACAGTGAACTGATTCAGTCTTTAAATGAAGAGTACGATATTCTTCTCAATAAGAGCGTGAAACATCTCTCGCTGGCCAGAGATACTCATCTGATGGTAGAAAAAATGTATATACCCAATATGAACTTTACTCAGCTGTCAGATATGAGGGATAAGCTGCAGGCCGAGCTGGCGGCCATCAAGGCTGAGTAGGATAGGACTCTATGATACGGATAGATAAGCGACCGCTCGGCCTTGAGTTTTGCGGCTCGGGCTGTCAGATTTGCCAACATGTCTCAAACTGCCAACAAAATCGTAAGAATTTGTTGGCAGTTTTCATGAGATTCAAAGAAACACCGATATCGGCTCTGGAATCGCTATCAAGTTGAAAATTTTATAAACAAAAGTATATTATCATCGGGAATTATGGTATAATAACCTCACGGCGTTAGCGAAATCAGAGGTTTCGGCGCTTCGGTCACGATTCGAATTATGAAAAGAGGGATACTATGACGAAAAAGAACTTAGGGGAGTTTTTATCCTTGCTTGAGCGGCAAGGCCTTTTGCTTGAGGTAGACGTATTGGATGCCGGCGAGAAACAGGTCGAACATATATCATACAATTCAATGGACGTTAAAGAGGGAACGCTGTTCATATGCAAGGGAATGAACTTTAAGGAAGAGTATCTTGAGGACGCCATAGAAAAAGGGGCTGTCTGTTATATGTCAGAGAAGAAGATAAGAGCAGATTTTCCCTATATACTGGTCAGCGATATGCGCAGGGCTATGTCCGATACCGGGGCGTTTTTTTATGATGAAATCTGGAATAAAAAGTTGCAGATGATCGGTATAACGGGGACTAAGGGAAAGTCTACCACAGCCACTTTTGTGAAGTCCATCATGGATGATTATTGCAGATCCATAGGAGAAAAAGAGATAGGCTTTGTCTCGGGAATATACAACTACGACGGCCGGCACAAAGTAAAAGCCAAGAAGATGACTACCCCGGAGACTCTGCAGCTTCACAAAATACTTGCAGACTGCGCCAAAAATGGCTGTAAGTATCTTGTTATGGAGACATCTTCTCAGGCTCTTAAATATGACAGAACCAGAGCTCTCAGATATAAAGTAGGAGGATTTCTCAATATTTCTGAAGATCATATATCCGACAGAGAACATCCCGACATCGAGGACTATTTTGCTTCAAAACTTAAACTGTTCAGTCAGTGTGAGATCGCCTGTATAAACCTTGAAATAGAAGAAAAATATCTCGGCAGGGTAATGGACGAAGCGGCAAAACACTGCAAGAAAATCATAACTTTTGGCCGGACAGAAAGAGCCGACTACTATGGGTTTGATGTCAAGTCTACTCCTGACAGCCTCACCTTTAAAGTGCGGCATCGGGACGGTACAGAAGAGATAACCGTCAGCATAGGAGGTTTCTATAATGCTTCCAACGCTCTTGCCGCCATAGCTATGACCAGGGCTTTGGGGGTTCCGTTTGAAAATATCAAGAGGGGGCTATCTAATGTGAAAGTGGCAGGACGTATGGAACTGTATCACATGAGGAACAAAGATGTAGACGTGATAGTAGATTATGCCCATAATAAGCTGAGTTACCAGACGCTCTTTGATAATGTCAGGAAGCTGTATCCGGGAAGAAAAATACTTCTGGTATTCGGATGTCACGGCAATAAAGCTTATAACCGAAGAAAAGATCTCGGAGAACTTGCCAATATATATGCGGACAAGATCGTCCTGACAGAACAGGACCCGGGAACAGAATCGGTGACTGAAATATGCCGGCAGATACGAGAACATATAGATACAGATAAACCTGTAAAAGTCATCACAGACAGAGGAGAGGCCATAGCTGCTGCCTGCGATATGGCAGAGGACGGCTGGGTGATGGTGATCGCCGGAAACGGAGCCGACGGATACCAGAAGAGAGGCCTGACTTATGTGGAGCTTCCGACAGATGGTGAAAGAGTGCAGGAATATATAGACAAAAACAGATAAGTAAAAGGGATGATATTCAGATGAATGATCACGGTAAGACTACTGCGGCTTTTGAGAGCATTGCAGCCGGTCTGGGCAGAGGACTTATATATATTCAGGAAGATTACAATATAGGAGCCTACAGCAACCTGGCAAAGGAGATAACCGGTATAAGACTTCCGGCTCATAGTCAGGGACATGACGGAGGAAACATCGAAGAAGGAGATATCGTCGTAATCGCCGACAATGACCTGGGCAACGACGACGGACTTTCTCCCGAGGATCTCAAACTGATAAATATATACGACAGCAAAATAAAATGCGGCGATGCACTTTTGGCTATTGGAGTCTATAAGAACAGAAAGATCAAACCCGTTTACAAGGTGGCCCACAGCTACGACCTGAAACAGACTATGGAGCTGAACCACAGGTATCTGGGATTTGGTATTTCGGCGCTTATAGATGAAAAAAAGGGCGTCATATCCATTAGCGTCAACGATGTTGAATATTCCATGACTTACCTCGAGGCCATAGGCCATATGGTAGTTATCGACAAAAACACGGGAAAGATCAAATTCTTCCAGGCCAGAGGATACGGCTTCAGAAACGAAGAAATAGGAAGCCTTCTGAGAGGAAAAAGCTTTCTTGAGAAGAGGTCGGATGGAGAAAACAGCGATCTGTGCCCTCAGATAGGAAGAAGAATGGAAGAACTGTTCGAAGGCGACCGGTTCATAAGCGATATAAAGATGCTTCTCGAAGGAGAGAACGGACAGGGAACGAAAAAAGTCTATAACATCCATAAGCGCCCCATGTATTGTCATATGGTAAGGATAAAACTTGGAGAGCCCGAAGACGGGGTATATATCTTCATTCAGGATAAGGAACTTGTGCAGAATCAGCCGGCTTCCCGGGATGTGATGGCTGCCGAACTTGAAAAACTGAAGAAAAGAAGATATGCAGACGAAGAACTTGCCGGAGTAGACGGATTTGGCAGCTTTATCGGAAACGATAAGACGATGATAACCGTCAAGAGGCTGGCGGCAAAGGCATCAAAGAACAGGTTCAACGTTATGCTCACCGGAGAGAGCGGCACGGGGAAGTCAGTCTTAGCAAAAGAAATACATGATATGAATATGGCTCACAAGCCCTTTGTGGAAGTATGCTGCAACGCCATTTCACCGACGCTCTTTGAGAGCGAACTCTTCGGATATGCTCCGGGGGCATTTACGGGAGCCAGTTCTCAGGGCAAGGCGGGATATTTCGAAGAAGCTAACGGAGGGACTATTTTTCTCGACGAGATAGGCGATATATCGCCCGAGATGCAGATAAAACTTCTTCACGTGATACAAAATAAGCGCATATACAGGGTAGGCGACACTAAGCCTATAGACGTAGACGTAAGGATAATAACGGCAACCAACAAAGATCTGGAAAAAGAGATGGAAAGAGGTAATTTCAGAAGAGATCTCTATTACAGGATCAATGTATTTCCCATATATATACCTCCTCTGAGGGAGAGAAAAAGCGACCTCTATTTTCTGACAAATTCCATACTGGATCAGTACTGTAGAGAATATGACATAAAGACCAAGCAGTTTTCTCAGGAGGCTATAGATATAATTATGTCCTATCCTTGGCCGGGAAATGTGAGAGAACTGAAAAATGTAGTGGAATGTGCAGTGGCCATATGCGACGAGGAACTGATATATTCGGAGCATTTGATGCTGCCAAAAGATTTGCGGGAGGAAGGAAACAGAACCTTAAAAGAAAGACTTAAAGATGAAGAACATAGAATAATTTCAGATACTCTTAAGCAAAACGGCGGCGATAAACTTAAGACTATGGAAGAACTAAATCTCCCTCGATCATCTTTTTACAAGAAGTTAAAGGAGTTTGGAATCGATTAAATTTCTCAAAAGTAAGACTAAAGTCTCTAAAATGAGACTCTAAGCGAAAACTAATCGCAAGCCCGCACTTGAGACGAACAGGTTGATTATGAGAGAAACCATTGAAATATCAATGGCTTCTCTTTTTTTGTTCAATTATGCTGAACTTTGGCACAGGTCTTGCTTATTAAATTTATAACAAAACATCATATCTCATGGAAAGGAAATTAAAATGACCAGAGAAATAAAAGACGGAAAACTGTATTTTGACGGCTGCGATACGACACAGCTGGCCAGAGAATATGGAACGCCGCTGTATGTCATGTCAGAGACAGATATCATAGAACGCTTTTCTCAGCTTAGAAAAGAATTCACGGATAAATACCCTAAAACAAGAGTGGCTTACGCCTGCAAAGCTTTTTGCAATATGGCCATGCTGAAACTATGCGAAAGGGAGGGTATGTGTATAGACGTAGTCTCCGGAGGAGAGCTATATACGGCGATAAAGGCAGGCTTCCCGGCTGAGAGGATAGAGTTCAACGGAAACAATAAACTGCTCGAAGAGCTCTCTGCTGCCATAGATTATGGGATAGGGAGAATAATAATAGACGGCATAGGAGAACTGGAACTAATAGAGAAGATCTGCAGAGAAAAGAATAAAAAAGTCAAGGTCCTCTACAGGATAACACCGGGGATAAAGGCAGACTCTCACGATTATATAGTCACAGGCAAGAAGGATTCAAAATTCGGAATGCCCCAGGATGAAGACTCCCTGTATCGTGAAGTGAAAAAAGCTCTCGACTCCCCTTACGTAGAGTTCCTGGGTTTCCATTTTCATATAGGCTCGCAATTATTTGAAAAAGATCCTTATTTACAGGCTCTCAATGTGACTCTTAAGCATATTAAGAATATTAAGGAGAAATATGGAGCAGAGGTAGAAGAGATAAACATGGGAGGCGGATTCGGTGTGGTATACACCGATGAGCAGCGTAAGCCGTACAGCTATTACCTTGATCCGCTCGTGGAAAGGATAAATGAATTTTTTGCAGAAGAACAAATGCAGCCGCCGGCCGTAGTCATAGAACCGGGAAGGAGCATCGTCGCCGAAGCCGGAATAACCCTTTATACTATAGGCCGCATAAAAGACATCCCGGGAGTCAGAAAGTATGTATCGACAGACGGAGGGATGACGGACAATATAAGACCTGCACTGTATCAGTCTGAATATGACGGAATCATAGCAGGCAAAGCATCACAAGCAAAGACGGAAAAGGTGACAGTATGCGGCAAGTGCTGTGAATCGGGGGACATTCTTATCAGAGACATAGACATGGCGGAGCCTGAAACAGGAGATATATTCGCCATATTTTCCACAGGAGCGTACGGATACTCTATGGCTTCCAATTATAACAGGAATCCCGTACCGGCCGTAGTGCTGGTTAAAGAGGGCAGAAGCGAAGTGATAGTGAAACGTCAGACATATGAAAATATGATTTCAAACGATGTGATTCCGGATTCTTTAAGATGATGTTGATCAAATATTAAAACGAGGAGGAATATGATGAGGACTCTAATAAAAAACGGTGTTGTAATCGATCCGGCAAACGGTGTGAATTCTAAGCTCAACCTGGTGATCGAAGACGGAAAGATAAAGGAGGTGACAAGAGATGAGCCTCGCTGCGAAAAGGTCATCGATGCAGAGGGTAAATATGTGGCTCCAGGATTTATCGACATCCATATGCACGAGGAAGGCTACGATCAGGAGCAGGGAAAGATAAAGAATTCTATCACCAAAGCTATGCTGCGGATGGGAGTAACTACGGCTGTGGGAGGAAACTGCGGAGATAACTATATGGATCCCGCAGAATTCCTGGATACCATAGACAGAGAAGGATGCCCCGTAAATATGGCCATGTATGCAGGACACACTTATTTCAGAAATAAAGCGGGTCATACGGATAAATATACTGAAATATCAGACGCAGAACTCAAAGATATGAAATCCATGATTAATGACGCCCTTGACAGAGGCTGCATAGGTATTTCTTTCGGAATAAGATACGTCCCGGGAATCAACGAAAATGAACTTATAGAATGTGGAAGCCTCTGCAAGCCTTCAGGCAAGCTGGTAAGCGCTCATGTGAGAAATGACGCGGCATATATATTCGGAGCCATGCAGGAACTCATAAATATAGGGGAAAAACTGAATTTGCCTGTTCAGGTATCTCATGTAGGCAGCATGGGAGGATTCGGACAGATGAAAGAAATGCTGGAAGTCATAGACGCATACAAAGCCAATAATTATGATGTCACTGCTGACTGCTATCCGTATTATGCTTTCAGCACCAGGATAGGAGAGACTACATACGATGACGGATTCCTTGAAAGATACGATACGGATTATTCTGTGATAGAAGTCTGCGAAGGAAAATATAAGGGCAGAAGATGTGACAAGGAGATTTTCGACGAGCTCAGAAGGGACGCGCCAAAGACCATAACGGTATGTCATGTGATGAAACCTGAGGACGTAGATATGGCTCTTCTTCATCCCAATGTCATGCTTGCCAGCGACGGACTCTTCAATAACGGGCAGGGACATCCGAGAGGCGCAGGCTCTTTTCCGAGGTTTATAAAAAACTATGTAAAGACTGGCAAAATCTCTTTATATGACGCTGTAAACAAGATGACTACCATGCAGGCCGAGAAACTCTGCCTCGATAAGAAAGGCAGACTCAACGTCGGATCAGATGCAGATATAGTGATCTTTGATCTGGAAAAGATAAGCGATGAGGCTACTTTTGACGATCCGGCCGCCGCCCCTTGCGGTATAGAGTATGTGATAATAGCCGGAGAAGTAGCTGCATGCGGCCAGGAGATAGTAGACGAGACTCTCGGCCGGTCGGTCAGAAAATTTTAAAGTTAAAAAGGCTTATGAGGTTGCCTTAAAAACCTAAAATTTTAGGAAGGAGAAAACGAAATGGAATTTGGTTTTTTATCTGTTATTCCGCCCGTGTGTACTATATTGCTGGCGGTTTTGACTAAAAATGTGTTTCTGGCGCTGATGATAGGCGTAGTTCTGGGATATCTGATCCTGGACGGAGGAAATGTGATTGCCGCTCTAAGTGATTCTCTGAACGGAGTGGTAAACGTATTTACCAGCACGGGGAACACCATCGTACTCATGTCGATACTTCTGATAGGCGCAATCATCTATATCATCGAAAAATCAGGAGGTATCACAGGCTTTGTAGATGTGATGGTCAAAAAGAGGGCTATCATAAAGAGTAAAAAAGGCGCCAACTTCTTTACTTGGCTCCTGGGCGTACTTATCTTCACATCGGGATCCTTAAGCTGTATGGTAGTAGGTTCAGTTACGAGGCCTATAAATGACGCTCTGAAGGTTCCTCATGAGAAAGCTGCGTTTTTAGTACATTCAACTTCTACACCTGTATGCGTATTGATTCCTCTGAGCGGCTGGCTGGCTTCCATGATCGGCTATCTGACTTCAGGAGGAGTAGCTGAAAGCGACGCTATGACCATATTGGTAGAATCTATTCCGCTGAACTTTTACTGCGTGATAGCAGTCGTAGGATGTCTGGTTCTTTCACTGCTGGGTATAGATTTCGGACCTATGAAAAAAGCTGAGAAAAGGGCTGCAGAAACAGGATATCTGGATGATCCCAAATCTAATCCCGACGCCAGCAAAGGCGATGAGGAGATACAGATAGATACAGACAAACCGAGAATGATGAACCTGCTTCTGCCTATGCTCGGAATGATAGCAGGCGTTATAGTAGCTCTGATCGTAACAGGCGAGGGAAGCCTCCTCAACGGAAACGGCATGCAGGCTCTGCTGTGGGGAGTCTTCGTGGCTCTAATGATCTGCGGCATACTTACAATGGTACAGAAGATATATACTTTCGGACAGTTCATCGACAACGTATTCAAAGGCGCTTCATCGATGCTTTCGATAGCTGCTATACTCATGTTTGCCTTCACCTTGTCTCCTATAGTAAAGACTCTGGGAACGGGAGAATATCTGTCGTCTCTGTTTGAACAGTTCCTCACTCCGGGACTGCTGCCTGTACTGGTATTCATCATGGCCTGTATCCTGTCTTTCGCTACGGGAACATCCATGGGAACCATGGCCATCATGTCGGTGATAGCTCTGCCTATGGCCGTCAATCTTGGAATGAGTATTCCTCTCGTAGCTTCTGCCGTATGGGGCGGCAGTATATTCGGAGATCATGCGTCTCCTGTATCTGACACTACTATCATGAGCTGCGCAACTACAGGATGTAATATAATAGATCACGTCAAGACTCAGATACCTTACTGCGGTGTGTTTGCGGCGGCATCTATAATACTTTATCTGGTCGTGGGACTCATTCTTTAAACGACGCTTATAAAGGTGATATTTGCAGAATCTCTGCGGATATCACCTTTATTGTCCCTTAAGGGTACAAGAAAAAGCCCGCATCTTAAGATGCGGGCTGGTATTGGGAGCTTATAGCTCCGATTTGAACCACTCGTTTACAGGTAGCGCCGATGCGTCTCGGAGAGATCTATATATGAGTATCGGCGTCTCCGATATCGGAAAGCAATTTTTTCATATCTTCCGGCAGAGGAGCTTCGAGACAAAGCTTCTGTCCCGCTATCGGGTGGATAAACGAAAGCCTGTATGCGTGAAGCGCCTGCCTGGATATATACCGGGAAGTACTTTTTTCTTCGTCTCCCTCAATGCGGCGAAAATCTCCGTGAAGCTTTCTGTACAGAAAAGGATCCCCGTTGTTATAGAGATGATCTCCTGTAACGGGGTGACCGATGGAAGCCATATGTACTCTGATCTGATGAGTCCTGCCGGTTTCGAGGGAGAGTTCCGTTAGAGTATATCCCGATTTAAACCGCCGGAGGACCTTATAATGAGTCAGAGAAGGGAAACCTCCTCTTTCAACGGGCAAAATCCATCTCTCTACCTCGTCGGGATCGGGTCTTCCTATGGGAGCGTCTACGCTGCCGCTGTCTGCGGTGATGATACCGTCTAAAACTGCGAGATACCGCTTTTCGATGATGCCGGCTTTCATCTGCTTGATTATCTGCTCTTGGACAAAACCATTTTTAGCTACTATTAAGAGGCCGGAGGTATTCATGTCCAACCTGTTGGCAAAGCGTATCTTGTAGCTTTCTCCGTCATCGCGCATCTTCTTTGAAATGCCGTTGGCGATAGTATGGCAGGGCTTTCCCTTTGTAGGATGTACTACGTGGCCGGGCTGTTTATTGATGATGAGAAGGTCTTTATCCTCAAAGACCACCGAGATAGGTATATCTTCCGGCGGAAAATCAGAAGTTTCCTCGGGGAGATTTACGGTCAACTTATCTCCCGGGTGCGCAACCATCCAGCCCCGGACAGGTTCGCCGTTTAACTTTGCCAGATCCTGCTGCTTTATCTTAGTCAGCAGCCTGGATGAAAAATGAAAATTACGCCGAAGGAGCTCCTTTACAGAGAGCTCCCGGTCTTTTTCCGTCACTGTATAATTGAATTCTGTCATAACTTTTCCTTACAAGAATTTGCTCTTCACTTTTTCCCAGAACTGATAATTATCGAATCTGATCAGATTGATCTTTTTGCGGGAGAGGTGAAGGCTCAGTTCCTTTATGCCGTCGTATTCTGCGAGCATTCCGTCATATGTGATGCTGAGGGTGGAATCGTCTTCGCTGCATGGAATCACCGTCAGCTTATCGTTTGCAGGCAGAAGTATGCCTGAGGTCAGAGAGCGGTATGCGACGTTCTGAATGGGAGCGATAGGCGTTACTTGCAGAACGTTGAGCCTCGGGTCTACGATGCTGCCTCCGAGGGCGTAGTTATAGGCTGTACTGCCGGCAGGCGTAGAGACGCAGATACCATCTCCGCTGAATCTTTCTATAAAGCTGTTGTTTATGGAAATGTTCAGGTGAACGGGATGAGTCAGCATGCCCTTTACGGTGATCTCGTTGAGAGCCGTATGCTTAGCTACATGCGAATCTGTGCGGATGGTGCAGGCCACGCCTGTGAGACTCTGTATGCTGTATCTGTCCTGATTGTATAAAAAGATAAAGTCGTCTATCTTTTCGGGCAGTATCTCCTGGAAAAACCCCAGATGCCCTGTATTTATCCCTACGATGGGCGTCTTGGGAAAGCCGAAGTCCTGAACGAGACGGAGAAGAGTGCCGTCTCCGCCTATGCAGATTATCAGTTGAGTCTGCTCATCATATGTATCGAGAGCCCTGAGGCCTGATTTTACAAGCTTTTTTCTCAGAGTTCTCTCGATAGTTCCCGATATTTCCGTATTGTTCTTATAAATAAAGATGTTCTTGTTCATAAATATGATATTACAACATTTTTTCCAGTTCATCAACAAGGTTTTTAAAGGTTTCCATGGCCATCTTCACAGGCTGTGGGGACGCCATATCTACTCCGGCTATCTTCAGAAGCTCCACAGGATAGTCGGAAGATCCGCTCTTGAGGAATTTTATATAATTCTCCCGGGCCGTTTCACCTTCTTCAAGGATTTTGGCGGAAATAGCAGTAGCCGCCGAATAGCCGGTAGCGTATTGATATACATAGAATCCGCGGTAGAAGTGAGGTATTCTCGACCATTCGTATTTTATATATCCGTCGTCTTCCATAGCGGGACCGAAGTAAAGATCGTTGAGCTTATTATAAGTGTCATTGAGCCATCCTGCAGTCAGAACTCCGCCTTTTTCTATCTCCTCATGAGCCAGAAGTTCAAACTCTGCGAACATGGTCTGGCGGAATAAAGTCGTACGGAACTCTTCTATATAATAATTGAGCAGGTACTTTCTCATATTCTCATCTTTTTCTGTCGCCAGCAGATGCTTTATTAAGAGGGACTCGTTGACTGTAGAGGCTACCTCGGCAGTGAATATGGAATGATCCCCGTAAGTGTAGGGCTGAGCATTTCTGGTATAATATGAGTGCATGGAGTGTCCCATCTCGTGGACGATAGTGAATACATCTTTAAGTGTATCGGTGTAATTGAGCAGTATATAAGGCATGCTGTCATAGGCCCCGAAGCTGTAGGCTCCGCTGGTCTTGCCTTGATTTTCATATACATCTACCCATCCTGATTCTATACCGCGTCTTACTTGCCGGATATATTCACTGCCTAAAGGAGCCAGGCCTTCGGCCATTATTTCCACTGCTTCCTCAAAGGAAATCTTCTTTTTCGGAGCGGCTACAAGAGGTACGTAAACATCGTACATTCTCAGATGATCTACACCTAAAACTTTCTTGCGCAGCTCGATATAGCGGTGAACTACGGGAAGATAGTTATGAACTTCTTTGATGAGATTGCGGTATACGTCCATAGGGATATTTCCGCTGCTCAAAGCTGCGGATGCCGCCGAATCATATTTTCTTATTCTGGCCGAGACCACGTCCGTCTTGGCGTTATAGTTATAATTGGTGGCCAGAGTGTTATTGAGCTTTTTATAAGCCTCGTACATGTTGGTGAAGGCGGCCTTTCTGACGCTTCGATCCTGACTTTCCATAAAAGTTATATAGTTGCCGTGAGTGAGAGGGACTTGCTGGCCGTCCTCTCCTGTGACGACGCCGAAGGTCATATCTGCGTTATTGAGCATCTTGAAGACATCGTTGGTAGCGCCTGTTATCTCGGAAATCTGAGCCAGTATGTTTTCTTCTGCCGCCGATAAGATATGCTCTTTTTCGCGGAGCATGGATTTAAGCATGAAGTCATACTGTAGGAGGCCGGGCTCTTCGCGCAGAAATTTCAGTATCTCGGATTCGGGCGCCTCCAGCAGTTCAGGAGTGAAGAAGGACATGGCTGCCGCCACTTTAGCCATCGCGCTGCCGCATTTATCGTCCATGGCCTGATATTTATCCACCCGGTTGTCTTCATCTTTTTTCATGGCCGCATATACAAAAGCGTGTTCGAGTTTCTGCCATATGGAATCTCTTTCCCTCAATGCCGAAAGCAGAGTTTGCGGCGATTCGGTCAGCTTTCCGCTGAAATCTTTAAAGTTTTCGGCTCTCTTTATACACTCGTCTACATCCTTTTCCCATAAAGACTCATCAGGATACATATCCTCTATGTTCCATTTGTATTCCTGAGG
>ERZ827471.1486-NODE-1486-length-13844-cov-3.735876_pt1 | contig 13844 bp, 10 predicted proteins | sample MGYA00519772_ERZ827471 | MGnify/ENA primary metagenome ERZ827471 (study PRJEB31778, sample SAMEA3449315) | human gut metagenome | biome: human gut; feature: human-associated habitat; material: faeces | place: United Kingdom | collected 2010/2012 ... | reverse complement strand
GAGGGATAAAAGAATGTGGGTATTTTGGCTTGTGTTCTTCGTTCTGATGGCAGTGGTGATTACGCTTATGTATTGCTGCCTTATCAGAGCTAGTGTGGTGGACGACGAAATGGAGAAGGCGTTTCAACAAAAGATGAAATTACGAAAGGATGAGGCAGAAAAATGTCAAGAGGACGAGCAGGAGTAATATCGAAAGAATACAAAGGGGAAGAGAATACAGAATTTCATGACATCATAAAACTTTTTAAGATTTACCGAGTAGTAAACTGGCAAATGCAGATTAAGATCAATCAGGTAAGTGTCATGCTTTCGCTTATGTATCAGGCAAATCATAGGAGTTCGAATTACTGGTTACGAAAAGAAACTAATATTTTTTCTGTTCTTTTTTCCTTGTTTATGATATGTGGAAGATTATTATATGGTGTACACTGGTGTACAGATATCATCGGAGGTGTTCTATTGAGCTTCGGATTGTTTGGAATATATCGGGGAGCCACTTTACTTTGCTGTAGGAATCAGTGACAGATTGGAGAAAAAACGGGTAGAGAAACATATGCAATAGCAGTAGGGGTGCTGTTTCTGATAATAAAAAGAATCATCCTTTGTATCGTGTGAAAAACGAATAAAGTTTTATAAAAAGGGATTGTTCAGAGTGAACATTCCTTTTTCTATTGGAAATTTGCCATAAATTGTCAAATAACAGTTGCTTAAAGGTACCAAATAATATATAATTGACTATAATCAATAGTTAAAATATCATTGTAATTACAAGAAAAGGCAAAAGCATTGCCAAAAGGGAGGAGGAAATGTATGAAGCATTTCAGAAAAACAATTGCACTCTTTCTGGTGGTAGTTATGCTGACAACCACAATGGGAAGTACTGTGCTTGCAGGAACTGAAAATCAGGGATTTTCGGATCAAGCAGAAACGACCGTGGATAGCAGGTTTCTGGATGGAATTGATACAGATGGTTACGATTACGTGATCACATCCCAGGAACAGGCCGATGAACTAAGGGTGTCGGATGATTCCAAATCCATTTTGGTTGCATGTGGGTCGGTTTATCTTTCCGGCATCACAGCAGGAACCATCACAATCCGCAATACAACAAAGATCCAGCTATCTAATGTTACTGCGAAAGCACTGGACATCAGCCAGGGTACTGCGATCAGCTTCACTGGTGTGAAAGCAGACCAGCTGTTGATAGCCGGGGAAAAGACAGAAGAGTCTTCCCTGCAGATTGATTCTGAAACGAATATTTCCAAACTGGAATTAAACGGCGGCCAGGCAGTAACACTGTAAGGAAGCGGAACCATCGGAGATGTGGAAGTAAAAGAACCGGTAAGTTCCCTGGCGGTTTACGCCACCTGTAAAGTAACAAACCAGTCCGGAAAAGCACTGGAACTGGAAAAACCAGACGGAAGCAGTGAAACCCTTCCAAGTGGTGCAGCAAGCTCTCTGAAACTGGAAACTTACTCCGTTACATTTGTAGCTGATGGCAGTGAAGTGGCTGTCCGTCAGACAGTTCCCGGAACTCCGGTGGATGTTACCGGGATCACGCCAGAAAAAGAAGGATACATATTTACCACCTGGTATCAGGATGCGGCCTGTACAGAAGCGTATTCCCAGTTTGACTGTGTGAACGGACCTCTGACCTTATATGCAGGTTTTACAGATGCTGCTGAAGCTGTGACCGTTACCTTTGAAACATTTGATGGTACACCAGCAGCACCTCTTACCTTTGCAAAAGGGGAAACACTTCTTTCCAAACCGGTATCCAGCATTTCTACAAGTAAGGACGGCTATACCTTCGGCGGATGGTGCCGTGATGAAACGTGTACCGAACCATTTGCATATACAGAGCCAGTTCAGGAAGATATGACTCTGTATGCGCTTTTTACTTCCAACGAAGCCGTAAGCCAGGAAAAGGATGGAAGCTGTGCGGAGTTAAATGATTTCGACTGGCAGGGAGAGATCCCGCTGATTACAGATACCAAAATGACAGAAGACGAGGTTCTGTCCGCTGTCTCCTTAGAGCCGGGAGCCGGTGATCTGGATCCGATCCTGTCTGTAAAAAAGACACCGAACGGTTTCTCCATTTTCGGTGAATATTACGAAAAAGATGAAAAAAAAGGATTTGAGCCGGGAGCCACATTTACAGTAAGGCTTCCTGAAGAAATTAATTTTGCAGATTATTCCAAAGATGTTCGCTCAGTTACAGTTTCTGTTTATAAAGAGAAGGTGGAGATTGTTGGTTTTTCAGAAGATATCGATTATATTCTCTGGGACCAGGTAATATCCTACACCCCTGCTGTTGAGAAAGAAAATTCAGAAGAAACAGCAGGACAAACAGAAAAAGAAACAGCTGAACTCCTTCAGGAGGAAGAAAAGGAAATTCTTTCCCGGCAGGAAGCGGATGAGCCTTCCACAACAACAGAAGAAAATGAAGAACTTCCTTCCGAAGAAAAACCGGAAATTGAAACAGAAGAGGATGTACCGGAAACCGAAACTCCGGCATATGAGCCTGGGGAACTTCTTGTAAATGGGACGCTTAACTATGAGCCCGGGGAAATCGTAGCCTTTTATGACGGCGAAATCGGCCGGGATGAAAAGAGCATGGATTCCTATACCGAAGGCTCTTTTGACGGATATGTGCTTTTTGCTCAGGTTGTGGATGTCCAGAGCGAAGGGGATCAGACAAGGATCTGGTTCGGATATGCCAATCCACAGGATTACCTGGCAGATTTTGATGTAAACACTACAGATGATGTAGATCTGGAGAGCCAGCTGTCCGAAGAAGAACTCCAGGTAGTGGAATCCAAAATCGTCAGCCAGGTAGAGGAAAACGAGGAATTAAAAGCCCAGATGCTGATGGCGGTTATGACTTCTGAGGAAACCCAGAAGATGATCAATGAAAAATACGGGGAAGGAGTTTATTCCCTGGCAGGAATGAATGCCACCCTGAAGCCGGGCAAACCATCCGTAAAGATCTCTGCATCCGGCAGCAATGTAACTGCGACGATCAGCATCTCGGCAAGTGCAGCCATTAAGAACGGTTCGAAGACGATTCTTACCATTTCACCTAAGCTGTCCTTTACCCAGAGCCTGTCCGTACAGACTAATGTAAAAGGTGGAAAATTCTGGATCGATATGTCCGTAACTTTGCGTTCCACATCCAAGATTTCCCTTACGGTTACCGCATCCTCCGGCGGCTCTGTAAAGCTGTTCAATGATGCGAAGAAAACACTTTCCGAGATCGTAAAACCAGAAGGGTTAAAGGATTCCAACGACTACAGCCAGTATGACAAAAATGTTTCCGAACTAATGAAGACAGTTGGTTCCATTGTAAATTCCTCCCTGGTCTACAATGATATTTTCAACGTCGTTCTTTTGAAGCTGCGGTTCTCTTTCTACGGAATCATTACCTTGGGTGTGGATATTGACCTTGTGGGCCAGGTCGGTGTGCTGGCAACCTTTGGCGTGGAAATTGAGGTAAAAAGCGGAGAACGCATTGGATTTGAGTATAAGTTCCTGAAGTTTGAAGGAAGCTCCTATACACAGAAGCTGGAAAGCAGCGTGACCAGCAGTGTTTACCTGATTGGTAAAGTAGGGGCAAGGGTGGGAATCCGTGTTACGATTTCCATTACCTTCTGCGGTTTCATCTCCACCAGCATAGAAGGCAGCGTCTACGCTTACGCAGAATTGTCTGGCTTCTATTATAACACAGCGAACCTGGTAAGCGGTGCAAGCACAGAGCTGGGCGCATTGAAATTTGAGGTCGGTATTGATGTGGTTGTCAAGCTTCAGCTGAAAGTCAAGCTTATCTTTAAGACCAAGAAAAAGAGCTGGACCGTATACAGCGGTAGATGGCCGTTGTGGTCGAAAAGCTATTCCAGCGGTTTTTCCTATATGAACCAGACCACGTTGGCTGACATGTGGAAGGTTGTGTCCCAAAATGCAGACAAAAAAGATTCCTTCGGTTTTGCTTCCATTCCGATGAAAAACTGGGATATGGCGAAAGGCACATGCAAAGAAAGCTTCGTTCTGGCGACCCAGAAGAATGCAGGTATTTCCCTTCAGATCCAGAATCTGAAAGTTGATGGGAAAGCAGTATCGGCCAAAGATCCCCTGGCAAAACTCTTTTATGTGGGAAACGGAAAGAACAACACCAGCCTCGGATTTATTTATCTGGATCAGGGCCTAGCGGCAAAATATAACTGTAAAAAGGCAGAACTGGACCTGGTTGTAACTTATACCAACAACAGCAAATCTGCTATCGTGAAAAAGCAGGTCAGCAGGTTCCATCTTAGTAAAAAAATTTATGTTGCAACCACAAACCACACGATGAAAGTCGTGCTCAGGGACTGGTGCGCAGACGAATGGGGACTGGATCCTGCCGGCTGGGACAATGCCCTGGTTTATCAGAACACTTTTACCAGTTATCTAAGTACAGACCAGAAAACAGCAGAGTGGAAAACCGTCAGCCTGAATTTAAATCAGATCATCCAGAAAGCAAAAGATGCTTATCCGGAACTGGCAGGTATGGAATGTAAGTGGATAAATGGAAGCGGTTCCCTACAATCCGGAATTGGTTCCGTGAAGGACTGTTCACTGGATGCGCAAAATGGAACCTTAAGATATAAAGTTTTTGCGGATGACCAAAATTATGAAACAACTTATTATCTTTATGTGCACAGATTCCCGGGTGAAAGCAGCCAGGTAAATTATCACATAAGCCTGAACGGGAAAGAAGCAGATACCACTTATAAGCTGTGGGTAACTGCTGCGGACGGTACCGTGAAGGAATTTAAGAAGCAGAAGAACGGCAGCTATGACCTCACCATAAACAAACGGGATTTTAACGGGGAACAGCAGGCGGTGATGATGTCCGTAAATAACGAACCGGATCAGAAGACCAGCCTGTCCATAACCGGCAGGGAGAGCCAGAAAGACGTCTACCTGAAACTTGATCTCCGTCAGGTACAGCTTGTCATACAGGCTGGAGACGGAATCAGGACTTTTAAGGCATATCGGAAATCATTTTTTAGAAATGTGCTGATCCGTTCTGAGGAGATCCGTTCCGGAACGAAAGTGGAAATAAGGACTGTGCTGGACCCGGATTACAGTGACCTGGAAGTCGTCAGTACATATGATAACTTTAAATACAGCGTTACTGGTAAGAATAAAATCACCTTTACCATGCCACAGAGAAATATCACGCTGGTCCTTCGGGCCTATAAACGCCATAAGATCACATTTGATTATAATTTAGACGATTACGGGGTTTATAAGACCATTTACTCCACAGAAAAGCAGGATGTAACAGTACCAGAGGATCCGTCTGTGCCTGGTTACGTATTTAAAGGCTGGTATCTGACAGCAGATGGAAGCGGGGAACCGTATGAATTTGACCGTAAGTTAAAAGAAGACAGTACACTTTATGCACAGTGGGAACCATTAGTTTCACCGGAGCAGATACTGGAATCCATAACAGGAGTTTTATCCAATCATTATACGGACTCCCTGGAAAAGTATCTTCCACTGGAAAATACCCCCAAAAAGCTTCAGGCAGAAATCACTGGAAGACTGACAGAAATCCTGGAAAAGGAAAATGTGTATCAGCTGTATGGGAACCGGATTTCTTTCCATGTGGTGCTCTCTGACAAAGTAGAAGAGACAGAAAACCAGTATATCTATACTTACCAGGCAGATATCCTTTATAAAGATCTGGCTGGAAAAGAATGGGAAGGTACTGCCAAGGGCAGTTTTGTACTGGGAAAAATGAAACCTGAGGTTTCGGTACTGCCACTGGCTGGAAACCTGAAATATCAGGAAAAACTGGCGCTCAGTCCGTTTACGGGAGGCGAAGTGACCTACAAAGAAAACAAGGTGACCGGAAGCTTCCGCTGGAATGAACCGGAGCTTGTGCCTGCAGGAGAAGATAACGGAACCGCAAAATACAAAGCGACATTTATACCGGATGGTGACAGCGCAAAGCTTTATACCCCTGTAGAATTTGAATTACCAGTGAAAACACAGATCGGTGTCCGCGTAAGCTGTAAAGCTGACAGCCGAGATTACGAAAAAGGTAATGTTACCACCACCGGAACCCATGAACTGACACGTGCAGGCGATGGTATGAAACTGGAAAATCTGGAACTGACAGACGGTGTCTTTAAGTTTGAACAGGAAACACCTGGTGAAAACCTAAAAGTTACCTTCAGCGGTTATAAGATCCGGGAAGACCAAAATGCAGATAACCTGTATGTGCTTCTGGATACTACAGCTGAAACAACAGCCTCTATCTACTGGATCACGCCAGTGATCGAAACTGTGCCAACCGTAGCACAGGAATTTGAAATCGGTACCAGATTAAAGGATATCCAAAATTCACCAGAAAAGGATCCGGTCTTAACCGATGGAAAAGCTACATACAATCAGAAAGAAATTCCAGGAACCTGGCAATGGCAAAATCCTGAGACAGTACTTGACCAGGTGGGTGAAATCCGATACACAATGCTGTTTATTCCAGAAAATACAGCTGGATTTAAAACAATCCAGGCAGAAGTAACCGTATCCACAATAAAAGCAGTGGTGACGCCTCCTGAGATCCCGGAAATGGTCTATAATGGGCAGGAACAGGCTCCGGTTATTCCAGAAACGGAATTCTATAAAACAGTTCAAAATGAAAAGCATTTAGATGCTGGAGAGTACAATGTAACGATGGAACTTAAGAATCCTGCACTGTACAGATGGCCGGAAAGTGAAGAAAAAATTACGATCCTGCCCTATAAGATTCAAAAAGCCAAAGCAGACATTACAGGAACTCCGGACCCGGAAAAACTGACCCTAATTTATGGGCAGATGCTTTCAGATGGATTGACGTCAGAAACAGAACCGGACAGAGCGAAAAAGAAAACTCTGATTGCAAAAGATATGATATCCGGAATCAAGGTGAAGGTCGCAGAGATGGAAACAGCCGGAGAATGGCAGTGGAAGCTTGAAGAATCCGAGAAAAAGCAGCTGGCAGTTACTGAAAACGCTTATAAGCTTCAAGCAGTTTTTCAACCTGCTGATGAAAGCGTGGCAAAAAATGTAGAACCGATTGAAGAGATATTTACCGTAAAAGTAAAGAAGGCGGTACCTGCATTGACGTGTAAAGATTTCAGCGGAAAACTATTTAATTCAATAGATAATGAAGGAAATGTGGTTGGAAGTTATCTTTCAAATGCAGAGATTAATGGCTGGGTTGAAGCGAAAAATCCAATTACTGGCGAAACTATTGTGGGAACCTGGAAAGCAACACCTGTTGAGGACAAAGTCATCACTAAAGAGGGTGGAGGATTTGCATATAAGCTTACCTTTACTCCGGAAGATACAGTAAACTATTCAGAAGCTGTTGTTGAAAACTTGATGATTTATATTCATGTCGACTATAAGCCTGTAGTTCCAACGGACGCCCCTGCTCCAACAGAAACTCCAGCTCCGACAGAAGCTCCGGCTCCAACAGAAGCACCTGCTCCGACAGAAGCACCAGCTCCGACAGAAGCACCTGCTCCGACGGAAGCTCTGGCTCCAACGGAATCCCTAGCTCCAACGGACGCACCAGCTCCGACAGAAGCACCTGCTCCGACAGAAGCTCTGGCTCCAACGGACGCACCGGCGCCAACAGAACCTCTGGCTCCGAAAGAATAAATTAGCCACAAAAACTGACTGATCAATTGAATTTGACAAAAAAGATGCTATGAAACACAAACTAAAAATTTTTTCAAAACTTCCATTAATTGCTTTGTGCCTTATGGCTGCAATCGGAGCATATACTCCGGTTCTTGCAGACAGTGAATCCCAGGTAACTGTGTGTATTCTGGATTCAGGCTGCAACATGGAAGACATTACAGGGTGGAATTATCTGGAAGGCAGCGATAACCTTTCTGACAACAGCGGACATGGAACAGGCGTCTGTGAAATCCTGCTGGAAAAGGCACCGGATGCAAATCTGGTTATGCTAAAGTGTTTTGATGGGGAATCTGAAAATCAGACAGACGATAATACCATCATCCAGGCCATCTATGACAGCGTAGATAAATACCATGCAGATATCCTTAATATGAGTTGGACACTGAATAGAGATTCGAACCTCCTCCATGAAGCAATTCAGTATGCCAGCGAAAACGGAGTCCTGATACTGGCTGCAGTCGGAAACCTGAGCTTCCAGACACCTTCTGGAAGCCAGGTATATCCGGCTGCCTGGGAAGAAGTAATCGGCGTGGCAGGAGCTGATCTTGATGAAAACGGGAATCCCATAAGTTCGCTGTGGTATCTTGGCGGTTAAGCAGTATATGTAAGCGCAAACGGAAGCTATGAAGATCAGAAAGGATCCTCCTATGCGGTCCCCAGAGTAAGTGCAGCTGTAGCAGGGTACCTGCTAGAGAATCCAGGTGTAACGCAGGAAAAAGTACTGGACTATCTGAAAAATAAAGCTGTTGATGCCGGAGACAAGGGATATGACCTTCAGTTTGGGTGGGGGTATATCGAATGAAAATTGATAAGTAGTTAGAATAATGCGGAATGTAGATACAAAACAAAAGAATGCAGCTCATGTGTTGCATTCTTTTTGTTTTATAAAGCCTGCAAAAAAGAGCAATCATTTCTCATAGGTCTCTTTTCATAAATATAATGTGAAAATTTCATGGAATTTTGTACAAATTGTCCAAATAATAGTTGCGAAAAACTTTAAAACAATATATAATTGATTATAATCAAAAGTATATGCAAAATAATAATTACAAGGATGGATTGATGTAAAAATGCCAAAAGGATTACAACATAAAGGAATCGTCAGAAGAAACAAAATGATCTATGCAGCAGTAAAATTATTTCTGGAAAATGGATACGAGAAGACCACAACAGCCTCTATTGCAAAGGCTGCCGAGATGTCCCCCTCTTCCTTTTTTGCAGCATTTGATAATAAAGAAGCCTTGCTGCTTACCCTGGTCAAAACAATGTTTGGAAGCCAGTTTGATAAGGCGGAGAAATTATTAGGGGAAACCCCGGATCCGTTGCTTGTCTATGGAGTAGAAGTTTCGATACAGATGTACATAGCCGAATTGTCAGAACCGTTGAGGGAATTATATGTGGTAGGATATTCTCTTCCTACTACCTCAGAATATATTTATATGAGCACGGCGCAGAAGATTCAGCATATTTTTTCACAATATATAAAAGAAGCAGAATTGAAAGATTTTTATGAAATGGACATTGCCTCTGCCGGAATCACCAGAGGATTTATGGCAAAAAAATGCGACCTCTATTTTACCATGGAAAACAAATTAAGAAGATTACTGAAATGCTGCTTTACCTTATATAAAGTACCGGAAGCCAAACAAGAGGAAGTAATAGGTCAGATCTTAAAAATGGATCTGAAACCAATTGCAGAGAAAATCATAGAAGACACAGTAAGAAAAGCAGAAGAAGGATTTGAATCAGTTTTGGCAGAAAAGTAAATATTTTGAAAATTATATAAGTATAAAAGGACTGACAAAAACCTGTCAGAAGTAGCAGCGATCTGCACAGAAGATGGATTAACGGAAGGAAGATACTGTGAAACCTGCGGTGCAGTATTTGCAGCACAGAAAGCAGTGAAGGCAACAGGCCATAAAGAAGTAATAGACAAAGAAATAAATGCCACGTATTTTACCCTTTAAGGATCCTGAACCTGAGGAAATTAATGGTTTTAAGGACATTACAGAAGCTGTAAACTTTTTAGATATAATTATCCAATGTGACGGACAATCAATAAATAATAAAGAGCATTTCTGCTTCACTCATAGAACAATTGAACCACATGAGGAGCGAAGTATTGAATATAGCGATGGAAGAACCGAAATGGGATGCTTTAAGTGCGAGGCATGCGCCTGGAGAAGAACTATTCGGTATATTGCGCAGCTGCTCTTTCCATAATGATATAGTGAAAAACATCTTACAATGTGGAGGTTATTACATATTGTCTGGTAATCTATATAGATGAAAAATGAAGTTTGCCTTAATCAAAATGTAATCTTAAGAATGAGATTCCATTGAAAAGGAAAATAATTGGCAGGAGGATATCTTATGTTTCGCGAGATGAGAAGATTTAAGCAACAGGTTTCACAAGATGAATGTAAAAAAATATTAAAAGATGAAAAAAGAGCTGCTTTTTCTGTAATTGGTGATGAAGGGTATCCCTATACCATTCCAATTAATTTTTACTATGAAGAGGCTGATCATACGATTTATTTTCATGGAGCCAGAGAAGGACACAAGATGGATGCAATCCAGAAATGTAATAAAGTGTGTCTGACAACCTGGAACCAGGGTTTCAAAAAAGAAGGGCACTGGGAGTGGAATGCCACAAGTGTTGTTGTGTTTGGAAAAGCAGAACTTATCACAGATACCAAGATTATAGAAGACCGTCTTCGAAAACTGGCAGAAAAATATTACCCTACAGTAGAAGAAGTAGAAAAAGAAATGAATGGTTCTGCAAGAAGTCGTGTCCAGCTATTTGCAATCAGAATTGAGCATATGACAGGGAAGCTTGTAAATGAGAAATAATATGTAAGAGAGTTTGCTGACATAAAAAAGAAGGGAACACATTTATGATTATTCAGACCGGTATGCGGACGGATATCCCGGCGTTTTATTCGGAATGGCTGTGTAACCGAATAAAAGAGGGCTACGTGATGGTTCGGAATCCATATCAGCCGCAGCAGGTAACAAGATATACCTTTTCGCCTTCTGTGGTAGATCTGATTGCGTTCTGCTCGAAAAATCCGGCGCCTATGCTTTCACACATGGATTTACTGAAAACATATGGAATGTACTGGTTCGTTACCATTACCCCTTATGGAAAAGAAATAGAGCCTCTGGTTCCAGATGTAGAAGCGGTAATAGATACATTTCGGCAACTGGCTGAGATTACAGGACCGGATTCCATGGGATGGCGTTATGACCCTATATTCCTGAATGAGACTTATACGCCAGAGGTCCATATCCAAAAGTTTACACAGATCGCACTGGCCCTTGAGGGCTATACCCATACCTGCGTGATCAGTTTCATCGACCTGTACCAGAAAGTGAGAAGAAATTTTCCGGAAGCCCAAGCTGTACCAAAAGAAAAACGTCTGTCACTTGGGAAAACCATGATACAGATAGCCGCGGCACATGGAATGAAAGTATATCCCTGTGGAGAAGGAACAGAATTAGCCTGTTATGGGGCAGATTGCAATGGCTGTATGACACAGGAAACATACGAAAAAGCCCTCCATACCACGCTGGATATACCGAAAAAGCAGCCACTACGGAAAGAATGTGCCTGTTTTATGGGAAATGATATTGGAGCATATAATACCTGTCTTCATGGATGTAAATATTGTTATGCTAATTACGATACCAAAACGGTTCGTCAGAATTATGCTTTGCATGATCCGAAATCCCCGTTTTTGATTGGAAATTTAAAAGCGGATGATAAAATACATCAGGCGGATCAGAAAAGCTGGATCGACGGACAACTGGTTCTGAAATTTGATTGATAGAAGGAAAAGCTATATGGAAAAGCTTTTGAAAGAACACTGAGCATAAGGAGAGTCTGAAAATGGCAAAATTATATTTCCGCTACGGAGCAATGGGAAGCTCGAAATCAGCAAACATACTAATGGTCCGTTATAACTACGAAGAGCGCGGTCAGTATGCCGTTTTGTTAAAACCAAGAACAGACAGCCGGGATGGAGAACGCAAGATCCAGTCTCGTATGGGATTATCTGCTTCAGCAGAATACGTGGATGAATTTTTAAAAGAGATCTCTACGATCTGGAAAAAAGAAAATACAGAATACCGGTATCAGGGAAAGAAAGTGGATGCAGTTCTGGTGGATGAAGCGCAGTTCCTTTCGGAAGCGGAAATAGACACTTTGTCCGACCTTGTGGATTTTTATAATATTCCAGTGATCTGCTATGGACTGCGCACCGATTTCCGCAACCGCTTATTTCCTGGCTCCAGACGTCTGATGGAGATTGCAGATGTCATTGAGGAAGTACCGACTGTCTGTTGGTGTGGAAAACGTGCACAGTGTAATACCCGGTATGCAAATGGAGAAATTGTACGGGAGGGTGCGCAGATCATGCTTGGCTCCAATGAAAGCTATGTGGCGCTTTGCCGGAAGCACTACAAAGAAGGAAAATTATGGAAAGAAGCTGGAGCAGAAAATGAAACGAGCACCAGGAGGAACTGTAAAATTATGGAAAAGGAGTAAGATATAAGAGAAAGGGGACTCTTCTATGAGTAAGAAAAAGGTAGCTTTTATCTGTGTCCATAATTCATGCCGCAGCCAGATAGCAGAAGCATTTGGAAAGCATCTGGCATCTGATATATTTGAAAGCTATTCTGCCGGCACAGAGACAAAACCGCAGATCAATCAGGATGCAGTCCGGATTATGAAAACGTCATATGGAATAGATATGGAAGCAGATGGTCAGTACAGCAAACTGATTCGCGATATTCCAACTCCTGATATCGTGATTTCCATGGGATGCAATGTAGGGTGTCCGTTTATTGACAGGCCTTTTGACGATAACTGGGGACTGGAAGATCCAACGGGAAAAAACGATGAGGCGTTTAAATTAGTTATAGAAGAAATCAGGAAGAAAATCCTTGAATTAAAGAAGAATGCGTCTTGATAACTTGCAAAACGATATTTTGATAGGAACAGATAGATGAAGCATGCTTGATAATCTGGATACCAAGACGTCTGCCAATAATCATGGAAAGGTGTGGAATACCAGAAGAAATCATATCACATGGAGGCTGTATGTGGGTCTGCACATTACCAGATCGCTGCGTACTGGTCCAGAGTTTTGAACAAGCCTGCGATTAAAGCGTATCAGGCATCCAGACGTGGGATTGTTCTGACAGCAAATTATACTGCTACGCAAAAGGGGGTAAAGAAGTGCCTGTCCGGATCTGGTTGTTGTTCCGCCCAGAATGGAGCTTTATCTACAGTTTTCTTCCATGCTGCGGGAGATTTATGGAGAGTATACCGATCTGGTGGAGCCTTATGGATGTGATGAAGCGTGGCTGGATGTGACTGGAAGTACCGCCTTAAAAGGGGATGAAAAAAAGATTGCAGATGAGATTAGAAGCCGTGTAAAAAAGGAATTGGGGATCACAGTCAGTATCGGGATTTCGTGGAATAAGATTTTTGCTAAGCTTGGAAGCGATTATAAAAAACCAGATGCGATCACCCAATTTCATAAAGAAAATTACCAGAGTATCGTCTGGAATCTTCCTGCAGCTAACCTTTTGTATGTCGGAAGATCTACCAGAACGATGTTAAACCGTTATGGGATCAAAACCATTGGGAAAATTGCAACGTCAGATCCAGATTTCCTGGAACGACTGTTCGGGAAGATGGGACTGGTCTTATATTCCTTTGCAAATGGCTGGGATGATTCTCCTGTTGAACCAGAAGGCTATGCGGCTCCCATTAAGTCCATTGGTAACAGTACCACCACACCAAGAGACTTAGCAACTAACCTGAATCCGTGAAGTTCATTCTTTAAGAGAACCAATCTTCCAAAGGTAAGTTTGTTTCATGATGTGAGCATACTTCTGTGGCTTTTTCTGTATCAGCACCGGGAACAAAAGCAGTCACTGGGCAAAAAAGGGTACACGAAATAAGCCTGCTATAAAATTGCTTTGTTACTTATGAGTTTGTGACAGCATATTTCTGACAGATATCAGAAAATATATGTCGCCAGATGTTGCTTCTTCCGAGGCCGGTTATCAACTGGCGTGCATGCATGGTTATATGT
>ERZ827471.1479-NODE-1479-length-13860-cov-3.851286_pt1 | contig 13860 bp, 10 predicted proteins | sample MGYA00519772_ERZ827471 | MGnify/ENA primary metagenome ERZ827471 (study PRJEB31778, sample SAMEA3449315) | human gut metagenome | biome: human gut; feature: human-associated habitat; material: faeces | place: United Kingdom | collected 2010/2012 ... | reverse complement strand
ACTGCCAGTATCACGAAAGTCTTAAGGTCTGTGATATGTTTGTTTACGGCAGTTCCCATTCCAACCAGGCCGTCGATCGGCATACCGAATGCTTTGGCATATGCCGGTAGTAATACGAAGGCATTCAGGAAACATCCGACTACTGTCATGAATACGGTTCCCGCTGCCATTCCGGCTACTGCTCCGGTTCTGGTATGTTTCTTATGGTAGATCAATGCGGCTGGCACAACCAGTGAACAGCCAATCAGGAAGTTTGCAATTTCTCCGACTCCCGCTGTCATAGTTCCGTTGATTGCAAAGTTCAGTAAGATCTTGATAAGTTCTATTGCCGCTCCGGCGAGTGGTCCCATTGCAAAACTTCCGATCAGAATCGGTACTTCGCTGAAATCTATCTCATAGAAGGACGGAGCGAACGGAAGCGGAATTTCGAACAACATCAATACTGTTGCGATTGCCGATAACATACCAATCTGTGCCATTGTCCTGATTTTGTTTCTGTTCTTTTCATTTTGTCTTGTCATTACTTTTGTACTCATCTTTCTTTCTCCTTTAAACCGAATTATATTCTAAAGGAAGAAACTTCTTAATTTTGAACCATACAATATTCACATAGCAAGCAAAAACCCCGCCACCCAAAGGGCAACGGGGCAATCATATCATTCTGATAATCCTGTAAATATCGTATCATCCTTCTCTCATCCAGACTTTACTGTCGGTTCCGGAATCTCACCAGATCGGCTGATCATCACATTGATAACATCTGTTCAGATATCTCTGACCAGAAATTCTTCAAATGACCAGTTCGCGGACTTTACCGCCGGTTGGGAATCACACCCTGCCCCGAAGAATCTTCTTTCGTCTTATATTATAGTACGGCATATCCGTCTATGCAACCATTATTTTGTGCTCATCTCACGGATCAGTTTTCTGATTGGAAGAACAAATGTCGGAGATACAGACAATTCATCGATTCCCATCTTAAGGAATGTCTCTGTCAGAGTCATATCTGCTCCAAGTTCTCCGCAGATACCAACCCAGCATCCTGCTTTGTGTCCGTTTTCGATCGTCTTCTGAATCATGCGGAGCACTGCCGGATGATGTGCATCGTAAATGTTGTCAAGCTTACTGTTCTGTCTGTCAATCGCCAGTGTATACTGGGTCAGGTCATTTGTTCCGATACTGAAGAAGTCTACCTCTTCTGCCAGAAGATCACTGATCATCACTGCTGCCGGTGTCTCGATCATGATACCCTGTTCAACTTCACCATACTCGATTCCTTTTTCTGTCAGTTCTGCCTTGATAGACTCTACGATCTTCTTGATCTCTTTTACTTCATCTACAGAGATGATCATCGGGTACATAATTCCAATGTTACCATATGCGCTTGCACGGAGAAGTGCGCGAAGCTGTGTACGGAAGATATCTCTTCTGTCCAGGCAGATACGGATCGCACGGTATCCCATAGCTGGGTTCTCTTCATGGTCAAGGTTGAAGTAATCTACCTGCTTGTCTGCACCGATATCCAGTGTACGCACGATTACTTTCTTTCCTGCCATGTTCTCTGCAACCGTCTTGTATGCCTGGAACTGTGCTTCTTCATTCGGATAGTTATCTGCTTCCAGATATAAGAACTCACTTCTGAACAGACCGATTCCGGCTGCATCATTGGCAAGTACGCTTGCAACGTCTTTTACGCCACCGATATTTGCATATAATTTGATGTGTTTTCCATCTACAGTTACGTCTTCTTTTCCCTTTAATTCCTGAAGAAGTTCTCTTGCTTTGATATCTTCTTCTTTCTTTTCCTGCATTTTCTTTAAGATATCTTCGTCCGGATCAATGTAGAATGTTCCTGTGTAGCCGTCTACGACTGCCATCTTTCCATTCCATTCTTCCTTGATATCTACTTCGATCAATGCCGGAATGTTCATGGTTCTTGCAAGGATTGCAGTATGTGAGTTTGCAGATCCAAGTCTGGTTACGAATGCAAGAAGTTTCTCTTTGTCCATCTGGACAGTCTCACTCGGTGCAAGGTCTTCTGCCACAACGATCACTGGTTCATCACCGATAGCTCCACCGCTTTCGTTCCCACTTAAGATATTTACCATACGTTCGGAAATATCTTTTACATCTGCAGCTCTTGCTTTGAAATAATCGTCTTCCATCTCCGCAAACATTTTTGCAAAGTTATCGCCTGTTGTAGCAACGGCAAATTCAGCATTTACCTGCTGTGTCTCGATGATATTTACAACAGAATCGATATAATCATCATCCTCCAGCATCATCTGGTGTACTTCAAATACAGCTGCGTTTGCTTCGCCGACTTCTTTTAACGCTTTTTCATACAGTCCCTGTAACTGCTCTGCTGCCTTTGCACGTGCATCCTCATATCGTTTGATCTGCTCTGCAGTATCTTCTATTTTCACACGTTTTACAGGTTGTTCTCCCTTCTGGTAGAACAATATCTTTCCAATTGCAATTCCTTTAAATATTGATTTGCCAGTATACATCTCCATAAATGATACCTCATCCTTCCTTAAATCTTTGTAAATATTCTAACTCACAATGCCTGCAAAGTCTAGTTTTTCGTATGATTCAATTCGTCGTAACGCAGCTTTTCCATTGTAAATCCACGTCCTCTTACCTCATTGATCTGCGTGATCGTGATAAATGCTTTCGGATCAATCTCCTGAATTGCCTCTTTTACAGAATACAGCTTTCTGCTGTGGATGACACATAATACGCCCTGCTGCTTCTGTTCTCCATAACCGGTCTCGATGTCTACCATTGTCACTCCGGCATCAATATCCGTTAAGACTTTCTGACGGATTTCTCTGTATTTGTCCGAAATTATAAATAACTGGATCTGTGACTTTCCAAGAAGCATCACCCGGTTCAGCACAACCGTACTTAAAAATAAATTCAGAATACCATACAGTATCTGTTCCGAATCTGAAAACAGCATCTGAAGTCCCAGCACCGAAAAATCTACGATATACAAGAATACCGCTACCGGGACATGGAACCATTTATGTAACACAAGTGCCAGTATATCGGTTCCACCGGTAGATGCACCTACTCTTACCACCAATCCGATACCGATTCCAAGAAGGACCCCTCCATATAATGCCGCAAGCATAGCATTATTCTCCGTCACTTTGTCTATTCCCGGAATGGACTGTACCATCGACAGGAATATTGGATAAATAAAAGAACTGATGATCGTTGTCAATGCAAACTTCTTTCCCAGAAATACTGCACCGAGAACGAACAGCACCGCATTGATTGCCAAAATGATCAGCGACAGGTTCACCGGAAAATAATGGCTGATCGTAAGACCGATACCGGTTGCACCTCCCATGATGATCCCATTTGGCACGGTAAACGCAGCCACAGCAAATGACAGTACAAGATTACCGACCAGCACACCCAGAATAGTTTTGATTGTTTTTCCCCAACTTTTTTTCATATGTCCCATCCTCTCTCCGTATTTTATTTTGCGATTATACATATAACCTGTTACAGACAGTTATCCCCATATAACTGCCTGTAAACTCATGTTTTCCACATTTTTATATTAATAATGTGGATTCTCTTTCTTCATTTTCCAAATTATGAAATTCCTTTCATCGTAAGCTGGATTCTCTTCTTCTTAAAATCCACGCTCATCACTTTTACATCCACGATATCGCCAACACTTACCACTTCCAGCGGATGCTTAATGAATTTCTTATCCGTAATCTCGGAAATGTGTACCAGTCCGTCCTGGTGCACTCCGATATCTACAAACACACCAAAGTCAATGACATTTCTTACGGTTCCTTTAAGGATCATGCCTTCTTTTAAGTCTTTCATATCTAAGACATCTGTTCTTAAGATCGGTTTCGGCATCTCATCACGCGGGTCACGTCCCGGTTTTTCCAGTTCTTTCACAATATCCCGGAGGGTGATCTCTCCGATCTCCAGTTCTTTTGCAAGTCTTGCATAGTCTTTGATCGTAAGAGAAAGTCCGGTAAGCTTTCCTCCGCTGATGTCTTCCAGTGAAAATCCCTGTTTCTTCAGAAGTTTTTCTGCAGCTTCATAAGACTCCGGATGTACACTGGTTCCATCTAACGGATTCGTACCGTTCTGTATTCTCATGAATCCGGCACATTGTTCGAACGCCTTTGGTCCAAGCTTTGCAACCTTCAGAAGCTGTTTTCTGTCTGTGAATCTTCCGTTTTCTTCTCTGTATGCCACAATGTTCTTAGCAATCGCACCGGAAATACCTGAAATATAAGAAAGTAACGGTGCGGATGCTGTATTCAGGTCAACTCCGACTTTATTTACACAATCTTCGACAACTCCGGATAAGGCTTCGCTTAATTTCTTCTGGTTCATATCATGCTGATACTGTCCGACACCAATGGATTTCGGATCAATCTTTACAAGCTCTGCCAGCGGATCCTGCAGTCTTCTTGCAATAGACGTCGCACTTCTCTGTCCCACATCAAATTTCGGAAATTCTTCTGATGCGAGCTTACTTGCAGAATACACGGAAGCTCCTGCTTCATTTACGATTACATACTGCACTTTCTGCGGGATCTCTTTTAACAGTTCTACAATGAACTGCTCAGACTCTCTGGATGCAGTACCATTTCCTACGGAGATCAGTGTAATGTTATATTTTGCAATAATCTTCTTCAGCAGGTCTTTGGACGCCTGGATTTTCTTCGGTGTCGTCGGCGCTGTCGGGTAGATCACTGTCGTTCCGATCACTTTACCGGTCGGATCTACAACTGCAAGCTTACATCCGGTACGGAATGCAGGATCCCAGCCAAGTACAGTCTGTCCTACAATCGGAGGCTGCATCAGAAGCTGGTGCAGGTTCTTCTTAAATACGCTGATTGCCCCGTCTTCTGCCTTCTCTGTCAGGTCGCTTCTGATCTCACGCTCGATTGCCGGTGCGATCAGACGCTTATAGCTGTCTTCTGCTACTTCTTTTAAAATCGGTGTGGTATGCGGGTTATCACTGTGGATCATCTTCTTTTCCAGATATCTTAAGATGTCATCCTGCGGTGCTTCGATCTTTACTGTAAGGAACTTTTCTTTCTCCCCGCGGTTCAGTGCAAGCACTCTGTGGCCTGCAAGCTTTGTCACCGGCTCTTCAAAATCATAGTACATCTCGTATACCGACTCTGCTTTTTCGTCTTTTGCCTGTGAAATTACTTTTCCGTGCTGTACGGTTGCTTTACGGATCCAGCTTCTGTAATCTGCCTCATCCGATACCGATTCGGCGATGATATCTTTTGCTCCGTCAATTGCTTCTTTTACGGATTTTACTTCTTTCTCCAGATTCACATATTCTTCTGCATACACTTCTATCGGTTTCTCCGCTTTCTGAAGTGTGATAAGTGCTGCAAGCGGTTCCAGTCCCTTCTCTTTTGCAATCATGGCACGTGTCCGGCGTTTCGGCCGGTATGGGCGGTAAAGATCTTCTACCACTACCATTGTCTCTGCTGCCAGGATCTGCTTTTTCAGTTCTTCGGTAAGCTTTCCCTGTTCTTCGATACTTGCCAGAACCTGTTCTTTCTTTTCTTCCAGATTACGCAGGTACATCAGTCTTTCATGCAACGTCCGCAGTTGTGCATCGTCCAATGTTCCTGTAACTTCTTTTCTATATCTTGCGATAAACGGAATCGTATTGCCTTCATCAATTAATTTTACCGCAGCATCTACCTGCCATCTCTTGACACCAAGTTCTCCGGTAATCACCTGATTAATATCCATATGTTTTGTCTGTCCCTTTCTTGCTGTATTTCGAAGATTTTTCTCTTCTTTATTACGCGGATAATTATAACTGAATTCACTTCCGTATGCAATGCCGCCGGCAATACAGAGTTCACTCTGTTTTCTTGAAAATACATTTTCTCTATGTTATACTGAAACTGCTTGAACTTATTAGAAAATATAAATACTCAAAGGGGCTTTTACTTATGAATCAGGAAACACAGGGACTCTCAAAACAACAAATCAAATCCAGAGAAACACGCGCCAAGATTTTCCAAGCAGCCAAACGCATTCTGCAAAAGCAGGGCTATGAACAACTGTCAATCAAAAATATCTGCGAAGAAGCAGGCGTTTCCAACGGAAGTTTTTATCACCATTTTAAGACGAAAGATGATCTTCTTTCTTATTATATAGAAGAACAGCCAAGTATGGATCCGGATCTTCTTGAACTTCCGTCCAGTGCTGCTGAGACAAAAGAAGCAATCATCTCAGTTTATTTAAATTATGTTCACTACTGCGAAGAGCTCGGAGTGGAATTCATGGCCAATTATTATACACCTAAGAATCAGTCCCTGAACCCTTTGATCCGTACAGAAAGACCATACCCGATCGTTACCGTTCATAATTATCTGAAGCGTGTGATCGAATCCGGAATCATTTCCCCGTCGGCAGACCTTGAGGATATTACAACTGACATTCGTATGATCGTAATCGGAAATGTATTCGAATGGTGCTTAAAAAGCGGCGATGCTGATTTTGAAGGTAATATGCGTCGGTCCCTTACTACTTATCTGAACGGATTATTCTAACAAATCATTACATATAGATATTTTATCGAATTTCAAAAACTTACAAAGGATGAATGCGATATGTACACATTTATTGCCAATCCTAATGCCAGATCCGGCAGAGGAATTCTTCTCTGGAAACAGATTGAGAAGATCTTACAGGAAAAAGAAATTGAATATAAAGTTTTATTTACTAAGTACCAACATCATGCTACCAGACTGGTTCATGATCTTACCTCCGATAGCGCATCCCATACGATCGTTGTACTGGGAGGCGATGGTACTTTGAATGAAGTAATCGACGGAATCGTATATCTCGATAAGGTAACACTCGGATATATTCCGCTTGGATCCGGCAATGACTTTGCCAGAGGCCTTGGTCTTCCAACGGATATTCACGGTGCCCTGGAGCAGATTCTTGCCCCAACGCATTACACCGCCATGAATGTAGGTGTACTTGATTACGAGAATAAGCACCGAAGATTCGCTGTAAGTACCGGAATTGGCTTCGATGCTGCAGTCTGTCATCAGGTGATGGTCACACCGCTTAAGGCTTTCCTCAACCGGCTGAAGCTCGGAAAGCTTACATATCTTGGTGTTGCCCTTCATAAACTGTTCACATTAAAACCAGTCACTATGACGGTCACAACCGAAAATGGTGAGACAAAAACATATGAAAAAGTATATTTCACAGCTGTTATGAATCTGAAATATGAAGGTGGCGGTTTTAACTTCTGTCCTGCTGCCAGTGGTACAGATGACAGGTTAGATATCATTACCGTAGCAGAATTACCGAGACTTAAAGTTCTTTGTCTGCTGCCAACGGCCTTCAAAGGATGGCACACACGTTTCCATGGAATCCATCTTGATACCTGCACAGAAGTGACTGTCATAAGCGATCACCCACTGCCTGTACATACAGACGGCGAGCCCGTCTTTTTACAATCTGAGATCCACGTACATCTGGAGAAAGAAAAGTTACGTATTATTACACCTTGTTAATCATATTGTTCACGGGGAGGTTCTTTTATGCGTTTACTGATTACCGGAATTATTGTATTTCTTATATTATTTTACTTTTATCTGATCTGGCCGAGACTGTCTAGGAAACGACAGATCCGTCCATTTCTTCACACGATGTTCGCCCATCGTGGATATCATTGTATTGAAAAAGGGATTCCCGAAAATTCCATACCTTCTTTCCGTGCCGCTATCTCCCATGGATATGGGATCGAACTGGATGTCCATCTGACAAGCGACGAAAAACTTGTCGTATTCCATGATGACGACCTGTCTCGTATCTGTGGACGACCGGAAACCATTGAATCACTCCCTTTAAAAGAATTACAAAGCTGCCGGTTACAGAATACGAATGAGACTATCCCACTTTTCACCGATGTACTATCCCTGGTGGGCGGCCAGGTTCCGCTTCTGATTGAACTGAAGATTCCAAAGTCTTCTCTTGGCATCTGTGAAAAGACCTGGGAGATTCTTAAGAATTATAACGGACCTTATATGGTACAGTCTTTCAACACACTTGGTATCTGGTGGTTCCGCCGTCATGTACCCCATGTCTTAAGAGGTCAGCTTTCTTCCAACCTGACTGCCGACCATCTTCCGGAGCCATGGATCCTGACCTTTGTTATAAAGCATCTGCTTGGTAATGTACTCGGACGGCCGGATTTTATTTCGTATAAGCTTGCAGACCTTCCGATGTTTGAAGTCTGGTTTTTAAAGCACATTCTGCATCTTCCGGTTGCAGTGTGGACTCTGCAGACACCTGATGCTTTAAAAAAGGGAAAACGGCATTATGATATGCAGATATTCGAGAAAAAGAACACTTACTATTAACTTTGTAAAAAATGTTAATATTCCATGAACTTTATTGTTGATTCAATTTTTTCATGTTATAATGCGCTTTGAAACGAGATAAGATAATAACAAAGGCTTTGAAAAAGGGGTAGTTCATATGAAAGCCATTGATAAAGCAAAGAGTTTTTTGAAGAAGTACCGTCATGCATGGGTGTTATCATACTTTCTGATCTATATGCCATGGTTTGTTTATCTGGAGAAGCGCACGAATGTACGTCATTACATGATACATTCCCCAATCGACAATCATATTCCGTTTATTGAATATTTTATCGTGCCGTATTTAGTGTGGTTTGTATTCATTGCCGTAACGGTAACTTATTTCCTTATTAAGGATAAATGGGGATTTTACAGACTATGTGCTTTTTTATTTTCAGGTATGACGATTTTCCTGATCATATGCACGGTTTTCCCAAATGCATTAAATTTGAGACCAACTGTATTTCCACGCGATAATGTATTTACAGATATGGTAAAAGTCCTGTACAAGACAGACACATCGACGAACGTGCTTCCTAGTATCCACGTATTTAATTCCATCGGTGTCAGTATTGCTATTTCACACAGTAATGATCTTAAAAAGCACAGATGGATCCAGATCAGCGCTTACATTCTGGCTGCACTTATCATTCTGTCCACAATGTTCTTAAAGCAGCATTCCGTGACGGACGTGATTGCAGCTGTTACGATGGCATGTATTATTTATCCATTCGTGTATGTGACAGCGGATAAGAAAGCGCCGAAGCTTTCTCAGCAGCCGACGTAACATGAATATAGAAATGACTAGCTATTGGCAATTTTTTGTATATTATGCTATGAAAAAGAAGATGCAGGAAACTGTTATATAACTGACAGTTTCCTGCATCTTTTTATACCAAAGTCTGCAAGAAAAGTTGCCAGTTGCCAAAGCATCCGTAAAGAGCTGCCAGTTACAGGTCCTGTAGGTGGCAAGTTCTCTGTATTTCTGTTTTCACTCTACAATATTATTTTCATATAGTAAAAACACATTCCCATTGCAAAAATTGTAAAAGAACCAGTTCCTAATATTCCTGCGATAATCTCCTTCCAGGAAACAGCTACCTGTTCTCCTTTAATTTTCAAGATTAATAATCCCATAAATATCCAAAATAATTGTCTGAAACATTCCGTTCCATTATTACAGCAAAGTAAAGATCTGACCGAAGCACTCCAACTTTATATGACTTCATTTGATACAGTTCATAATCTAACCGTTCTGACTGCCGCTCCTTGTGATGTAGATTCTATGGATGATGAATATTTCTTTCATCGGGTAAAAGAAGCTTCACCGACATATATTCCTCTTATGAAGTCATATGCGGCATATTTGAATATTCTCAAACAAATCAACCGGCATACCTTTTTTACCAACAAAGGTATACAAAGATTCTGTGAATGTGGGATATCATCAGGGACCAACAGTATTATCATCCCCCAATTTTCACCGAAAGAAAGGCTCCTCTCTCTTAAATATTTTTCGGAACATTTTTTGAATGAACATCATCAGATGTTGAATAGTAATTTCAGCTACCCGGATTCTTTATTCATTGAATTGCGTAACAATCATTCGTTGTTCCTTATCAACCTTGCTGATAAAACGAACATTTCTTTTATCATCATTCAGGAAAGTAGTATCTGCAATGCTTTTTCTGAATTCTTCCAATCCCTGAGCGATTCGGAATACATAACCCCGGAAAAGCAGACACGTACACTGATCCAGAAATACATCGAACAATTGGAACAGCTGACATCTGATACTACTTCTTAGAAAATTTTTTAGGTTTTTCATATATTCTTTTATAATGTCACGCTTACTCTTTACTGTAAATCAGGGTAAAAACAGAACCGTTCTTTCCGTACTTAATTAATTTTAGTATGAAAAGAGCGGTTCTGCCTAAATCATTTTGCAATTGAAAATGTTAGTCTAACGAAGCCTCTTTTCCACATACAAATCTAAGAAGCTTTCTTAAATCCTGAATGTCTACACTCTGATCCTCGTTTACATCCGCAATTATGATTTGTTTCTCCAGAAGTTCCTGTTTTCCACATACATAACGAAGAATTAATCTTAGATCCTGAATATCCACGTTCTCATCTTCATTTACATCTCCTTTGATATATTCCGGCTTCGAAGCAAACTGCTGGATATTTATTTCGATTTCTTTCTTAATGGACTGCCCCTTTATTCCAATCGTCAGGGTTGCTGTTCCAGGAAGTTTGGTTTTTACATGAACGATTGCATTTCCTTCTTTATCTGGATTTTCAATTCTGGTAATTTCCATAAAATCTTCAACTGATGAACTACCTGTTATCTCATAATTTTCTGCTGTTCCTGCTGTAATGATTTTTACAGGAATTTTTATATCATCCTGATTCATTACAATATCCTTTGGAATATCTGCTGTAATATCCTCTACTTCCTGCTGTATTGTCATCTCATTACTGTAATTTTCTGCAAGATTTGTATCCGCATAACTCTTCACATTTTTATCGATTCCAATCTCATAATTTCCACCCTGCAGTTTTTCATCAAATGTAATTCTGAATTCCTTCGCAAGAGCAGTTCCTGTTGTGTTGTCCTCATCAACTGCTTCAACTCTTCCCTTCGCAATAGTTCCATCTGCCTTCTTCACAGTAAATGTGTCCACTGACAATGTATCAACTTTCATATATTTATCAAAGGATACTTTTGCATAATCTTCATACAATTCACATTCTGTCACTTCCGAATTTGCAGTAGAAATCATAGCAATATTAATGTCTGTCTGGATCGGCGGCACCGGCATCCATTCGCTATATACCGTCTGGTACCCGTCTTTTTCAAATTTTACACGCCACATACCTTCTGGTACATCCCATGCGTACTCTCCGTCTGAATTCGTGATCAACGGATTATTCTGCTCATATTCTTCTGCATCCCATTCTACTTCCTGTCCGTCCTCGCCCTGATAGTATATCGTCGCCTTCACTCCTTGCAGTCTGTTGCTCTCTACTGCCTCGTATACATAGCCAGATGGATCTACTGCCCATCTCAAATCACAATCTAAAATCATTCTAAGTTGCTCGTCATACCAGTCATCCAGATATGAATAACAATAAGATGCGGCAACTCCAATACCAAAACTAACAATCTCTCCAACTCCTGGCATTTGACATCTTGCATATAGTTGTGCGCCCTTTATTATTGTCCTTCCCACCATATACATCCAATACGAAGTTGCTAACGCATTCAATTCCCTGTTTCTTTTTCTATATTCATCATCTGGTAAATTCATTTTTAATAGTTTCTTCCTAGCAGAAGTTATATCATATATACGTCCTCCTATTGAAATGGCATCTTTAGCATCATTCCAGATTTTATCAGCTACTCCAATTCCAGGCATTGCTGCTTCTGCACCTTTTACAAATAATTTTTCTGATATTTTAGAACATGCAATATCCCAAAAAGGCTTTTTTGTTCTGGATTTCTCAGAAACATTATAATATTGTTTTTTAAATTGTATTGTTTCTGTTATAAATTCTCCCTTATCATTGTAAAATGATTTTACATAATAAGTCGATGAATCATCATCTGTTTCTACTTCCAGATAACCATTTTCTTTTAACGTTTCAACACTATAATCTTCTGGATTAACCGATTCTTTCGAAACCTCAAATTCTATTTCCGTTTTATCTTCATCTGCAAGAGTATATATCCCACTATACACCCCTGTATCCGTCTGCTTGTCATAGGCATTCTCAATAATATTACAAGATCCATTTTTTACTTTGTCCGGCAGTTCTTCCTCTACATCTTCACTTTCTGTATTAAAACCAATCACATAATTTGAATGTTTTTCTTTAAATTCAACCGACAATACTCCCGGTATATACGAATGATTATCGTCAAAATATCCTGTTGCAATCCAGTTTCCGGAGTTCGCATCATAAGATGCTTTCATCGACTTTTGTGTGCCATTCTTGGTACTGACAATATATACATTATCCACATCTTCATTGTTCGATAGTCTGACTGAAAATGTAAATGGACATGACGGAATGAATGATATTACTGGTTTTGCCTTATATGCAATATCCGTCAAATCAATTTTTTTCGAATTGTTATAATACATAACAAATTGTTTAATTGATATTGCTTTTGACGAATATGCTACTGATACTACCTCAGATTTCTGTTCTTTTGCTGTGCCAATATATATCTTTGCCTGTATATTATGCACAGAGTCCTCTGAAGTTCCGTATAATGTTACATTCTTGTTCCACTTTCCGGATTTACTGCTTACTGCCGTTCCTATTCTATGGTCTCCATCATATATTCCAACCGTTGTATTTGGAACTGTCAATCCACTTACCGTGATGTTCTTCTCAGATGTTGCCGACGGTGCACTTAATGTTACATAAGGGACTTCCACATCTGCCGCACCGATCTGCTCTTTTCTGTATTCTCCCGAAGCTGTAAAATTAATTTTGGCACTGGTACTGATTGTTCCATATTCGATCGGCTTGATATTATAAGTAAATACGCCATTTTTCTTATCAATCGATACCCGGACTATTCTATCCCCTTCACTCACATTGGCAACACTTTTTCCATCGATCCTTAAACTCTCTGAAATATATTTACATCCCTCCGGGATTTCTATCTCTAGATTGTCTACATTAACTTCATTCTTCCTGTAATCTTTAAATTCATACGATCCTCTTACCGTAATCAGACCGCCGGAACTGATTTCATTTACATTCGTGTCAAACGAACATTGGGAAGAATCCAGATATCGCAGCTGTTCAATATCTATATCTGGAACAGATACCTCTCCTATATCCGTAATCTGTCCATCCGTAACAGTGACTGTCTTTAACAAATAATCCTTACCTTCTTTCAGCATATCGTTCTCTTTAAATTCTTTGATATCCTGAAACTTCCACATGGAACGTTTTCCCTGGATGTATATAATGTTATAGGTTCCTTTCTCAAGATATTTACTTGTACATTCTTTCCCCGATGATTCCATTGTATCGCATAACTGTCCCTGTGAATCATATACAAGAACAGTCGTATCTGTTGATGTCTGCGGTGTTGTGAGCACATAACCTTTCTGTTATACCAGAATATTTATCTTGGCACTGCATTTATCATCAAGAATGATGTCTGACTTGTATTCGATTGTCTCATCTTTTTTAGAGGTCAGTGTCAGAGTAAGCGTATCATTCTCATTCACTGTTCCTGTATTCAAGACAATGTTACCACCATTGATATGACAGTTTTCCAGTTCTTTCTTCGTCGTTTTGTTATAAAGTCTTACCCGATAATTTTGTACAGTATCCTGTTCAATTACTTTTTCATAGCCGCTTAATATCGAACAGCTTTTTTGGAAGTTATAGGTGATGCAATGTGTTGATGTTACGTAATGGA
>ERZ827471.1477-NODE-1477-length-13882-cov-3.541115_pt1 | contig 13882 bp, 12 predicted proteins | sample MGYA00519772_ERZ827471 | MGnify/ENA primary metagenome ERZ827471 (study PRJEB31778, sample SAMEA3449315) | human gut metagenome | biome: human gut; feature: human-associated habitat; material: faeces | place: United Kingdom | collected 2010/2012 ... | reverse complement strand
CGACGACGAGCGCGCGCTCGTGCGCATCGACATGTCCGAGTACATGGAGAAGTTCTCGGTGCAGCGCCTGATCGGCGCGCCTCCGGGGTACGTGGGTTATGACGAGGGCGGCCAGCTGACCGAGGCCGTGCGCCGCAAGCCTTATTCGGTGATCCTGCTCGACGAGATCGAGAAGGCGCACCCGGACGTGTTCAACATCCTGTTGCAGGTGCTGGACGACGGCCGCCTGACCGACGGCCAGGGCCGCGTGGTGTCGTTCAAGAACGCCATCATCATCATGACGTCCAACGTGGGCTCGCAGTTCATCCGCGAGTTCGCCGAGCACGGCGACGAGAAGGCTATGAAGCAGGCCATCGACGGCGCCCTGCGCGCGACGTTCCGCCCCGAGTTCATCAACCGCATCGATGACGTGGTGGTGTTCAACGCGCTGAACATGACGAACATCGAGCCTATCGTCGATTTGCAGCTGGAAGAAGTGCGCGACCGTCTGGCCGACCGCCGCATCACGCTCGACGTGACGCCGGCGGCGATGGAGCACCTGTCCATCGACGGCTACGATCCCATCTTCGGAGCGCGTCCGTTGAAGCGCCTCATCCAAAAGGAGATCGTCGACCGCATCGCCCAGAAGGTGGTGGAAGGCAAGCTGCGCGATCGCAGCCATGTGCTGATCAGCATCGACCAGGACGGCAACTACGAATGCACCGTGGAAGAGCCCCTGGAGCTGGACGCCATGCCCCTCGACGACCTGCTGACCGAAGGCGATAAGTAAGTCGTCTGGACAGAACGAGCGCGGCTTCCCGCAAGGTCGCAACACGTAAACGACCCGGCATTTGCCGGGCCGTTTACGTGTTGCGGCGCCGATCCGTCGGCTCCGCGCCCCGTTTCACCGCCCCGTCCGCAGGAGTGTTTCACTTGGAACAACCCAGGCGGTTGCGGAGGGTTGCTAGTTCGCTACAGGAACTCGCCCTTGCGGATGACGCATTCGTCGTCGAGGTAGAGGGTGGGGTTGAGGATGATGCCGTCGAGGTGGCAGTCCGCTTTGGTGATGCCGCCGAACGAGGTGTTCGTGCCGAAGGCGATGTGGACGGTGCCGTAGAGCTTCTCGTCTTCGAGGATGATGCCGCACAGCTTCGCGGCCTCGTTCGTGCCGATGCCCAGCTCGGCGATGGTGCCGTTTTCGGGCTGTTCGAACAGCACGCTCAGGCGTTCGGCGTAGGGGCCCTGCGCGTCGGCGCCCTCGATGCGCGTGAGGCGTCCGTTCTCGATGGTGACCGTCATCGGCTCGGTCAGCGTGCCGATGCCCACCATCGAGCCGTCGATGACGGCCGTCCCGTTCGCCCCGTCTTCGAGCGGTGCGATGTACGCCTCGCCCGAGGGGAAGTTGCCGCTGGCACCCGGCTCGCGGTACACGCCGGGGCTGGCCACGCCGTCGCGCCCTGTCAGCGCAAGTTCCAGCACATGGCCATCCTTCTCGATGCGCGCATGCTTCGCGTGCGTCAGGCGCTCGGTGAGTTGGCGGGTGCGTCGCTCCACCTGGTCGTAGTCGGCGCAGGCGGCGCCGTCGCGCAGCATGTCCATGGTAATGCCGGGCATGGTGACCACGCGCGTGCCCGCCGCTGCTGCCTTGATGCGCGCGTTCGTGTGCGTGATGGACTTCGCCGTGGGGCACAGTGCGACGTCGGCCGCCTTCATAGCCGCCGCTACCGGCGCGGGCGGTTCCTCGCCGGCTACCGAGCCTTCGGGCATCTGCATGATGAGAGCCCGATGATCCATGGCGCGTGCCGCTTCGTAGAACAGCTCGCCCACCTCGCGGGTGGGGTCATCGGTGACGACCAGCAGCGTCTCGCCTGGCTGAAGCGCAAGATTCGTTTCGATAATGGTGCGTGCACGTTGCTGTAGATCCATAGGATAACCTTTCAAGTCATGAAATGTTTCACGTGAAACATTCGTGCCTTCGGCGCTTCGCTCGGGATGACGACCCGCGTACTGTGTTCGGGATGGCGAACAGCGCTTACGCCTCCGGATCCTCGGCGGGCAAGGCGCCCATGCCTTGCAGGTGGGTCATGCTTCCGTAGCGTTCGACGAAACGGGCGTACTCGTCTTCGTCGTAGAACGCGCACTTGCCTTCGCCGAACGCCTTCGCCGCCTCGATCATGAACGACCCCGCCTCGTCCAGGTCGGTCAGGTGGGTGGCTCCGGTCGCGCAGCCGGGTACGGCCGTCTCGGTGGTGATGGCCACGCCCACGACAGGCGCGTCGGTGGCGGTGCACGGCTGCAGGATGGAGTTCAGGTGGTACAGCCCGTTGCCGTACGGCGTGATGTCGGCCATGGACAGCGGATATGTGCGCGCGCGACGCCCGGTGGCGATTTCCACCAGCGACACGAGGTCTTCGCTGACGCGCATGATGCAGCCCTGCTTCACCGTGGGAGAGATCATGAAGCCGCGTTCGTTCATGATGCGGTTGCCCTTCGTCGTGTCCACCACCAGCACGGCGTCCAGCTGCGTGCCGCCCACCTCCTCGCGGTTCACGTCGGCCGTGGCCACGGGCGATCCCATGAACGCCACCGGCTCGTGCGGGAACGTAGGCGCGTGCGGGCACACGTGCGTGGAGACGAACACGTCGCCCGGCAGCACGTCGCCGCGTGCGTGCATCGACAGCAGTTTCGCCGCGCAGGCCAGCGCGGTCAGCGCGCCGTCGCCATCTGACACGAAGCCGATGCGCTCGGGCCGCGCGCCCAAGCCGCCCAAGCGTCCCAGCAAGCCGATGGTGGGCGCCTCGCCGCCGCCGGCGCGCCCGCGCGAACCGGGGATGCGCACGCGCACCATGTCGGTGGAGCCCTTCGGCCCCTCCAGCACGTACGTTTCGGCATCGCACGCGGGGTCGATGCCGCGCAGGTACTCCACCACGCCCGCGCCGCTTGCGGAGGGCGAGTCCAGCAGGTCGTAGAGTTCGATCAACTGTTTGAAAATCATGGGAGGTATCTCCTTTTGTTTGTATCGCGGTCGCTTTCCTCGTTCGATTCCATGATAATACGGTTCAATGCGGTTCATAGCATCTTCGACGAAAGGTTCCATTCCATCATGAGAAGGAAAATCGGCATCAAAGAGATCGAGGACATGGCGCTTGGCGCGACGGTTCTCGGCGCCGGCGGGGGCGGCGACCCGTACGTCGGCAAGCTCATGGCCATCGAGGCCATCAAGAAGTACGGCGAGGTGGAGCTCATCTCGCCCGACGAAGTTCCTGACGACGCCGTGGTGTGCGTGTCCCAGATGATGGGCGCCCCCACCATCATGGTGGAGAAGATCTGCAGCGGCCTGGAGCCCATGGCCACGTACGACGAGCTGGTGAAGGAGCTGGGCCAGGAGCCGTACGCCATCTACGCGGTGGAAGCCGGCGGCGTGAACTCCACCATCCCGTTCATCCTGGCGGCCACGCGCCGCATCCCCGTGGTGGACTGCGATCTCATGGGCCGCGCGTTCCCCGAGCTGCAGATGACCACGCTGGGCATCAACGGCGTGAAGGGACAGCCCGCCGTCATGGCCGATGAGAAGGGCAACACGGTCACGGTGCGCGCGATCGACGACAAGTGGCTCGAGCGCATCTCGCGCCAGGCCACGTCGGTGATGGGCGGTTACACCATCCTGGCGTCGTATCCGTGCACGGGGCGCCAGCTCAAGGACTACTGCATCCCCGACACGCCTACGCTGTGCGAGGAGATCGGCCGCACGCTGCGCGAGGCGCGCGAGCAGCATGCCGACCCCATCGAGGCCGTGCTGAACGTGACGAACGGGTTTCGCCTGTTCCGCGGCAAAGTGGTGGACGTCGAGCGCAAGACCGACGGCATGTTCGTGCGCGGTCGCGCCGTGGTGGACGGGCTCGACCAGGACAAGGGCAGTCAGCTTATCATCGAGTTCCAGAACGAGAACCTCATCGCGCTGCGCGACGGCCAGCCGGTGACCACGTCGCCCGACCTCATCATGTCGCTGGACATGGAGTCCGGCTCGCCCGTGACTACCGAGGGCCTGAAGTACGGCGCTCGCATTGTGGTGGTGGGCATGCCCTGCGCGCCGCAGTGGCGCACGCCCGAGGGCCTGGCCGTGGTAGGGCCGCGCGCGTTCGGCTACGACATCGACTACGTGCCGGTTGAGCAGCGCGTCGCCGCGATGAACAACGAGGAGGTGCAGGCGTAATGGCAGATCAGAAGCGCATCTGGCGTCTGGGTATCGACGTGGGCGGCACGAACACCGACGCGGTGGTCATCGACGGCGACCTCAAGCTGGTGGCCGCGACGAAAAGCCCCACCACCGAGGACGTCATGAGCGGCATCGTGGCCGCCATGCACGAGGTGATCACCCAGATCGGTGCCGACGAGGCGCGCAACATCGGGTTCGCCATGCTGGGCACCACGCATTGCACGAACGCCATCGTCGAGCGCAAGCGCCTGAACAAGGTGGCCGCGCTGCGCGTGGGCGCTCCGGCCACGACGGCCATCAGCTGCAAGGCTGACTGGCCCGACGAGCTGAAGAACGCCATGCGCGTGCGCGACTTCCTCGTGCACGGCGGCAACGAGTTCGACGGTCGCGAGATCAGCGCGCTGTCGGAAGACGAGATCCGCGAGGTCGCGCGCGTCGTGCGCGAAGAGGGCTTCGAGTCCGTGGCCGTGACCAGCGTGTTCTCGCCGGTGTCCGACGCGCACGAGAAGCGCCGTTCTGCGCGAGGAGCTGGGCGAGGGCTTCCCCATCACGCTGTCGTCGGAGATCGGGTCGCTCGGCTTCCTCGAGCGCGAGAACGCGTCCATCCTGAACGCGGCGCTGTACGACGTGGCGCGCACGACGGCCGACAGCTTCGAGGCGGCGCTCGCGTCTGAGGGCCTCGCCGATGTGGCTGTGTACCTGGGCCAGAACGACGGCACGCTCATGAGCGTGGACTACGCGAAGCGTTACCCCATCTTCACCATCGCGTGCGGGCCTACGAACTCCATCCGCGGCGCGTCGTTCTTGACGCAGGAGAAGGACGCCGTGGTCGTCGACATCGGCGGCACCACCACCGACGTGGGCGTGCTGGCGCACGGCTTCCCGCGCGAGAGCATGGTGGCCGTGGAAATCGGCGACGTGCGCACGAACTTCCGCATGCCCGACGTGGTGTCCATCGGCCTGGGCGGCGGTTCCATCGTGCGCGTGGCCGATGACGGCAGCGTCACCGTGGGGCCGGATTCGGTGGGCTACGCCATCACCGAGCGCGCGCTGGTGTTCGGCGGCGATACGATGACGGCCACCGACATCGCCGTACGCCTGGGAATGGCTTCGGTGGGGGATCCCTCGCTCGTGGCGGACATCTCGCAGGACGTGGCCGAGCGCGCGATGGCCGTCATGCGCGCGATGGTGGAGGACGCCATCGACGTGATGAAGGTGTCCAGCGATCCTATCGACGTGGTGCTGGTGGGCGGCGGTGCCATCGTGCTGCCGCACGAGCTGGCCGGCACGGCCGAGGTGGACGCGCCCGAGCACGCGGGCTGCGCGAACGCCATCGGCTCGGCCATCTCGAAGGTCAGCGGCGCGTACGAGGCGTTGGTGGACTACGATGTCACGCCGCGCGACGAGGCGCTGGCCGCGGCGCGCGCAGCGGCCATCGAGGCGGCCGTGGAGGCCGGCGCCGTGCGCGACACCGTGGAGATCATCGACGCCGAAGACGTGCCGCTGGCGTACTACCCGGGCCACACGAACCGCGTGAAGGTGAAAGCCGCGGGCGACCTGGCGTAGTTCGGGTTCCGAGCATCGCGCCTTGCCGAGCGCGGCCGTCAACGCGACGGCCGCGCTTCTTTTCCCAGTCGATCCGTTGGCGTTCGCTTGTGTTATCATACGACTAGATGATACTTTGACAGGAAGGTTGGGGCGCGTGTTCGAGACGTTGCGGGTGAACGATACGTCGGGCGTTCCCGTGTGGATCCAAATCCGCAACCACATGATCTTCCTCATCAGGTCAGGGCACTTGAGGCCGGGGGATACGTTGCCTACGGTGCGCGAGCTGGCTATTCAGCTCGGGGTAAACTACAACACCATCCATAAGGTGTATCAGGATCTGGAGACCGACGGACTGATCTTGTCGGGACGCGGAAAACGCTCGACCATCGCGGAAATCGATCGGGAAGCGCTCAGCCTGCCCGATTCGCCTGTAGACGTGGTGATCGAGGAATTGGTTCGCGTGATACGGGAGACGGGGGTTTCCCGCGCGGACGCGATGGCGCGGATCGAGGAAGCGTTCGCGAAGCTCGAGGATCGATAGGGGAGAGCCATGGGCGAGAAGAAGTCGTATTTCGACGAGCAGGACGAGGGAAGCGTCGACGACGCCGTCATTGCCACGGAGGCGCAGTTCGACGAGACGACGACCAGCCGCACGGGCGCGACAGCGCTTCGGTGGGTGCTGACGCTGATCGTGTTCTTCCTGTTCGCAGGCATGGGGTGGCTTACATGGTCGCTTGCGCCTGTCGTCGTGGGCGCGTTGGCCAGCGCCGTGCTGTTCAGCTGCATGCACGTGGTGCTGGAGTGGGAGCGCTCGGTGGTTTTGCGCTTCGGCAAGTTCAACCGCGTGGCCGGCCCCGGCCTCATCTTCATGATCCCGCTCGTGGAATACTCGGCGGCCACCGTGGACATGCGCATGCGCTCGACGGCGTTCAAAGCTGAGCACGTGCTGACCGCTGACCTCGTACCCGTGAACGTGGACGCCGTGCTGTTCTGGACGGTGTGGGATGCCGGGAAGGCGTGCTCCGAGGTGAAGAACTACGTCCGCCTGGTGTACTGGGCGGCGCAGACCACCCTGCGCGACGTGATGGGCGCGGTGAACATCGCCCAGCTGAGCACGCGCCGCGAGCAGATCGACCGCGAAGTGGCCGACATTCTCGAGCGCAAGACGAACGAGTGGGGCATCACCGTGGTGTCGGTGGAAATCCGCGACATCGAGATCCCCGACGACCTGCAGGAATCGCTGTCGGCCGAGGCGCGCGCCGAGCGCGAGTACAACGCGCGCATCATCCTGGCCGAGGTGGAGAAGGAGATCTCGGAGATGTTCGTGGATGCCGCGCGCACGTACGGGCGCGAGGATGCGGCCCTCCAGCTGCGCGCGATGAGCTTCGTGTCCGACAGCGTGCGCGAGAAGGGCGGTCTCGTGGTCATCCCCAGCGCCCTGTCCGAGGCGTTCGAGGGGTTGGAGAACATCGCGAAGAAAGCCTAGCGCGCCGTCTGCGCATCCGTTTGCCTGAAGGGGCTCCGCCGTCGCGGAGCCCCTTTCGCGTGTGCGAGCTCGACGCATGCCGGTTCACCACGGTTCCATCGGTGCCGGGTATCTATACTCGAAAAAGAATCATAAACATGTAAGACAAGTATCATAAATTTGTATGATTTATGATACGATACGGGCGACGGGGGAGGGTCGTATCGTGCAGCGTTCCTGTCAAGGGAGGGGGCGATATTCCGTTCATTACCGTTTTGAAGGCAGAAGGCGAGCAAGCCTTTACGGTGAAAGCGGCGCGCGGGGATTTCCGCGTTGATCCGCACGAAACGAGCGAAAGAAAGGAAGGGGAATGAGAAAGAAGCTGATGGTGGCGACCGCGATGCTGATGGCGGGATCGCTGTTCGCCGCCGGTTGCGCGCAGCAAGGAGCCGCGGAAGGGGAGAGCTCTTCGACCGAGGTTCAATATCAGAACAGCATCGAGGAGGCCGAAGCGTATCTTGACGGGGTGAACGAGCGTCAGGACGAGCTGAACAAGGAGTACGCTCCCGAAATCCGCACCTTGGAAGACGGCACGAAGGTTCAGCGCACGCCGACCGAGTACCAGTGCTACCACTGGAACCGTCCGTACGAAGGCGGCACGTCGTACAACAACTACTATCTTGATGCCGACAACCGCGGTTGCGGGGCTTGCCATGAAGATCTCGGCGACGCCCTGACCGACCAGCTGGATGACCGGGCGCTGCGGCTGAAAACCCTGGGGAACGCGGTCTGCCCGCCTCAAGCCTATCCCATTTTTCACTACATTTCCCTGATAGAGACCGGGGCGTGCGCCAGCATCTGCCCCTACGGAGGAGGTGACGGATAAATGCAGGAATGGAAAGCCTCCGAAAAGGAGGCGCAGAAGATGACCCGTGACGGGACCATCTCGGTGAACCTGGTGACTGGCGAGGCCACCCATATTTCAGACCGTCCCCTGGAGCAGGATTATTCTTCTGCGGATGAAACGGCGGGGGCATTGAACCGGGCGGCGGACGAGGTGGTGGGACACCGGGAACGCCGGCAGACAAAAAAGGCGCGGCGAAAGCGGCGTGACACCTTTCGGGAGGGTGAGGCGGCCAGGGACCGCCCTTCCTCCCGTTTGCAGTTTTCCGAGACAGACCAGGCGGCGCCGGAACTGAAAAAGGCCATCCGCAAGTCGGACAAGGCGGCGGATCGGCTGGACGCGGCGAAAGCTGCTGTCCCCGTAAAGCCTCCCGGCAAGGAACATGGCAACCCATTGTCCCGGCCGGTGCTGGAAATACGGTCCACCCTCCACGGCGAAGTGAGCAAGGTGGAGGGCGATAACTCCGGTGTTCAGGCCGGCCACCTGGGAGAACGGCAGATTGAGAAGGCCGTGGGCTATGGCAATCGGCGTTTCCATCAGGCGCGTGCGGACCGGAAACTGAAACCCTGGCGGGATGTGAAGCAGGCGGAGCAGGCAGCGGTGAAAGCCAATGCCGATTTCTACTGGCGGAAGTCCGTCATGGAAAATCCCCAGCTTGCATCCAGTAACCCCATCTCCCGCCTGTGGCAGAAAAAGCGGCTGCAAAAGCAGTATGCCGCCGCACATCGGGCAGGGACCGGCGCGGCCCAGGCTGCGGGAAAGGCATCCCAGACCGCCGCTTCCGCAGCGAAGAAAGGCGGCGGGACCATCGCCCAGAAGCTGGGCGGGCTTGTGACGAAGAACAAACACACCCTTCTCATTGTGGGAGGGATTGGCTTGATCCTCATGCTCATCATGGGGCTGATGCAGTCCTGCACCTCCATGTTCGGGGGCGGGACTTCCGGCCTGGTGGCCTCCTCCTATCTTTCGGAGGACGCGGACCTGACCGGGGCCGAGGCCGCCTACTGCGAGATGGAGGCGGAGCTGCAAGAATATCTGAACACCTACGAGGCCACCCACGACTACGACGAGTACCACTTTGACCTGGACGAGATCGAGCATGACCCCTATGTGCTGCTGTCCATCCTGTCGGCGCTTCACGAGGGGGTGTTCACCCTGGACGAGGTGCAAGGGGATCTGGAAATGCTCTTTGACAAGCAGTACATCCTCACCGAGACCGTGACCACTGAAACACGGTATCGGACAGAAACGAGGACGGACAGCGAGGGCAACGAGTACGAGGTAGAGGTTCCCTACACCTGGTACATCTGCACCGTCACGCTGGAGAATTTCGACCTCTCCCATGTGCCGGTCTATATCATGGGCGAGGACCAGCTCTCCATGTACGCCGTGTATATGTCCACCCTGGGCAACCGGCCGGACCTGTTCCCGTCCTCCGGGTATGTGGGCAAGTACATTGAGAACCCTCCCACGGCCTGGGACATTCCCGCCGAGTACCTGACGGATGAGCGGTTCGCCACCCTCATCACCGAGGCGGAGAAATACCTGGGATACCCTTATGTCTGGGGCGGGAGCAGCCCGGAGACCTCCTTTGACTGTTCCGGCTTCGTCAGCTATGTGCTGACCAGCACCGGTCTGTGCAACACCGGGCGGCTGGGCGCCCAGGGGCTCTACAATATCTCCACCCCGGTATCCGATCCCCAGCCGGGCGACCTGGTGTTTTTCGTGGGGACCTACGACACCCCAGGCGTTTCCCATGTGGGCATTTATGTGGGCGATAATATGATGCTGCACTGTGGAGATCCGATTTCCTACACCAATTTGAACACCAGCTACTGGCAATCCCATTTCTATGCCTACGGCCGGCCGCCGTACAACTGATGGGAGGTGTTCCATGCTATCTTTATGTCCGGTATCCCTGGCCGAGGCCAACACTTTTGTCGCAGAGCACCACCGCCACCATAAGCCAGTGCGGGGGCACAAGTTCTCCCTGGGCTGTATGGTGGATGGGCGCCTTGCAGGCGTCGCTATCGTGGGGCGGCCTGTCAGCCGGTATTTGGATGATGGGCTGACCCTGGAAGTCAACCGGCTGTGTACGGATGGGACGCAAAATGCTTGCAGTTTCCTCTACGGCGCGGCGGCGCGGGCAGCTAGGACCATGGGATACCGAAAAATCATCACTTACATTTTGGATACGGAGAATGGCGTAAGCCTCCGGGCGGCGGGCTGGAAATGCGCCGGCCTGGCCGGAGGCAAAATGTGGACCGGAAAACGCCGCCCTTCTGAACCTCTGTATCCCGCACAAATGAAATACCGATATGAAAAAGAATGGAACGGGAGGTGAAACACACATCAATATGGTTTCCTATGGGGGCGGCGCCAACAGCACCGCCCTTCTGATCGGGCTGCACCAGCACCGTATCCCGGTGGACCTGATCCTCTTTGCGGATACGGGGGCGGAGCATCCCCACACCTACGCCTACCTGGACGTCATGGACCGATGGCTGAAGGACCACGGGATGCCGCCCATCACCAGGGTCTACAAGACCACGCGGGACGGAAAGCGGCTGACCCTGGAGCAGGAGTGCTTGCAGAGCGGCACCCTGCCCTCTATGGCCTACGGCTTCAAGCGGTGTTCCCTGAAACACAAAATAGGGCCGCAGGACAAGTTCTGCAACCGCTACCCGCCCTGCCGCAAGGTGTGGGCGGCTGGAAAGCGGGTGGTGAAGTTCATCGGCTACGATGCCGGCGAGAGCTACCGCAGCGACAAGGTGCTGCTGGGCGACCTGGCCGATCAAAAGTACAGCAAGTGGTATCCCCTGATGGAATGGGGCTGGGACCGGGCGGCCTGCCTGCAAGCCATTGAAGATGCGGGCCTGCCCCAGCCGGGCAAGTCCTCCTGCTTCTTCTGCCCCAGTATGCGGGCGGAGGAGATCATCTATCTGCGGGACCACCACCCGGACCTGTTTCGGCGGGCCATTGCCCTGGAGGACAACGCCCGCCCCAATTTGAAAACGGTCCAGGGCCTGGGCCGGAATTACTCATGGAAAGAACGATTTGGAAAGGAGTTTTGCGAACATGGCAACTGTTGAGAAGATCCGCCGCGACATTGAAAAGACCAAGGAGAAGATCTCCGAACAGCAGAAGCGCCTCCGCACCCTGGAGGCTCAGCTCACCGAGGAGGAGAACCTGGAGATCGTCCGCATGGTCAAGGCGGTAAAGATGGACAACCGGGAGCTGACGGCCTTCCTGAAGGCTTACGCCAGCGGCCTCATCACCCTGCCGGAGGGCATGATGGAGGCGGAGGCGTCGGCTGACCCCGGCGAGAACGAGATGGAGGACGCCGAGTATGAAGAATAAAACGATCATCCGCCTGTTTACGGCGGCTCTGGCCGTGGCGCTCTGTGCCACGGCCTTTGCGATTCCTGCCTTTGCCGGCGGCGGGGAGGGTGAACCTTACTACACCGAAACGGAGGCAGACCTCACGGAGGATGACGGGACCCCGGAAATCACGGTTTCCGATGATGAAGATACTGCCAGCGGCGATAATGCGGAGGCCGGCGGTGACACCCTGAACCAGCTCACCGAACTGTTGGGCAGCCTGGGAACCGTGACTGTCACCGAGGATGGCATCCTGTTCACTCCCAACCTGGAGGGGCTGGAGCCCCTGCGCACCGGCACCGTGACCACCTGCGGCGGCAATCTGAATGTCCGCACCGGCGCAGGGCTGGACAATGACGCCTTCACCCAGCTTCCCAACGGGGCGCAGGTGGAGGTCATCGGCACCGAGGGCGAATGGGTCAAGGTGCTTCTGCCGGAGCGGGAGGGCTATGTTCATTCCGATTACCTGACCATCACGGATACGGGCAGTTTTTCCCTCTCCCTGGATGGGGCGGACCTCTCCGCCCTGCTGGAGCTGTTCGCCTCCGGCCTCTCCGATAGCGGAGGAGCCGCCCTCACCCCGGATGGGAACCTCTCCCTTATCGACGATCTGGGCGGGGCTTCCTCCGGCAAACAGTTCATCACCGTGGAAACCAAGGGCGGCAATGTGTTCTATCTCATCATCGACCGGGACGACGAGGGGGCGCAGACCGTCCACTTCCTGAACCAGGTGGACGAAGCCGACCTCCTGGCCCTGATGGAGGATGGCGAAGTCCAGGAGACCCCGGCGGTCTGCACCTGTACGGAGAAATGTCAGGCCGGTGCGGTGAATACCGCCTGTCCGGTCTGTGCGGTGAATATGGCCGAGTGCGCCGGCGCGGAGCCGGAGCCGGAACCCGAACCGGAGCCGGAGGAGGAGAAGTCCGGGGGCATGGGCGCCCTGGCGCTGGTACTGGTGCTGGTGGTGCTGGGCGGCGGCGGAGCTTTCGCCTACATCAAGTTTATCAAGCCCAAGCAGGGCGCAAAGGTCAGCGCCGACCCGGACGACTATGATTTTGCGGACGAGGAGGAATATATCAACGAGGATGCCCCTGAACCGGAAGAAACGGAGGAAACGGAATGAAACTGGTGATCTGTGAGAAACCGAGTGTTGCGAAAGCCGTTGCGTCGGCCCTGGGTGTCACATCCAGGGCCGATGGCTGTTTTGAAGGGAATGGGCTCATTGTTTCCTGGTGTGTGGGACACCTGATGTCCCCGATGGACGCGGCCGGGTACGACCTTGGTTATAAGAAATGGAAGTATGATGACCTTCCCATCCTGCCGGAGCCCTTCCGCTATGTGCTGGCGAAGGGCAAGGAGGACGCCTTCCAGAACTTGAAGCACCTCATGGAGCGGGAGGACGTCACCGAGCTGGTCAACGCCTGCGACGCCGGGCGGGAGGGCGAGCTCATCTTCCGGCTGGTCTATGAGATGGCGGGATGCCAGAAGCCCTTCTCCCGTCTGTGGATCTCTTCCATGGAGGACGCGGCGATCCGGGAGGGCTTCCAGGACCTGCGCCCCGGCGCGGAGTATGACCCGCTGTACCAGTCCGCCCTCTGCCGCCAGAAAGCAGACTGGCTCATTGGGATCAACGCCACAAGACTTTTTTCTGTCCTCTACCACCGCACCCTGAATGTGGGGCGGGTGCAGACCCCCACCCTTGCCATGCTGGTGGACCGGGACAGCAAAATCACAATGTTCCGCAAAGAGAAATACCATCATGTGCGCCTGACCCTGGGCGGGGCCGAAGTGGTGTCCGAGAAGATTACTGCCCCGGAGGAGGCGGAGAGCCTGCGGGCGGCCTGTGCCGGGGCTTCGGTGCGTTGCATCTCCGTCACCCATGAGAAGAAGAAAGAAGCGCCACCCAAGCTCTACGACCTGACCACCTTGCAGCGGGAGGCAAACCGGGTGTTCGGTTACACGGCCAAGCAGACCCTGGACTACGCTCAATCTCTGTACGAGAAGAAGCTGCTGACCTATCCCCGGACCGACAGCCGGTATCTGACGGTTGATATGGCGGAAACCGCCTCTATGGTCCTGCATCTGGTGGCGCGGGTGCCTCCCTTCGATGCTTGCCCGGACTTCTTCCCTGATGTTGCGGCGCTGGTGAATGATGGGAAGGTGTCCGACCACCACGCCATCATCCCCACGCTGGAGCTGGAGAAAGCCGACCTGTCCGAACTGACTGAGGGAGAACGGAACACCTTGCTGCTGGTGTGCCGGGAACTGCTGTGCGCGGTTGCGGAGCCCTATATGTATGAAGCGGTCACGGCCGCTTTTGACTGTGGTGGACACACCTTCACCGCCAAGGGGCGGCACATCCTCTCCGAGGGCTGGCGTGAGATCGACC
>ERZ827471.1476-NODE-1476-length-13882-cov-5.038475_pt1 | contig 13882 bp, 7 predicted proteins | sample MGYA00519772_ERZ827471 | MGnify/ENA primary metagenome ERZ827471 (study PRJEB31778, sample SAMEA3449315) | human gut metagenome | biome: human gut; feature: human-associated habitat; material: faeces | place: United Kingdom | collected 2010/2012 ... | reverse complement strand
GACAAAATATACCGCAAAGTGGGGCGTGCAGATTGCGGGAATGATTTTTCAGACAGGCTCTGGCATCTGCGGAATGGTTACAGATTATCATAAAAATGTTTGTATTATTTATTCTTCTTTTTATACTTTATTAACATTTTATGTGCAGAATTGTCAAAATCTGTAGACAGAATTGTGCAAAATATGGTAAAATATTGACGTATTAGGGGAAAAGGGAAGGCAGTGATTTTGTGTGATAGATATCTCTAATCTTGACAGCCATATATTTGATGCTCTGTCTCAGACTTCAGATAATATGTACATTTATATAGCAGACCTGGAACGCGATTTTTCCAGATGGTCTAAGCCAAGTGTGGATTACTTCAATCTGCCGGGAGAATTTATAGAGAATACGGCGAAGGAATGGGTACAGCATATCCATCCTGCAGACCAGCATATTTTTCTGGAGGATATCGGTCGTATTTTTGAGGGGAAAAGCAACCGGCATAATTGTGAATACCGGGCTTTAAATAAATATGGGAAATATGTATGGGTAAGGTGCCAGGGAATTGTGGAGCGGAATGCGGATGGAAGCCTTGGCCTTTTTGTTGGCACGATGATGAATCTTGGTGTGAATGCCAAGTTTGACCAGCCCACTGGTTTATATACGTTTCATGAGCTGAAGAAGCAGCTTCCGTCATTTATCAGTCATGGAATGGAAGGTGCGGTTCTTCTTTTTGATGTGGACAGACTTCAGAGAATCAATGATATTCTTGGGTATCTGGTAGGAGATGAGGTGCTGCAGCGTCTGGGACAGAAATGTCAGAGTATGGAGGGCGTTATTTCTTATCGAGGACCAGGAGGTAAATTCTATTGTATTACCACGGAGAAATCCGAGAGTGCGCTTGACCGGATTTACCGGGAAGTGCAGAGATTTTCGGAGGAAGTCCCCAGGGAGATGAATCTGGAGATCCAGTTGACAATTTCCTGCGGAGTGGCCTTTTTTCCACAGGATGCAGAGGATTTCGAGACTTTGCATGCAAATGTGGAATACGCCCTTGAGCAGGCGAAGAAAGTGGGACGTGGTAGCATTGCGCAGTTTTCCGGACAAATGCACAGAAAAACAGTGGAGAAATTCCGACTGCAGGAAGTTCTCCGTGAGTCTGTTGCCAATAATTGCAGAGGGTTTGCACTGGTATACCAGCCTCTGGTGAACGGAGAGACTCAGGAGGTTTATGGTGCTGAGACTCTGATGCGTTTTTATCTGCCGGATGGAACCATGGTTTCCCCAATGGAATTTATTCCGATCCTGGAGGAAGACGGAACCATCAAACAGGTGGGAGAGTGGCTTTTGAATAAGGCACTTGCTCAGGCGGTACTGTGGCGCATGGAGAATCCTGATTTTGTAATTTCCGTGAATGTTTCTTATATCCAGATACTTCAGGAAGGCTTCAGAGAAATGGTGACACGGATCGTGGAAAAATCCGGCACACCGGAGAAGCAGCTGATCCTGGAGCTTACAGAGAGCTGTAAGGTATCGGATCCCAACGGCCTTCGGGATGATTTTGAATATTTTAAAAATATGGGGATCAATATGGCACTGGATGATTTCGGCACGGAGTATTCTTCCATTGCATTGCTTCGCAAGCTGAAACCACAGTGGATCAAGATCGATCATACTTTTGTCCGTTCCATTCAGGATGATGAGATGGATCAGGCGATTCTGGAATATATTATGAATCTGAGTAAGCAGACCAGAATAAAGGTTTGTGTGGAAGGTGTGGAGAATGAGGAAATCCTTTCCGTTGTCCAGACTTATAAGCCGGAATTGCTTCAGGGATACTATTATTCCAAACCCTGTCCGGCGGAGGAATTTTCAAAGAAATATTTCAATGGGAAAGATAAGACAGGCAGCTACGGTTGTCTGAAAAAATAATTCTGATAAGCGTTTTTTTATACGCTCTAAGGGAAATACTAGTACATCGTTTTCGAAATAACTATACCACTCACTTGTCTGTGAATCCGATTGCACAGGTATAAAAGCCTCGGCGTAGCCCGCTACGCCTACGTTTTTATACCTGCACACTCGAATCCACATCCTACGTGATTGGTATAGTTATTTACGAAGCGATGTACTAGTCTTTCGTCTATTGCAAGTGACCCCGATACAGATCGGTATAGCTTTAAACTGGAATTTGATCATTACATTAAAGGGCAGACCTGCTATGGTTTAGATAAGCTAATCCTGAATAATAATTATGCAGACGCTACCAATATGAAAGAAGCTGTAGAGGACAGTTTTATGCTGCGCAATTATGGCACAGAAGATGGAAATGAAGCATTACAAAAAACAGAGTCAGGTGGTGTATAATAAGAAAAACGGAGTTGAAAAGCCATGGTTAATCCGTTATAATTTTCATATATAAATACATGAAAAAAGTGTTTTTTCAGAAAATTGTATGTTGCTGGTCATGGGGTGGACAGCAACGACTATATGAAGGGGGATTTTTCTATGACGAAAATGAAGAAGATTTGCATACCTGTTCTTGCAGCTGCAGCCCTTGCGTTTTCAGTTCCCGGAACTACGCAGGAGGCAGAGGCTTCCTGTAATACTTACCGTGTGAATGTTGTTACTGGATATCTGGCTCTGCGGACAGATACATCCTATAATAGCGGTAATGAGATCGGAGAACTTTACAGTGGTGATCTGGTGGAGGTACTGGATTATACTGGCGCCACTGGTTACTGGTATGTATACTCTCCTAAGTATGACGATTTCGGATATGTGAATAATGATTATCTGGATTCTGTGACATCTTCCGTATCTTCCTATGATACAATGTGGACCGTAAGCGTTTCCACCGGATATCTGGCTCTTCGCAATGCACCGGAATATGATGCATCTAATGAAATCGGTGAGCTCTATTCGGGAGATACCGTCTGGGTTTCCGACAGCAGCAATTCTCAGTACTGGTATGTGTATTCCCCGAAACTGGACGGCTATGGATATGTGAACCAGGAGTACCTGTACAGAGAAGAGGGACTGGATACAGATTCCAGCTATTTTGGCGAAGTAAGAACGGTCAGTGTAGCCAAGGGCTATCTGGCACTTCGCAATATGAAGGCATATGATGCTTCCAATGAAATCGGGGAATTATATTCCGGCGATACCGTACAGCTTCTGGACACAAGTGATTCCCAGTACTGGTATGTGTATTCCCCGAAATATGATACCAATGGATTTGTAAACAAAGATTATCTGGTGGGTGGAAATGCATATGCTACCTTGTATGTAAAAGTGCCTACCGGATATCTGGCTCTTCGATCCGCTATGGGATATGATGCGGCAAATGAGATTGGTGAACTGAATACCGGTGATACTGTGGTAGTAATTGATTCCAGTTCAGATAAATACTGGTATGTATATTCTCCACGCCTTATGAAATACGGATATGCAGATTGTAATTATATATTCTGCAATTGATGAGCAGGAAAGAAAAACAGCCTCTGACTTTTTTACTGGGAAAGTCAGAGGCTGTTTTTGAAATAACTATAATTTTTATAACTGCACACTTGAATTCATATCCTACGCGATTGGTATAGTTGTTACTGTTTACTCCGTGACCAGTAACGTATAGTTATCTTTATAGAAATTTCATACTTTCTCTGATTGAACAAAAAAACCTGCAATGCTATACTAAAATTAAAATATATTTGAAAAACAGGAGTGTGATAAATTGCAGGGTACCACAGAAAACTATATTCACCTTGAAAAGGTTTCTAAGATTTATGGAACGAAAGAAGTAAAAATAATCGCAGTAGATGAGATCAGCTTTAACATAGCTAAAGGCGAGTTTGCCGTGATCGTAGGGCCCAGTGGTGCTGGCAAGACTACGGTTCTGAATATTCTGGGCGGAATGGATACTGCCACCAGCGGTCAGATCTGGGTAGATGGAAGGAATATAGCGAAATACAATAACCGCCAGCTCACCAGCTACCGCAGGGACGATATTGGATTTGTTTTTCAGTTTTATAATCTGGTTCCCAATCTGACAGCCTTGGAAAACGTAGAACTGGCAGGACAGATCTGTAAGAACCCCATGGATCCGAAAACTGTTTTGGAAGAGGTGGGGCTGAAAGACAGACTTGGAAATTTTCCTGCCCAGTTATCAGGCGGTGAACAGCAGAGAGTTTCCATTGCAAGAGCTCTTGCCAAGAATCCGAAGATGCTCCTTTGCGATGAGCCAACAGGCGCTCTGGATTACCAGACTGGTAAGGCGATTCTCAAGCTTTTACAGGATATGTGCCGCCAGAAGGGGATGACAGTAGTGGTTATCACTCATAACTCTGCATTGACGCCTATGGCAGATCGCGTGATTAAAATAAAAAACGGCAAGGTGGCACAGATGACTTTGAATGCCCACCCAACCCCGGTAGAAGAAATTGAGTGGTAGGTGAGAGATGAAAGCATTAAGAAAAGAATTCTGGATGGAGATCCGGAAAAGCAAATCCAGGTTTATCTCCATTCTTCTGATCGTGGCTCTCGGAGTGGCCTTCTTTTCCGGTATTCAGGCTTCCTCGCCGGATATGCGCTATTCCGGAGATGCCTATTATGACGAAAGCAGCCTGATGGATATCAAGGTTGTGGGCACAATGGGCCTGACATCTGATGATGTTTCTTCTATAGAAAGTATAGATGGCATTGAGTCCGCAGAAGGTGCCTGGTCTACCGATGTGATGTGCGGGGAAGGCCAGAAGCAGAAGGTTCTTCACATTGAATCCATAAATGACGCAGTGAATAAACTGGATGTGCAGGAGGGACGCCTTCCGGAAAAAAGTGGAGAGATTTTTCTGGATAGCACATTTGCTTCTGCCAATGAATATAAGGTAGGAGATAAGGTTGCTTTGCGTGAAGATGGAGATTCTACCCTTCTTGTGACTGCAGAATATACGGTAGTGGGAACTGGAAGAAGCCCTCTTTATATTTCCTTTAACAGAGGAAATACAACCCTTGGAACTGGTGAAGTAAATGGATTTGGATATGTGCTCCCGGAAGATTTTGACCAGGAAATTTATACCCAGATTTATGTGACCGTTCATGGTGCAAAGGGCCTTACCAGTTATACAGACGGTTACGAGAATCTGATTGCCAAGATCAAAGGCCGTGTTGAAAACATAGCAGATGATCGCTGTCAGATCCGCCTTGCAGCTGTGAAGGCAGATGCACAGGAGGAAATCGATGATGCCCAGAAGAAGCTGGACGATGGGAAAAAAGAGGCAGATGAAAAGCTTGCTGACGCAAAAGAAGAACTGGATAAAGGTGAAAAGGATTTAGAAGACGGCAGGAAAGAGTATGAAGATGGAAAATCCCAGTTAGAAGACGCCAAAACAGAGCTTGCCGATGGGAAAAAACAGCTGGAAGATGCGAAGACAGAGCTTGCTGATGGGAAAACCCAGTTAGAAGATGCGAAAGCGCAGCTTGCTGATGGAAAAAGTCAGCTGGAATCTGCCAAGAGTCAGCTTTCCTCCAGCAAAAGCCAGCTTGATACTGCCAGAAGCCAGCTGGATGATGGATGGAGTCAGGTAAATGCAGCAAAAGCCCAGCTTGCTGACGGACAGGCTCAGCTTGATTCTGCGCAGAAGCAGGTAACCAGTGGTCTGGCAGAATTAGAGGAAAATCAGAAGACTTTAGATGAAAATAAAGCGAAACTTGCAGATGGAAAAGCCCAGCTTGAGGCAGGCGAACAGCAGTTAGAAGCCGCAAAGCAGACTTTGACAACAAAGCAAAGTGAACTGGATCAGTCAAAAGCGGAGATCACTGCCGGACAGCAGCAGATCGAAAGTACCAGAACCCAGTTAAATGCCCAGAAGCAGCAGATTACAGATGGACTTTCCCAGGTATCAGCAGGAGAAGCCCAGCTTCAGGATGGAATAAGTGCTTTGGAAAGCGCAAAAGCTCAGCTGACGGAGCTACAGAGTCAGCTTGAGGCAGTACGCGCAAGTTACAACGCAGCACTGGAAAATCCGGATGCTTCCCAGGAGGAAATAGATATTCTGGCAGCCCAGGTGTCTGCACTGGAAGAACAGGAGGCGGCAGTAACCCAGCAGATCCAGGCAAGTGAAGCACAGATTGAGAGTCAGCGGCAGCAGCTTGCAGCGACCAGAAGTGAGTTGGAAAGCGGGCTTGCAGCAGTCGAGGATGGACTTTCCCAGCTTTCTCAGAAAGAAAGCGAGCTGAATGCTGGATGGGAACAGATAACAGCAGGTCAGGCAGAGATTGACGCCGGATGGATTCAGATTCAGGAACAGGAGAATACTCTTGCTGCTTCGAAAGCTGAGATAGAGGCAGGGGAACAGGAACTGGAAAAAGGTCAGAAGCAGTTAAAGGCAGCAAAGAAAAAACTGAATAAAGCCCAGAAAGAAATTGATTCCAATGCAGAGACCCTGGCTGCCGGACAGGCGGAATTGGATGCCAATGTGGCAAAGCTGAATGACAGTGAAGCGCAGTATGCTTCCGGTCTGGAACAGTATAATTCCGGTGCCCGGCAAATCGCGGAAAATGAGGCAAAGCTTACTTCCGGTGAGCAGGAGATTGCAGAAAATGAGGCGAAGCTTGCCGATGGTGAGAAAGAAATCGCAGACAATGAGAAGAAGCTTGCAGACGGTGAAAAAGAGATTACAGACAATGAGAAAAAGCTTCAGGATGCGGTTAAAGACTTGAAAAAAGGTGAGAAAGACCTTGCAGATGGAAAGAAAGAGTACGAAGACGCCAAAAAAGATGCGGAGGATGAGATTGCCGAGAATCAGCAGAAGCTGGATGATGCGAAAAAGGAACTGGAAGATCTGGAAATGCCGGAGTGGATGGTCACAGATAGGGAGGAGCTTCCGGAATATACGGATTACGGTGATAATGCAGACCGTCTTCGAAACATCGGTCAGGTTTTCCCGGTCATCTTTTTCCTGGTAGCGGCATTGATCAGTCTTACCACTATGACTCGTATGGTGGAGGAGCAGCGAACCCAGATCGGTACCTTGAAGGCATTGGGATATAAGAAGTCTGCTATTGCAGCAAAATACATCTGTTATGCATTTTTTGCAACTCTTCTTGGCAGTGTGCTGGGAATGCTGATCGGAGAGAAAATCATTCCATACATTATTATAACTGCTTATGGGATTATGTATCACAATGTGGCAAATACCATTTCCATTGATTATCAGCCTGGCTTCGCACTGATCGCTTCCGCAGCCTCTGTTGTATGTACAGTTGGAGCGACTCTTTTTGCAAGTGGAAAGGAGCTGCAGGAGACACCGGCCTCTCTTATGCGCCCACCGGCTCCGAAAGAGGGCAAGCGGGTATTGCTGGAGCGGCTCACATTTATATGGAAGCATTTAAGCTTTTCCTGGAAGTCCACAATTCGAAATCTTTTCCGTTACAAGAAGCGCCTGATCATGACGGTCTTTGGAATTGCAGGAAGCATGGGACTGATGCTGGTTGGCTTTGGGATTCAGGATTCCATCAGTGATATTGCCGCTATTCAGTACCGGGAGCTTCAGCATTATGACGGAATGGTGATTGAGGACAGCGATGCTACAGAGGAAGAACATGCAGAGCTGTTTGAATATATGAAGGAAAATGAGCAAATCGCCCATTGCAATCGGGTACAGATGACGAAGATCAGTGCTCCGAAAGGCAGCTCCAGCGTCAGTATTTATCTGTTTGTGCCAGAGAGCCTGAGTGAGTTTGCAAAGGATGTAACCTTAAAGAACCGTATTACCGGGGAAACATATGAGCTTACCGACGAAGGTGCTGCTATTTCCGAGAAAACAGCATCCCTGCTGGGATTAAAGGTGGGAGATATGATTCCCCTAAAAAAGGGAGATAAGGAATATAAGGTGAGGGTGGCTGTGATCACAGAGAATTATATGAGCCATTACCTTTATATGACGCCCAGGGTTTATGAGCAGACGTTCGGGGAAATGCCGGAGTATGAGAACATTGTGTTTACTATGCAGGAAGACTGCAAGGATGATCTGGAAATGGCAGGAACCCGGATCCTTGCTAATCCTGGTGCTCTCAGCATCAGTTATACCAGTAGTCTGGCATCACAGGTTGACCGTATGCTGAGCACTCTGGATGCGGTGATCCTGGTGCTGATCGTTTCCGCAGGAATGCTGGCTTTTGTGGTATTGTATAATCTGAATAATATCAATATTACAGAAAGACAGAGGGAACTGGCAACTTTGAAGGTGCTTGGCTTCTATGACGGAGAGGTCTCCCAGTATGTGCTTCGGGAAAACGTGATCCTGACAGTGCTTGGAATTATGTTTGGAGCAGTGTTTGGAATTCTCATTCACAGGTATGTGATTACTACGGTTGAGGTAGATGCAGTTATGTTTGGACGAAATATTAAGCCGCTGAGCTTTTTATACAGTGGAATTCTGACAAGCATATTTTCCATTGTGGTGAATGGGGTGATGCATTTTAAGCTGAAAACCATTGATATGGTGGAATCCTTAAAGAGTGTGGAATAAAAATTATTGTAATTGTGAAATTTTTAAATTAGCTTGACAAGCCGGAAGAATGCAATTATAGTTATATCCATAAAAGTGGCGGCTTTTTCCGGCTATTTACAAGGAGATCAGACCGCTGCAGCGAAAAGCGTTGAAGAAGAGGAGTAAGTAAATGCCCTCCCAGAGAGAAATGTCCAGGGATAACTGTGGTGGAAGACATTTCGAGATCCGCATTCACTGAAGGTAGCTTCTGAGCCGGGAAACTGAACAGGCAGTGATATCTGCAGTAAGTTTTCACGCAATTCCAGCGTTACAGGAAAGAGATATGTGTACAACAGAGCGAAGACTGTAAATACATTCAGGGAAACAGTACTTTGCATTTTGCACATAATGAAGGTGGTACCGCGTTAATTTCGCCCTTCACACAATTGTGTGAGGGGCTCTTTTTTTAGGAGGAAAATTATGAGCAAAGAACTTGCAAAGACCTACGATCCAAAAGGAATCGAGGAACGTCTTTACCAGAAATGGATGGACAACGGATATTTTCATGCAAAAGTAAACCCGGATAAGAAACCATTTACCATTGTTATGCCGCCGCCAAACGTAACAGGACAGCTGCATATGGGACATGCACTTGATGAGACCATGCAGGACATTCTCATCCGTTTCAAGAGAATGCAGGGCTACGAAGCACTGTGGCAGCCGGGAACTGACCATGCAGCTATTGCTACAGAGGTTAAGGTTACTGAGAAACTGAAAAAAGAAGGCATCGACAAGGCAGAAATCGGCCGTGAGAAATTCCTGGAATATGCCTGGGAGTGGAAAGAAGAGTACGGCGGAAAAATTATCAACCAGCTGAAGAAGCTTGGTGCTTCTGCAGACTGGGAGCGAGAACGCTTCACCATGGATGAGGGATGCTCCAAGGCTGTACAGGAAGTCTTCATCAAGTTATATGAAAAAGGCTACATCTACAAAGGTTCCCGTATTATCAACTGGTGTCCGGTATGCCAGACTTCCATTTCCGATGCAGAGGTTGAGCATGAGGATCAGGACGGATTTTTCTGGCACATCAATTACCCGGTTGTTGGAGAAGAAGGAAAATTCGTGGAAATCGCAACAACACGTCCGGAAACACTTCTTGGAGATACTGCAGTTGCAGTAAACCCGGATGATGACCGTTACAAAGACATTGTTGGCAAAATGCTGAAGCTTCCTCTCACAGACAGAGAGATCCCGGTTATTGCCGATGAGTATGTTGATAAAGAATTTGGTACCGGATGCGTAAAGATCACACCGGTACATGACCCTAACGATTTCGAGGTTGGAAAGAGACACAACCTTCCGGAAATTAACATCATGAATGATGATGCTACCATCAATGAGCTGGGTGGTAAATACGCCGGCATGGATCGTTACGAAGCAAGAAAAGCCATGGTAGAGGATCTGGACAAGCTTGGTCTTCTGGTAAAGGTTGTTCCGCACAATCACAGCGTTGGAACTCATGACCGCTGCCATGCAACTGTAGAGCCGATGATCAAGCCTCAGTGGTTTGTAAAGATGGATGAAATGGCAAAAGCTGCTATCAAGACTCTTGAGGATGGAGATCTGAAATTCGTCCCGGAGCGTTTTGACAAGACTTACCTTCACTGGCTGGAGAACATCCGTGACTGGTGTATTTCCCGTCAGCTGTGGTGGGGACACAGAATCCCGGCTTACTACTGCGATGAGTGCGGTGAGACTGTAGTTGCAAGAGAAATGCCGGAAAAATGTCCGAAATGCGGATGTACGCATCTTCATCAGGACGAGGATACGCTGGATACCTGGTTCAGCTCTGCTCTGTGGCCATTCTCCACACTTGGCTGGCCGGATAAGACACCGGAACTGGAGTACTTCTATCCAACAGATGTGCTGGTAACCGGATATGACATTATTTTCTTCTGGGTTATCCGTATGGTATTCTCTGCTCTTGAGCAGACTGGCAAGACACCGTTCCATCATGTACTGATCCATGGTCTGGTAAGAGATTCCCAGGGCCGCAAGATGAGTAAATCCCTTGGAAATGGTATTGACCCGCTGGAAGTGATCGACAAGTACGGCGCAGATGCTCTTCGTCTTACTCTGATGACTGGTAATGCACCTGGAAACGATATGCGTTTCTACTGGGAGCGTGTAGAATCCAGCCGTAACTTTGCAAATAAAATCTGGAATGCTTCCCGTTTCGTTCTTATGAATCTGGAAGGAAAGGATGTAACGGAGCCGGAGATTGGTTCTCTTTGCGCTGAGGACAAATGGATCCTTTCCAGACTGAACAATGTGATCAAAGAAGTAACCGACAATATGGAAAAATATGAGCTGGGTATTGCGGTTCAGAAGATCTATGATTTCCTGTGGGATGAGCTTTGCGACTGGTACATTGAGATCGCCAAGGTTCGTCTGTGGAAGGCAGAAGAGGATCCAAAGGCGGCAAACGAGGCTCTCTGGACACTTCGCACAGCGCTGACCCAGGGACTGAAGCTGCTTCATCCGTTTATGCCATTTATCACAGAGGAAATCTACTGCACACTGCTTCCGGAGGAAGAGTCCATTATGATCTCTGACTGGCCGGTATATAAGGACGAGTGGAATTCTCCTGAGGCTGAGCTTGCAATCGGAAGTTTCCAGGAAGTTGTCCGTGGCATCCGTAACACAAGAACCAGCATGAATGTTCCGCAGAACAGAAAAACACATCTGATCATTGTTGGAAAAGATGCTGCTATCTGTCAGATGTATGAGAACAGCAAGAAATCCTTTGCAAACCTTGCTTTTGCAAAAGAAATCCATGTTCAGCAGGATAAGACTGGTATTGGTGAGGATGCAGTTTCTGTTGTTGTTTCCAATGCAGTTGTTTATATGCCTCTGGAAGACCTTGTTGACAAGGAAAAAGAACTTGAGAGACTGACAAAGGAGCAGGAGAGACTGACTAAGGAAATCGCCCGCTGTGAGGGAATGCTGAATAATCCAAATTTCGTAAATAAGGCTCCTGCTGCCAAGGTTGATGCAGAGAAGGAGAAGCTTGCGAAGTACAAAGAGATGAAAGATAAGGTTGAAACACAGCTTGAGCAGCTTAAGAGATAAAAAGGAGATTTTGCATGAAGCTGAGCAAATTTTGCAATAAGATTTCCCTGATTCTCCAGGCACTCTGGTGCGCAGTGCTCTATTTCCTTATAGAGGCACTGTGCCGCCACTCTGTAGTGGAGGCCTGGGATTATATGACGGGAAAACCGTTGGTATTTGCTTATAATACGATGTTTATTTTTACTACAATGCTGATCGTTTATCTGTTTCACAGGCGGTGCTTCTGGAGAGTTGTGGTTTCCGTTTTCTGGCTGTTTCTGGGAATCGTAAACTGCATTCTTCTGATGAACCGTGTTACACCATTTACCGGACCGGATCTGCATATGCTGACGGATGGTATTGCAATCATGCAGAAATATCTGCCATTTTATGGTGTGGTGATCGGATGTATTTTGATCGGAATTGTGGTGCTGGGGCTTTTGATCCTACTGGTCAAGGGACCGAAGTATGAGCAGAAGATTAAGTACCGGTATGTGATTCCGCTGGTAATTGCAGGTTTTGTGGCTTTTGGAGGCGTGACACAGCTGGCTCTTGAAAAAAGGGTTTTGTCCAATTATTTTGGCAATATTGCGTTTGCTTATGAGGATTATGGTTATCCTTATTGTCTGGCGACTACTATTTTTAATACAGGCATCAGTGAGCCGAGGGATTATTCTGGGGATGAGATTAACCGGATCGAGAAGACAGAGTCCAATCTTCCAAAGACCAAGGAGGATGGTAAGAGACCGAATATTCTGTTCCTTCAGCTTGAGTCTTTCTTTGACCCAACACTGGTAAATTACCTGGATATTTCTGAAGATCCAATCCCGAACTTCAGGAAGCTGATGAAAGAGTATTCTTCCGGATATTACAAGGTTCCTTCTGTTGGAGCCGGTACGGCAAATACGGAATTTGAGACCATTACAGGTATGAGTCTTCACTATTTTGGACCAGGTGAATATCCTTATAAGAGTATTCTTAAGGAGACTACCTGTGAAAGTGTGCCCTATGTTCTGAAAAATCTGGGGTATTCCACACATGCGGTACATAATAATGAAGCCAACTTCTATGGAAGAAGGTCTGTTTTCCCCAATCTGGGATTTGACACCTTTACCTCTGAAGAGTATATGGCAGATGAGAACCTGCAGAATCCTCTTGGATGGGTAAAAGACAGTGTGTTGACGGATGAGATCATTAAGTGTCTGGATTCTACTGACAGTCCGGATTATGTGTATACCATTTCCGTGCAGGGACATGGTGATTATCCAAGCGAGCCCATTCTGGACAATCCTTCTATTACAGTTTCCGGTTCTCCTACGGATGAGCTGAATTGTAAATGGGAGTACTATGTGAATCAGATTCATGAGATGGATCAGTTTGTGAAAGAGTTAACAGATGCTTTGGCAGACTATCCGGAGGATGTAATCCTGGTTATGTATGGGGATCATCTGCCGACTATGGGACTGACTGTGGAGGATCTGAAAAATAAGTATCTTTTCCAGACGGAGTATGTAATCTGGGATAATATGGGACTTACCAAGAAAGATGAGAATCTGGCTTCTTATCAGATCGCAGCAGAGGTTCTGGACAGAGTTGGTATTCATGAGGGTACGATCATGAAATATCATCAGGCAAGAAGAAATACCAAGAATTATCAGGTCGATCTGGAAACTCTGCAGTATGATGTGCTGTACGGTCAGCGATATGCTTATGGAGGAGAAAATCCTTTTGAGAGAATGAAGATGCGGATGGGACTTTATGATGTGACCTTAGATTCCATTCGGTTAGTATCGGATACAGATTGGACTTATTATATCCAAGGCACGAATTTCACCCCGTCCAGTCAGGTGAAGCTGAATGGAGAGTGGTATGATACGGCATATGTAAGTCCGAACATGCTGGTGATCTCGGGTACGGAGCTGTCGGATTTTGACAGACTGGCAGTTGTACAGAGAAGTAACAGCTCGACGAGGAAGGCTCTTAGCAAGAGCTTTGACAGAGCGGTTTATGCATTGTATGATAGTCAGTGGAAAGTGAATTCCCGATAGGAACGTTTCCTGGCTGGGCACCTGGTCTCATCAGGTCTGCTCTGAGCGCGGTGTGCGGCCAAAAAAATTAAAAACATCAGAATTTTGCTGAAACCGAAGAAAGGAGAGGACAAATTTGCTCCGCTGGAGCTCCGACTGTGTCCTCTTCTTTTTTAACCCTAAATTCTGCCGTATGAGATTTTTTCGGAACCTCTCTGATTTCTTCTGTGCGAGGTTTGTCGGATAAAAAGTTACGATTAGGGGTGGACTTC
>ERZ827471.1475-NODE-1475-length-13906-cov-5.303877_pt1 | contig 13906 bp, 10 predicted proteins | sample MGYA00519772_ERZ827471 | MGnify/ENA primary metagenome ERZ827471 (study PRJEB31778, sample SAMEA3449315) | human gut metagenome | biome: human gut; feature: human-associated habitat; material: faeces | place: United Kingdom | collected 2010/2012 ... | reverse complement strand
ATATACCGCAAAGTGGGGCGTGCAGATTGCGGGAATGATTTTTCAAACACGCTCTGGAAGCGCAAGTCAGATTTGACAATTTATAAAGGACAACATCAGAGAGGAGCAGAAAAAATGATCAGAGAAAGTATTATCAAATTATCGAAGAAACAGAACTTAACCTATCAGGAAGCAGAAGAGGTAATGGACGAGATTATGAGCGGAAAAGCTACTCCGGTACAGATGTCCGCTTACCTGACTGCTCTGGCGCTGAAAGGGGAAACCATTGATGAGATTACCGCTTCCGCGGCAGGCATGAGAGCACACTGCATCAAGCTGCTTCATGACATGGATGTACTGGAAATCGTAGGTACTGGTGGAGACGGCTCCAATTCCTTTAACATTTCCACCACTGCCTCCCTTGTGATCGCAGCAGGAGGCGTACCGGTAGCAAAGCATGGAAACAGAGCTGCTTCTTCAAAATCCGGAGCTGCAGATGTGCTGGAAGCTCTGGGCGTTAAGATCACAATTCCACCGGAAAAAAGCCAGGAACTTCTGGAAAAAATCGGAATCTGCTTCCTATTTGCACAGAACTATCACATTGCAATGAAGTATGTGGCTCCAATCCGTAAAGAGCTGGGAATCCGTACTGTATTTAATATTCTTGGACCGTTAAGCAACCCGGCTGGCGCCAATATGGAGCTGATGGGTGTTTATGATGAAGCCCTTGTTGAGCCTCTTGCGCAGGTCATGGCAAATCTTGGAGTAACAAGAGGAATGGTTGTTTTCGGACAGGACAGTCTGGATGAAATTTCCATGAGTGCACCGACTTCCGTATGCGAGATCAAAGATGGCAAATTTACATCCTATGTACTCACTCCGGAGCAGTTTGGTTATGAGCGCTGCACAAAAGAGGAGCTTCAGGGAGGAACTCCACAGGAGAATGCCGAAATCACAAAAGCAATTCTGGAAGGCAAAGAGACAGGTGCGAAACGTCATGCAGTTTGTCTGAATGCTGGTGCCGCACTTTATATTGCAGGCAAAGCAGTTTCCATTGAAGCAGGAGTGAAGATGGCAGAGCAGCTGATCGACAGTGGGGCTGCCCTGAAGAAACTGGAAGAATTTATACAAAAGAGTAATCAGGAGTGAAAAATAAACACAAATAATAACAAAAATAACAATAATCACATCATAAAACAAAATAGCACTGAAAAAAATAACAATATAACTCATTTGGATAAAGATGACGACAAGAGAGAATGACATCACAGAGAGTTTTACAGGAGATAGAATGAGTATTTTAAACGAGATAGCAGCGCGCACAAAAGAGCGCATTGCGGAGGAAAAATTTAAAGTCCCATTAAGGGAACTTATCTCACAGCAGAATTCCAATCTGGCGAAACATGCCGAGGAAAAAATTTCTTTTCTGGAGGCATTAAAAAAGCCGGGAATGTCTTACATCTGTGAAGTAAAAAAAGCATCTCCTTCAAAAGGATTGATCGCACCAGATTTTCCTTATCTGGACATTGCAAAGGAATATGAGCAGGCCGGTGCTTCTGCAATCTCCTGCCTCACAGAGCCCTTTTATTTCCAGGGTGCAGACAGGTATTTGCAGGAAATTTCCCAGGCAGTGAATATTCCGGTGCTTCGAAAGGATTTTACAGTAGATGAGTACATGCTCTACCAGGCAAAAGCATTTGGGGCTTCCGCTGTACTTCTGATCTGTGCGATTCTTGATAACAGCCAGTTAAAAGCCTTTGGGGAACTGGCACAGGAGCTGGGACTGGATGCTCTGGTAGAAGCTCATGATCAGTGGGAAGTGGACCGTGCTTTGAAGCTTGGAGCAAAAATCGTGGGAGTGAACAACCGGAATCTCCATGATTTTACCGTTGATATGGGAAATAGTATCAGACTGCGGAACATGGCACCGGCTGATACGGTGTTTGTTTCAGAAAGTGGTATTAAGACAGCGGAGGATATCCGTATATTATATGAAAACAAAGTAGATGCAGTCCTGATCGGGGAGACCTTAATGCGCAGCCCTGACAAGAAAGCGGCACTTGGGGCATTAAATGCAGGGATTGTCTGAGCTGATTCATGGTGATAAGTGATATTCCATGCACGTCCCACTTTGCGGTATATTTCACCCGAATTCGGTTGCCGTAGCCAACTACGGCGTCCTCATCCGGGCAAAATCTCCCACAAATTGTGACGCACATCTTGCAGAAAGCCTTTTTCAAACACGCTCTGGCAATCAGAGATGTATAATGTGCTGATAAAATAGTTGGAAAATAAAAAATTAATGAAAAGGAACGAAACAGTATGGCAAAATTAAAAATTTGCGGCCTGACCTGCAAAGAGGATATTGAAATCGTAAATGAAGCAAAACCGGATTTTGCGGGATTCATAATTGAAGTTCCAGGAAGAAGACGAAGCCTTACGGCAGAACGGGTCAAAGTCCTGGTTAAGGGACTGGACAAGGAAATCCTTCCCGTAGGTGTATTCGTAAACGCTGCCCCGGAACTCCCCATTTCCTTATTAAGAGATGGCACCCTATGGGCAGCCCAGCTTCACGGGGATGAAGACGAAGACTACATCGAAAAAATCCAGAATATGACCGGAAAGCCTGTCATCAAGGCCTTTTCCATAAAAACACCCGAAGATGTACAGCGGGCCCTTCGAAGCCCTGCCGACTACATCCTCTTAGACCAGGGAGCAGGAGGAACCGGCGAACCTTTCGATTGGACCCTGGTTCCCCCAGTCCGCCGCCCATTCTTTCTTGCCGGAGGAATCGGTCCCGAAAACCTCCGCAGCGCCATCGGAACCTTACACCCATGGGCTGTAGATCTAAGCAGCAGCCTGGAAACCGATGGAAGAAAAGACCGGGCGAAAATCCAGCAGATTGCCCGTATGCTGAAGCAGATTAATACGCTGGAAGCATACAGAAAAGAGCGGGAAGCAGATTTAGAGTGAAGAAAGTAATTCATATACAAAACAGCGAAACGAAAGGAACCAACACTATGTCAAACGGAAGATTTGGAATCCACGGCGGCCAGTATATCCCCGAAACCCTGATGAACGCGGTGATCGAACTGGAAGAAGCCTACAACCACTATAAAGACGATCCGGAATTCAACCGGGAGCTTACAGAACTTTTAAATGAATACGCAGGAAGACCATCCCGCCTCTACTACGCAGCCCACATGACCGAAGATCTTGACGGCGCAAAGGTTTATTTAAAAAGAGAAGACTTAAACCACACTGGTGCCCACAAGATCAATAACGTCTTAGGTCAGGTGCTTCTTGCAAAAAAAATGGGCAAAACCCGTGTCATCGCGGAAACCGGAGCCGGACAGCACGGTGTAGCCACAGCCACAGCAGCTGCCCTTATGGGAATGGAATGCGAAGTATTCATGGGAAAAGAAGACACCGAGCGCCAGGCATTAAATGTATATAAGATGCGTCTCCTTGGAGCAAAAGTTCATCCTGTAACCTCCGGAACTGCCACCCTGAAAGATGCCGTATCCGAGACCATGCGTGAATGGACCAACCGTATAGCAGATACCCATTATGTACTGGGCTCCGTTATGGGCCCTCACCCTTTCCCAACCATTGTCCGCGATTTCCAGGCAGTTATCTCCAAAGAAATCAAAGAACAGATGCTGGAAAAAGAAGGCAGGCTTCCAGATGCAGTCCTTGCCTGTGTAGGCGGAGGCTCCAATGCCATCGGAACCTTTTACCACTTTATTGAAGACAAAGAAGTACAGCTGATCGGCTGCGAGGCAGCAGGCCGCGGCGTAAACACTGCAGAGACCGCAGCCACCATTGCCACTGGCAGGCTTGGAATCTTCCATGGAATGAAATCCTATTTCTGCCAGGACGAGTACGGACAGATTGCGCCGGTTTACTCTATTTCCGCAGGACTGGATTATCCGGGAATCGGACCGGAGCATGCCCACCTTTACGACACTGGCCGTGCCCAGTATGTACCTGTAACAGATGAAGAAGCAGTAGAAGCCTTTGAATATCTTTCCAAAACAGAAGGAATCATTCCTGCCATTGAAAGCGCCCACGCTGTTGCCTATGCAAGAAAAATCGTGCCGCAGATGGGCAAGGATCAGTGCGTAGTTATCACTATTTCCGGCCGGGGCGACAAAGACTGTGCAGCAATCGCAAGATACAGAGGGGAGGATATCCATGAGTAACCGAATTTCAGAAGCATTTGCAAAAGGAAAAGCATTTATCCCATTTATCACCTGCGGAGATCCATCTCTGGAGATCACCGAGCAGATTGTCTATGCAATGGAGGAAGCAGGCGCAGACCTTATTGAGCTTGGAATCCCGTTTTCCGACCCGACAGCAGAAGGTCCTGTGATCCAGGAAGCCAATGTGCGTGCACTGAGCGGCGGAGTAACCACAGACAAGATCTTTGACATGGTGGTAAAAATCCGTAAAAAAACCAGTATCCCAATGGTATTTATGACTTACGCAAACGTTGTTTTTTCCTATGGAACAGAGCGTTTCATCAGGAAAGCAGCAGAAATCGGAATGGATGGACTGATTCTTCCTGATGTACCTTTTGAGGAAAAAGAGGAGTTCGATGTGGTCTGCAAACAGTATGGTCTGGAGCTGATTTCCCTGATCGCCCCCACATCCCACGACCGGATCACCCGGATTGCAAAAGAGGCAAATGGCTTCGTATACTGCGTTTCCTCCCTTGGCGTAACCGGAACCAGAACCCGGATCACCACTGATATCGGAGCGATGGTGAAGCTGGTAAAAGCTGCAAAGGACATTCCATGTGCAGTGGGCTTCGGCATCTCCACCCCGGAGCAGGCAAAGAAAATGGCTGCCCAGTCCGACGGTGCGATTGTAGGCTCCGCCATTGTGAAAATTTGTGCCGCACATGGAGAAAACTGCGTCCCATATGTAAAGGACTATGTAAAGTCCATGAAGGACGCTGTGCGTGAGGTTTAAGTAGGCAGAATATAAAAAATGGAAAAGAAATGCTTCAGTTTTTCCAAAAATAAGCAGAACAGACCAAAAAAATTTAGCTTGTTTTAATTCTAAAAAGACTATAAAAGAGGGCAAAAGCGTTGACATTTTGCCCTCTTTTTTTTATAGTATCATATGTGAATTAATTTTATGTGTAAAATAAATGGTAATGAAAAAGAGGAATGAAGTTGGAGAAAAAACTGGTATTTATTTTTAATCCCAAAGCAGGGAAGGGCAAGATCAAGACATCTCTGATGGATATAGTAGATATCTTTAATAAAGGCGGTTATGAGGTGATCATCCGCGCAACTCAGGCCCCGAAGGATGCCTATGAACAGGTGAAGAAATATGCAGACAAGGTGGATCTGATCGTCTGCAGCGGTGGTGACGGCACGCTGGATGAAGTGGTTACAGGAATTACCGAGATGGGAAGCAAGGTTCCGGTCGGATACATACCGGCAGGAAGCACCAATGACTTTGCCAACAGCCTTTTTATGCCGAAAAATATGCTGGATGCGGCATCTATGATCATGAAGGAAGAGATTTACAGATGCGACGTAGGCAGATTTAACAGCCAGACTTTTGCCTATGTAGCTGCTTTTGGTCTTTTTACAGATGTGTCTTATGAGACAAGTCAGGATCTGAAGAACATTCTGGGCCATCTTGCTTATGTCCTGGAAGGTGCCAAGAGACTTCTGGATATTAAGGCTTACCATATGAAAGTGACAACAGAGAATGGTGTGATCGAAGATAATTTTATCTACGGCATGGTCACCAATTCCAGATCTGTGGGCGGATTTAAGAACCTGACCAAGGATGTGGATATGAACGACGGCCTTTTTGAGGTCACTTTGATCGTACAGCCTAAGAACCCGCTGGAAATGCAGGAGATTATCCGGAATCTTCTCAACATGGAGGATAATTCTGACCTGATCTATTCTTTCAAGGCACGGAAGCTTACAGTTGAAGCAGAGGAAGAAGTAGCATGGACACTGGATGGTGAGTACGGCGGAAGCCCAAGGCTGGTAGAGATTGAGAATCTGCAGCAGGCGCTGAATCTTTGCCTGAAGAGCGACAAGTAAACAGGGTGAGACCGGCTGGTATCACCAGAGAGAATTTTTGCGCGTTTTTTGCCTTGCACCTGTGAAAGCATTGAGTGCTTACATGTGAAAAAATAAGAACCAGTAATGTGTGATGAATCGTTGTTTATGGAGAGAAGGTACCGCAGATAAATGGCAGCCTGGGAAAATAAGCAGCGAGATGAACGAGAGGAGAGGAACAATGGGAGATTATGTTAATGTGAAGGAATTATTCGGATGTGATGTATTCAATGATTCCGTCATGCAGGACCGTCTGCCGAAGAAGGTTTACAAAGAGCTGAAGAAAACCATTGAAGAGGGCAAGGAGCTTTCCATGGAGGTTGCAGATGTGGTTGCCCACGAGATGAAGGAATGGGCCATCGAGAAGGGGGCCACTCATTACAGTCACTGGTTTCAGCCCCTTACAGGCGTAACTGCAGAGAAGCACGATGCATTTATCACCGCACCTATGGAGAATGGAAAAGTCCTTCAGAGCTTTTCCGGTAAAGAGCTGATCAAGGGAGAGCCGGATGCATCTTCTTTTCCATCTGGCGGACTTCGTGCCACCTTTGAGGCAAGAGGCTATACAACATGGGATTGTACCTCACCGGCTTTTGTAAGACATGATGCAGCAGGTGGAACCTTATGCATTCCTACCGCTTTCTGTTCCTATACAGGAGAAGCGCTGGATCAGAAGACACCGCTTCTTCGTTCTATGGAAGCCATCAATACACAGGCATTAAGACTTCTCAGACTTTTCGGAAATACGACCTCCAAACGGGTGACACCATCTGTTGGTGCAGAGCAGGAGTATTTCCTTGTTGATAAAGAGAAATATATGCAGAGAAAGGATCTGGTTTACACCGGACGCACTCTTTTCGGAGCCATGCCTCCGAAAGGACAGGAGATGGATGACCATTATTTCGGAACCATCCGTCAGAGAGTTTCCGCATATATGAAAGAAGTAAATGAAGAGTGCTGGAAGCTGGGAGTTACAGCCAAGACCCAGCACAATGAGGTTGCACCGGCACAGCATGAGCTTGCGCCGATCTATGCACCTGTTAATATTGCAGCAGATCACAACCAGATCATGATGCGTATCCTGAAAAAGGTGGCAAGCCGTCACGGCATGCGCTGTCTGCTTCACGAGAAACCTTTTGCAGGCTTAAATGGTTCCGGTAAGCACAATAACTGGTCCCTGACTACTGATGACGGAATTAATCTTCTGGAGCCGGGGAAGACACCACATGAGAACATTCAGTTCCTTCTGGTTCTGACCTGTATCCTGAAAGCAGTTGACAAGCATGCAGATCTTCTTCGTGAGTCCGCTGCAGATGTTGGAAATGACCAGCGCCTTGGCGGTCATGAGGCTCCGCCAGCTGTTATTTCGGTTTTCCTTGGAGAGCAGCTTGAGGATGTGCTGGAGCAGCTGATCAGTACTGGTACTGCTACAAGAAGTAAGACCGGGGAGAAAATGGATACAGGCGTTAAGACGCTTCCGGATTTCATGAAGGATGCTACAGACCGTAACCGTACTTCACCCTTTGCTTTTACCGGCAATAAATTCGAGTTCCGTATGGTTGGTTCCAAGGATTCCATTTCCGCATGCAATGTGGTGCTGAATACCATTACTGCTGAGGCGTTTAAGGAAGCCTGCAATGTTCTGGAGAGCGCAGAAGACTTTGATCTGGCAGTCCATGATCTGATCAAGGAATATGCTACCCAGCATCAGAGAATCGTATTTAACGGCAATGGCTACGCTCCTGAATGGGAAAAAGAGGCACGCCGCCGTGGACTTCCTGTTCTGACATCTATGGTAGATGCCATTCCGGCACTTACTACAGATAAGGCTGTAGAACTGTTTGGAGAATTTGGAGTATTTACAAAGACTGAACTGGAGTCCAGAGCGGAGATCCAGTATGAGATTTATGCGAAAGCAATTAACATCGAAGCGAAAACCATGGTGGACATGGCAACCAAGCAGATCATTCCGGCAGTCATCAAGTATACAACTGTACTGGCAGAGTCCATCAATCAAGTGAAGGCAGTTGGACCAATTGACGTGAGTGTTCAGATGGATCTTCTGAAGAAAGCAAGCAAGCTTCTGAAAGAAGTGAACAGTACCATGAATAAGCTGAGCAAGCTGATAGATCAGATCGAGACGCATCCGGAAGGACGTGACAGAGCAGTGTTCTGCAGAGAGAAACTGGTTCCGGCAATGGAGAAATTAAGAGAGCCGGTTGACGAACTGGAAATGTTAGTGGATAAAGATATGTGGCCGATGCCATCTTATGGAGATCTGGTGTTTGAGCCGTAAAGTGATCAGGAGGACTGCAGCCGCAGTCCTCTTTTCTATTAAAGAGGTAAAGTGAAAGCAGGAAAAATAAAGAGGTAAAGTGAAAGCAGGAATAAGATGAGTGAATTTGATTTTTTAGAGGAACAGGGTGTCAGTGCGGCGCTTATTAAGGCGGCGGAAGAGTTTCGACAGGAATATGGCGTTTCAGAGGAAGCGAAGCATAGACGGATAAAGCCGGCGCTGCCATTTTATGGGAAGGAAACATTGGAGATGGCCATGGCAGCGGTGCTGGAGCAGGAGAATCTGCTTCTGGCAGGACCGAAGGCTACGGGAAAGAATGTGCTGGCAGAGAATCTGGCATATATTTTCGGGAGACCGGTGTATAACGTGTCCTTCCATGTGAATACAAACAGCGGTGACCTGATTGGAACAGATACTTTCGTGGATAATCAGGTTAAGCTGCGTAAGGGAAGTATTTACCAGTGCGCAGAGGAAGGCGGATTCGGTATTCTGGATGAGATCAATATGGCGAAGAATGATGCGGTTTCTGTACTTCACGCCACATTGGATTACCGCCGGTCCATTGATGTGCCAGGATATGACAAAATAGACCTTCACCCGGCGGCAAGATTTATTGGAACCATGAATTACGGGTATGCCGGAACAAAGGAGCTGAATGAGGCTCTGGTTTCCCGTTTCCTGGTGATCGACATGCCGGCGCAGAATGAGGAAACGCTTGGTTTTATTTTCAACAGGATGTTCCCTGATGCAAAGAAAGAGGCTGTGGAGCAGTTTATGGGAGTATTTCTGGATCTGCAGCAGAAATCCATGAACAGTGAGATTTCCACAAAGCCACTGGATCTTCGCGGCCTGCTTGCTGCCATGAAGATCGTGCGTACCGGGCTTTCCCCATGGCAGGCGGTACGCATGGGCATTGTGAATAAAACATTTGATGTGTTTGAGAAGGAAATCGTGGAGGATGTGGTGCGAACCAGAATTCCACAGGGCTGGACACGGGAAGATGTTTATGGAGAATAAAGAAAACGAATCTTTAAAAATTTCTGCCAAATTGGTTGATCTTGAAGATGCAGAGGAATTTTTGAAGAAATCAGCTATTGGGAAAGAAAAAATTAAAATTGCAGCTGGGGATAAGAAATCAGAAAAAGTTTCAATGGAAGTACCTGTAGCGGAGAAAAGCGAAAATTTTCAGGCAAGAGAGGATAACTGTGAAGAACTGAATCTCCAGGATTATCAATTAGAGCAGGAAAACCGTATCCGAAATCTGCTCTGGACCATCAGTGGGGACTACACCCAGCAGATGAAGCCGGATGTTTCCCTGTTCCTCAGGTCAAAGGATATTGCATTGTATGATGGAATTAAGCAGGGCGCATTGGCGAAATTCTTCGATAAAGATTTTCTGGGAATGTATCTGGTGAAAAAAATCTTCATGGGCGCGGATGAAGCTGCGCTTACCTTTGTTTCGCAGCTCTGTATTGAAGAAGCCATCGGAGAACGGATCTGTGAACAGCGCCCTGGGATCTGGGAGATGCAGAGGAAAGCCTGCGAGGACATACTGGATCAGGAATATGAGACTATGCCGTCGGCAGCAGATAAGCTGGGCTATCTGAGAGTGAATCTGCTGAGAAGGCGGATTGACAGAGGGGAAAATGCGGATGCATCAAACAAAACTATAACAAATATAACGGAAAAAGAACAAAAAGATAGAAAATACAAAGGAATCCATCACTATATTGACTTGATTTCCAGCGCAGCAGAGACTACGGATACAATGTCTTTAATCCGCATCATAGACACAGTATACAATGAAGTCGCTGACCCCGACTTTTCCCAAAAGGCAACCCTTGAGCAGGTGCTTGCTGTCACTATGGAAGATCTGACGGAGTTTGACTGGCACGACTATCTTTCCGAAGAAATGTATGAGGATGCATTGGAAAGCTATATGGAGCAGCTTACCTCCAATGTGGCGGGTATGGAGAATGCGGATGTCACCCGGGAGATGGAAGAGGAACGGCAATCGAAACAGAAAATTACAGTTCTGCCTCCGGAGGCTTTGGAAAAAGCCCACACCTATGTGGAACTGAATTTTGGAAAAACTTATCTGAGCGAGCTGGAAGAGAAGCGGATGAACCAGCTGATGTGCCGTGACATTCACAGCGACTGCAGCCTGTATTTTACTGAGGGAATTCTGAAAAGTCCGGTAAAACGAAATTACCAGTATGAATATGCAAAAAGGTTGAAAAATAAGAATATCTGGCTTTATCATGACAAACACCGCATTGTGAAGCGGAATATCGCCCTTCTCACAGAAATGCTGAAAAAGTCACTGGTCATCAAAAGTGAAAATCAGGAGATTCTTTCAGACAGAGGAATGATTGTTCCATCAAGGCTGTGGCGGCTTGGAAGAAGCAGTGATGCACAGGTTTTTAGGCGGGAATTGAAGGGGGATTCTTCTGATTTTGTGGTGGATGTGCTGATCGATGCCAGTGGTTCCCAGATGAGCCGCCAGGGCGAGGTAGCGCTGCAGGCCTACATTATCAGCGAGGCACTTAGCAATGCAGAGCTGCCCCACAGAGTGATGAGCTACTGCACCTTCTGGGACTATACCATTCTCCACCGCTTCAGAGAATATGACGACCAAAGAAGTGCAAATGAAAATATATTTAACTATGTAACATCATCCAACAACCGTGACGGACTTGCCATCCGGGCAGCAGGATACGGCCTTCTGAACCGGGAGGAAGAGAAAAAGATTCTGATCATTCTCAGTGATGGACGTCCTTACGATGTTATTGTCAATCGTCCCAATGCGAAGAATCCGGCACCGTATCATGGGAAGTATGCAATTACCGACACTGCAGCCCAGATCCGTAAGCTGCGCAGCCAGGGAGTGAGCGTGCTGGGTGTTTTCGCCGGGGAAGAGAAAGATCTGGCGACGGAGAAGAAGATTTTTGGAAAGGATTTTGCATATATCCGGAATATTACCGGATTTTCCAAAATCGTTGGAAGATATCTTACAAAGCAATTGGAGGATGATGAATAAGAAAGCAGAATACGGAGGTAACGCCATGTTCCAAAATAACAAAAAAGCTGCCTTCCTGGACTACCTGATGATCATTGTGGGTACAGCCCTTATGGCAACTGCCATAAACAGTGTTTTCGATATGTCCGGTATGGTAACCGGAGGCTTTTCCGGTATTGCGATCCTGGTAAAAGAGTGGACGGAGGGAGTCGTGCCGGGAGGCATCCCGCTGTGGATCACGAACTTAAGTCTGAATATCCCGCTGTTTCTGATCGGAATGAAGCTCAGTGGATTCCAGTTTGTGAAAAGGGCACTGGTGGGAGAAATCTGCCTGTCATTCTGGCTGGCGGTTCTTCCGGCATTTGATATTGCAGGAAATGATCTTTTGCTGGCAGCCGTTTATGGTGGTGTAATCCAGGGGATTGGAATCGGACTTGTGTTTCTTGGAAGAGGAACTACCGGGGGCACAGACATGATGGCGGCACTGCTGCAGCGGAAGCTCCGCCATTACTCCATTGCCCAGATTATGCAGTTTATTGACGGAGCCATTGTACTTGTAGGTATGTATGTGTTCGGTGTGCAGAAAGCACTTTATGCCATCATCGCCGTTTATCTTGTAACAAAGGTATCTGACAGCTTGATCGAAGGTCTGAAATTTTCAAAACAGGCGTATATCATTACCAGCAAGCCTGACGAGATTTCCAGAGAAATCATGGACAAACTGGATCGCGGCGTGACCGGAGTCCACGGAAAGGGAATGTACTCCGGCCAGGACAAGCTGCTTCTTTACTGCGTTGTGGGACGCAAGGAGATCGTGGCATTGAAAGAGCTGGTAGACCATATTGACCCGGATGCTTTTGTAATCGTGTCTGACGTGCGTGAAGTCCATGGTGAGGGATTTATTGAACGTAAGTAAAAAGAAAAACTTTACCAAAGCCTTCTGCGCACCGCAAAAAAAGGGGAAAATAGGGCTTGAAATTGGAGTGATATAGAAAAAGTTAAAAAAATATGCTGGAAATTTGTAAATTTTTTCTACTTTCCTCTTCCTTTTTTGGTGATTTTGTATTAAAATAGGTTCATGAATTTTTGGAATCAGTAGATTTTCCTAAGACTGTCTGAGGCTTTGTGCAATATTACAGATTTGAGACCGCGAATTTTGGCACTAATGGACAGCGGTTCATGCCGGTTATACCGGCGAACATATAATGTTACTGCTCTCTTTGACAATGTTTTCACTATCCTGGAATACATTGACAGCTGTGAGACCAGTAGCCCTATAATTTACAAGAAGGGACGGAAGGGTAATGATATCAAATCAGGTACTGCAGAATACACTTGAGGGGCTCAGGGAGATATCCAGGACGGAGTTTTGCATTATTGACACAGATGGCAAGACACTGGCGTCCACCTACAGTGAATTTGAGATTCAGCCACAGGATATTCAGGCATTTGTGGAATCCCAGGCTGCCAGCCAGCTTGTGAAAGGTTATCAGTATTTCAAGGTCTGTGATGATTACCAGCTGGAATACATTCTGGTCGCCCACGGAGAAGATGAAGATACTTATATGGTAGGAAAGCTTGCCGCTTTCCAGATCCAGAGCCTGATCGTTGCATATAAGGAGCGTTTTGACAAGGACAGCTTCATTAAGAACCTGCTTCTTGATAACCTGCTTCTGGTAGATATTTATAATCGTGCGAAGAAGCTTCATATTGATGCTGACGTTCGACGGGTGGTTATGATCTTGGAGCTTGAGCAGGAGAGAGAGCACAGCTCCATGGAGAGCGTGAAGAGTCTGTTCGGCGGCAAGAGCAAGGACTTTATCACAGCTGTTGATGAGAAGAGCATTATCATTGTCAAGGAACTTGAGGAGAACGAAGGATACGAGGAGATGGACAAGCTTGCCCAGACCATCCTTGATACCTTAGGATTTGAGAAAGAGAATACTACACATATTGCATACGGAACTATCGTAAGCGAGCTGAAGGAAGTTTCCCGTTCCTACAAGGAAGCCAGAATGGCTCTTGATGTAGGCAAGATTTTCTCACCTGAGAAGGACGTTATTGCTTACAGCTCTCTTGGAATAGGCCGTCTGATCTATCAGCTTCCGATCCCGCTGTGCAAGATGTTCATTAAGGAGATCTTCGGCGGCAAGTCCCCGGATGATTTCGACGAGGAGACTCTGGTTACCATCGACAAGTTCTTTGAGAACAGCCTGAATGTATCCGAGACCTCCAGACAGCTTTACATTCACCGTAATACTCTGGTTTATCGTCTGGACAAGCTCCAGAAGAGCACCGGACTTGACCTTCGTGTATTCGAGGATGCGATCACATTCAAGATCGCGCTGATGGTTGTAAGATACATGAAGTATATGGAGACTCTGGAGTATTAATTTTCATATCTGTAATTTCTGTGCCTGCTGCATTTGTTTGTGGCAGGCATTTTTCATCTTTGTGCTGGACTAGAGCCTGTTTGAAAAATCATTCCTGCAATCTGCACGCCCCACTTTGCGGTAT
>ERZ827471.1474-NODE-1474-length-13926-cov-3.843703_pt1 | contig 13926 bp, 19 predicted proteins | sample MGYA00519772_ERZ827471 | MGnify/ENA primary metagenome ERZ827471 (study PRJEB31778, sample SAMEA3449315) | human gut metagenome | biome: human gut; feature: human-associated habitat; material: faeces | place: United Kingdom | collected 2010/2012 ... | reverse complement strand
TTTTAATCCGGCTGTTGTTCGTATTTTTTGCCATTCCCGTGATCGGTATGCAGGGATATCTGTGGGGGATTCTGGTCAGCCAGCTGGTACTTGCCGGAATCTATTTTTTCTGTCTGTACCGTTTCTTCCGCCAAAACACAGTTTTCTGAATTTATCGCATAAAAATACCTCCCTGTCCAACTTATGCCGGGCAGACGGAGGTGTGCTATTCCGTAAATACAGAAGTCCTGTTCTGATTTTAATTGTGATTCTTATCGTTGAGAACACTCTTCAGCTCATCCATGAAGGTATTCACATCCTTGAATTCTCGGTAGACCGAAGCAAATCTCACATAAGCGACCGCATCCAGATCCTTTAACTTATTCATCACAAGCTCACCGATGGTGCCGCTGGGGATCTCCCGTTCTTCCCTGTTGAAAATCTCGTTCTCCACCTCATCCACCAAAGTCGTGATCTGCTGTGCGCTGACCGGACGTTTATGACAGGCTCTGAGCACCCCTGCCTCGATCTTGGCACGGTCATAGGCCTCTCTGTTATTATCCTTTTTAATAATGATCAGCGGAATCGTCTCGATCGTCTCGTAAGTGGTGAATCGCTTGCCGCATTCATCACATACACGACGGCGGCGAATGGAGTTGTTATCTTCCGCCGGTCTCGAATCGATGACTCTGGTATTTTCATGGCTACAGAACGGACATTTCATAGGCATCCTCCTTATAAAAACCACGTGTTATTTATGTTAAGATTATAGAAGATTCAGCAGTTAATGTCAACTAAAATTATGTCCGGTCCAATCTGTCTGATGTCCTTATACGGGATGACGATATTCGGCTCACAGCGCAGGAATCCCAGCCACTGGTTTCCACCCGGCACCATGATCTTACAGATACATCCGCTGCACTCATCGAACTCCAGATCACATACATGCCCCAGCTTTTTACAGTCTCTGACATTGATTACATCTTTGCATTTTAACTCGGAAAAAAGCATACTCTGCTCCTCCCGTTTTCTTTCTATTTATTATATGATACCGCTCCGTTTCCCGTTCGGGAAAAACTGGAAAATCTTTCTTGCCGGTATAGTCACTGACTCTCCTGTGAATACTGTAGTTATCAAAAATCAGCAACGATTCAGAAAACTTGGGAGGTCTCTATGGTACAGGGAAAAGTAGAAATCTGCGGTGTCAATACAGCAAAACTGCCTTTGCTAAAGGCAGCGGACAAGGAAGCTCTCTTCGCAAAGATCCGGGAGGGAGATACCGCCGCCAGAGAGACCTACATCGAAGGCAACCTGCGTCTGGTCCTGAGCGTGATCAAACGCTTTTCCGGCAGTGCGGAAAATGTGGACGATCTGTTCCAGATCGGCTGTATCGGTCTGATCAAGGCCATCGACAATTTTGATTCCACGCTGGGTGTAAAATTTTCCACCTACGCGGTTCCAATGATTATCGGTGAGATACGCAGATTTTTACGGGATAACAATAGCATCCGTGTTTCACGGTCTCTGAAGGACACCGCCTACAAGGCAATCTACGCCCGCGATACCCTGACCAGGAAAAATCTGAAGGAGCCCACCATGGAAGAGATTGCCGCAGAGGTAGGTATCTCCAAGGAGGACATCGTCTATGCCCTGGATGCCATGCAGAATCCCATGAGCCTCTACGAACCGGTCTACACCGACGGTGGTGACACCCTCTACGTCATGGACCAGATCAGTGATAAAAAAAATAAGGAAGAGACGTGGGTGGAACATCTCTCCCTCAGTGAAGCCATGAAACGTCTGAACGACAGAGAGCGTCATATCATCTCTCTGCGCTTTTTCGAAGGAAAGACCCAGACCGAGGTCGCCGACATGATCGGCATCTCCCAGGCCCAGGTCTCCCGTCTGGAAAAAAATGCATTGAAAGCCATGCGGAGTTATCTCACCACGTAGACCTTGATCCTCGTATTCTCTGTAACGTATGATACACCAGCCAAAACGTCCAGTATCCGATGATTCCTCCCAGCACGTTGGTCAGGATATCATCGATCTGAAAATAACCTCTGCCGGTAATGAGCTGGAAAGTCTCCACTCCCAGGCTGGTCACAAAAGCCGCAAAGATGTTCCTGAAAAATCCCCTAAGCCAGGGAAATGCCCAGGGGCACGCAAAGCCATACGGGATGAAAAGCAGTACATTTTCCACCACGAAGGCGTTATTTCTCGTATTGATCCCCCAGGTGGAGAAAAGCTCCAGATCCATAGCGCGGTTCCTGCTGCCATCCTCTCTGGAGAAAAAAGTGATCACCAGTATGATCATAAGATACAAAGAAAACACCATGAGACCAGCCATCGGAAAGGCTTCTTTTCCCTTCCGCTCCCTCCTGGCATTCATTGCATTCAGGATCAGTCCCATGACAGCACCGGCCATCACACCATAGGGCAGATATTGCATGGCGCCGTTCAGATCCCTTATTATATATTTCCAAATCATTCTTTCTTCATCCTATATCTGTCTCTTAAAATTCCCGTTTTACATCTGGTAAGTGTCCCAGCGGGAAGGCGCCTCGTCCCATAGCTTTTTGTTCTCAAATAATCTGTCGTTCATCCAGCCGACCGCATCCACCACTCCGTCCTCGTCAAAGGAGAACATGGCCCTCTGCTTCTTCTCCTCCGGTGTCTTAAAATAATTAAAGGGCTCCGGCCAGACCGTCACGAGAAGCTTTTTGCCGCCCTCCGGGTCCTCGGGATCTGTGGTCTGTTCCAGGCGATAGCGCATCCCCTGATGGCAGCCGGTAAATTCCGTCTTTTTCAAATATTCCATGGATAATATATCATCACGTTGTATCATGCTTTTGTCCTTCCAACGTCCTGTTCTTTTCCTGTAAAGCAAGCCCATGGCCTGCTCTTTTTATAGTATCATGTATCCGTCCCGAATGCAAAGTCAAATATGCAGGCTGATCTCCTTTTAAAAATGTCAACATTAAAATCGACATTTTTTCAAGATTTTTCGTTTTCGCCGTTTTCCACAATTTCAGTGCCGCTTTATTGTGCAATTTTACTTTCATATCATTCTATGCCCTTTCCTGTTCCCGTTCCGATCAGTATAGCCGCCCGCTGCCGGATACGTCAATAGGCGTGCTTTTAAGGCTGCCACTGCTGCCAGCCTGCCTGCTCCTGCTGTCTCCTGCTCTATGCCGTGATCTTCTCTACCTCTTCGTTGAAAAGCTCGCCAGCGGTCTTGTACCCATGTATCCGGCGTGGGTATCCGTTTATCCAGTCCTCTATCTCCTGTACTTCCTCGTCGGTCTTATCATCAAAGTTTGTACCCTTTGGCACTTTCCGGCGTACCATTTTATTTGTTACCTCGTTCGTGCCGCGCTCCCAGCTGCTATATGGGTGGCAGTAATATAGTTTCGTCCGCTTTCCCTCTCCCAGTACCGAACGCTCCAGCTCTTCACAATACGCAAACTCGCTGCCGTTGTCTACAGTAATGCTCTTGAATACCTGTTTAAACATTTCGCCCCATTTTCTTTCTAAGCGATCGACGGCAGATACCACCGCCTCTGCCGTGTGGTCTGGCAGCTTAAATATGATCTCGTCTCTGGTCTTTCTCTCCGTCAGTACAAGCAGCGTGTTTTTGCTCCCTTTCTTTCCTATTACGCTATCCATTTCCCAATGTCCAAACTCTTCCCGCTTGTCTATCTCTTCTGGGCGTTTCTCTATGCTCTCGCCTGCTGCCGCCCGTGCCTGCTTTTGTACTTTCCTGTACTTGCGCTTTTCGTTCTTCTTTACTGGCAGATTTTTATTTGTCAGACGCAAAAATATACCCTTGTCTATGTAGCTGTAAAGTGTCGTTACGCAGATCGTTACGGAAAACTCGCCCTCTCTGCCTTTTGCCTTAAGCTCTCCCAGCACGGCGGCTGGGCTGTAGTCCTCGTTTATGATCTTGTCCTCTATGTAATTTGCAAAAGCAATATCATTACCTATCTTGAGCTGCGTACCTCTTGCCTTTAAATTTTCTTCCGCCTTTTCCTGCGCAATATCTGGGCTATAGCGCAGCTCTTCCGTATAATCGCTATTCCTGTGCATATACTCCCCTCGTTTCAGCTCGTTATAAATAGTGCTGCGGTGTACGTGCAGCTGCTTTGCGATCTCAATAACGCTGTGCCCTGCCTTTAATAATGCCTCTATGCTTATCCTATCTGCCCTTGTCAGCTGGTGGCTACCTTTCTTATTTGCCATTTTATCTGCCTCTCTTTCGTTGTCTCTTCTGTCCTCTATATACGACGAAAAGCCGCAAACTCTTTTACAAGTCTGCGGCTCTGTTCGTTTCGCCTCATTTGCAGCATTTCTTACACGGCGTATACTTCTTTTTAGCTTTGCTGATCGGTATAGCCTTTGCATTTTTCATACCGCTACAATCTGGCTTGCTGTGGTATTTCTTGCTGCTGTGGTCTACATATACATAGGTTTCATTTGCTGGCATTGCTGCGGGCGCTGGCTCTACATCTTCTATTACGTCAAGCTCAATATTGCACCCGAACGTGTGTACCCCCCCCAGAAATTTCCAGTATTTCTGCGGCATAGCGGGCTTTAGGGTACTTTCTGGCTAAGTCCTTTGCCAGATCAGCAGACAAATTGCCTATAATCTTCTCGCCCCACTTGATATATGCGGCAGGCTCGCCGTTATATGTGTATTTTTCTACCGTTATATCTTCGTCCCCAGACATTCTGCTTAATACGTCCTGTCTGTTCTCCCCGTCCTCATTGTCGAACGTAACGCCCACTACCTTTGTGCGTATCGTCTCTGCAATCCTGCTGCCACTGTCCGGCTTTACCGTTGCTGGTGCTACCGTTGCCTGCTGCCCTGTCTGTTTTTTCTTCCTTGCGAAAAATGCCATAACGGCAGCGATCACTAAGCAGCCTACGCCTCCCGCTACATTCCCAGACGGCAGCGCCGTTACTCCGCTCACTGCGAATAATGCAGCCAGCACGTACAGTACAATGCTTTTCTTACTCATAAATAAAACCTACCTTTCCCTCAATTCTAAAATTTCATCAGCAGAGGCGTTAAGCTCTCTGCAAATTTTTGCCAATGCTATTGCGCTCGGTGTGCGCTCTCCATTTTCCCAGCGGCTTATATCCTTTGGGTAGACTTGCAGGCGTTCTGCAAGTTCCTTTTGCGTAACGCCTGCTGTCTTGCGTGCTTTTCTAATATTCTCTCCTAAATTCATGCTTTACCCCGCTTTTCTTTTTCTCTTATTACCAGCGCTACCAGCATTTTTACCAGCCCTACGGCTATCAAAAAAATACCTAATTTAAAAATCATGCCCTTTACTCGGCTTTGGGTTTGTGATATATTTTAAGTAGGCGGTGGGCTTTCGCCCACCGTGGCATTAGCCTAATAGTTTATCTATTATGAGTAGTGCCGTTCCTACGATTAAGTCTATCAGTGCATTTGCCGCCAGCTCTTGCCATTTGATAGGCTTTTTCTTTTGTTTCTTCTTACCCATTTCTGCCGTTTCTCCTTTCCAACGCTTTGCGTTTATTTGTTCTTTTCTCCTTTCCATGTTTCAATTATATACCCTTTTGGGTAACTTGTCAACGCTTATTTGTCGATTTTCTTAAAAAAATAGAGGGTATACAGTCAATGCGCTGCATACCCTCGTTCCTTTTATGCTAAGCGTGTGGCATAGTCAAGACTTATCCAGCCTGCGCCGCTTTTCAGTTTGCCCCAGCCTGCCGTACTTCCTTTTCCTGCTTTTACCTCTGTAATGGTAAATACGCCCTTTCCCGTGTATTCTCCTGTAAATGCGTATCCCGTGCCTGCTCCCGTCCGTATGCGCAGATCGTTGATCTCTACCCGCACCTTAAACGGCACGCTTGCCGCCTGCGGTGTATCCGGCGTGGCGGCGCTGGCAGTTCCGGTGTACTTATCGTAATAGGTCTGCCCGTATGCTGCACGCTTTTTCTGCACTGCCCCGCTCTGGTCTGCGGGCTTTTCATATTCCAGCAATACCGCATTAGAGGCAGCCAGTACCGACGCAGCCGCCTTAAGCTGCTGTATCATTGACTTATAGCCCTGCATTTCTTCCCACATAAAGGCAAGCTGCGTATTCAGATTGCCAATCGACACGCCCGCAACCTTTACATAGTTGTAAAGCGCCTGTTTCCTGCTCCAAAACGTCCACTGTGCCAGCCCGTAGCCTGCCTTGTCGTTGATGAAATTATCATACGTGCCATTATCCACGGCAGCCGTATACTGTGCGTCTGTCATTCCCAGCTTTGTATTATAGGTATTCTGCAAATTGCAGGAATTAAGCCCGCTTTCTGCAAACAGGTTTCCCATAATGCCAGCTGCCGCAAAATCACTTAAGCCCTTGCCCTTTAAGAAATTCCAGATCGTTTTTTCTGCTGCGTTCTCCGGCTCGCTGCTGGTTTCCGGCGCTTTCACACTGTAAACGGCGTTTCCGTTCCAGTCGTACACCGTGTAGCCCTCTGCGCAGGCTTTCTTTGCATTGTCTAAGCTCTTGTACGCCCCTGTCTGGCTCTTTGCGTCGCTCCAGCTCTTCCGTACCCTGTAGAGCTTGTCCGTGCTTCCTGCTGCCGCTGCGCCGCTGATCTTCCTTTTAAATTCGTCCCACGTGTGGGAAGTCGTGTTATATACATACGGGTTAGGACAGACTTTCCCCGTAACATCATAATGCCTTATGACGTGATCGGCAGGCACTCCGTACTTATCCATTAAGTACCGTGTCAGCTCCGCCGCAGACTCTACGGTTGCGTCCTCAAAATACCAATCCTTGTCTGTCGCCCCCAGACTGGCAGTGTTTTTCTTTCTTACGCAAAGCTCAATACCTATGCTGTTTGCATTCCGGCACTCGGCGTGCTTATAGCTGCTCTCCCCGCAGTGCCACGCTATATTTTTATCCTCTACGCTCTGCCAGATTTCCCCGTTAAATCCTACGAAATAATGCGCAGAGGCGTTGCGGTTTCCGCCTGCGTAATACTGGCAGTTCTCCTTTGCTCCGCCCAGTGCGCCCACATAATGAATAACAATGTACTTGATACGGGAAATGCTGCCCGCATTGAAATTGTAGCCGCTTATCAGTTTGTTAATTTCTCTCATGCTTTCTACGTCCTTTCCATGAATTTTAAAAAGCGCCTGCGGTGTTTCCTGCCGCAAGCGCCTTGTGATACTGTATTTACTTCTCCTGCTGCTGTGCCTTATCCTCTACGCTGCCTGTGGTGCTGTCTCCGTCCAGCTCGTCTGTGTCCGGCAGCTCGTCCGTGTACTTATACAGGAACGCCCGCACGTGTTCCCACACTCTTTTTACAGGCAGCCCGCATAATGCCATGTTCTTAAAAATGCTCGTTACCTCATACGCAATGTATAGCAATGCGAAAAACTCTGCCACGCCCACGGCATTAAGCCCTAACTGCGTGCGCACTGCCTCTGGTATAAATCCGATCAGATTTACTTTAATCAGCTGGTCGATCGCCAGCATGAACACAAGGGAAATAAGCATACCTACCTTTCTGATCGCCCCGTCAATCCCTGCGCAGCTGTTAAAGCGCTTTTCTCTGATCGCCCGCAGTACCCCAAAGATCGTATCAAATACGATCGCCAGTACCACCAGCTCAATCAATTTATTGTGTGCCGCCGTGTTGATAAATTCCATTACCGTCATTTCCATATTTCCTACCTTTCCGCTTGCAGTTCCTCTGCCCGCTTTTTCAGCTCTGCGCCGTCGTATCCCGCCGTCTGCTCCCAGCTTTCCAGCGTCGTAACCAGATCAGCTATAAGCCTGCTTTGCTGGGCTATGGTTTCCTGCTGCTCTGCCACTGCCCTAAGTAAAATTTCTTTACTCATGTCCTCTACTCCTGCGCCTGCTGGCTATGCCGCCCTCTGCGTCTCTATGCCCGCCTGTGCTGCTTTTGCCAGCGTTATTATTTTCTGTCGTAAATGGTAGCTGTCGGCGTGTCCTGCGTGTCCCGTCCAGCTCTGTATACTCTTCTGTAACTTTTCTTTCGTGATCTTACCGCACTCATAATGCTTTACGGTTTTCTTTATACGTTTAATGCTATCCCTGCGTACTTTCCTGTGCGTCGCCCTGTGCTTGTATCCCACAAAGTCTATGCCGTTCTTTGCTGCCAGTATGGTAGTTTTCGGGTTAAGCTCTAATTGCAGCTCGTCCCGTAAAAATCTTTCAATATCCGCCAGCCAGCTACGCAGCTGCTCTTTGTCTGGGCTAAGTATAATAAAGTCGTCCATATACCTTATGTAATGCTCTGCGCCCAGCGTGTGCTTAACGTACTGATCTAGGGTATTGAGATAGATATTAGCGAAAAGCTGGCTTGTAAGGTTTCCTACGGGTATGCCTACGCCGTCCGGCATATTGCCGTTGTGGTCTATAATGCAGTCCACCAGCGTAAGCGTTCCTGCGTCCTTAATTACCTTTCTGATCTCCGCTTTCAATACATCATGGTTAATGCTCTGGAAATAGTGGTGTATGTCCGCCTTGATCGCATACAGCGGCTCGTCTGGGTGGTATTTGTTCCACCCATAAAGCCACGCTTGCAGCGTATCAGAGGCAGCGTGCATACCTTTACCTTTCCGGCAGGCGTAAGAGTGGCAGATAAAACGCTTGTCAAAGATCGGCTCTAAGACGTTGTTTATAGCGTGCTGTACTACCCTGTCGTAAAACGGCAGCGCCATGATCTGCCTTTCTTTCGGCTCATATACCTTAAAATATCGGTACTCGCTCGGCTCGTAGGTCAGCCGCAGTATATCATTACGTACTTTCTGTAAGTTTTCCTCTTTGTCTTTGGTAAAGATCAAAACCTCTTTGCGGTATCGCTTGCACTTTCTGGCTTTGTTGTAGGCTATCTGTATGTTTTTATCATCAGCCATAGCCTCATACAGCGCCATGCGCTCCCCGCTCTTGGTTTCTATGCTGCCTATACGTTTCATAAAATAAGCTCCTGCCTTTCGCCGCAGCTACTAACCAGCAGCTTGTATTTTTCTCTTTGCCTCACGGCGGGACAGCCGCTCTGACTATAGGTTATTAAGCACTCTGTACTTTTTCCTTTAATCCTTGCCAGTGTTCCGTAGATACTCTGTGCCTGTAATGCTCTCACTAAGTCACACGCCCCACGCCCGCCAATGTTCGTGTTGACATTCCACGGGTAATTGTTGCAATTCACGGCACGTGCGCCGCAATGCTCGCCATTGTTCCAGTTGCCGCCCGCTATCAGCGCCGCCAGAGGGCTGTAAGTAAGCAGCTGCCCCATATCTTTATTTCTTTCCTTTCGTCTCTTTGGTTTTTACCTCTTCTATGATCTCATTCAGCATAACGCCCAGCTCCGTAAGTTTCCGGCTGGCTACGCCGTAATGCTTTGCGCTCATTGCGCTGTACTTTAGGTCGTTCGCCAGCCGTATAAGCTCCTTTGCGGTCTGCAATTCCGTATCCGCCGTATAAAGGTGGCTTTTGGTCGCCGTCTTGTCCCACTTTATAACCTCTTTCAGCATTTCCGGTATTGCGTTTCTGGTTGCTGACTGTAGGTTAAATTTCTCGTACTTCGGATACTTGCATAGCAGCGGATATATGTAGAGTAGAAAATCATAGGTTTTCTGGTGTAGTTTGTCCGTTTTGTCCTGTAGCGTCATATTCTACCCCCATTTATCCGGCTGGGCTTTCGCCCGCCGTCTACATGGAGTCACACGCCCCACGCCCGCCAACGCTCGTGCTGACATTCCACGGGCCACAGTTGCAAAGCACGGCACGTGCGCCGCAATGCCCGCCATTGCTCCAGCTGCCGCCCGCTAACAGCGCCGCCAGAGAATATGCGTAATACTGATAGATATTGCCTACGTCATAGACTTTCTCGCCCGTCTTAAGCGGTGTGGTTAAATCCCAGCCCCACGCCTGCGACGCATGATAAGTGGCGTTTGTGGCGTGTTCCGCTCTGGTAATCAGTTCGTCCAGCCATTCATAAACACGCCCTACAGCGTCTACGCAGCCGATCGCAGACACGGCATTTACTACGCTGCCAGTCACGCCCCGCCCTGTGTTGGTGGTGGCGCTCCATGCGTTTGTATTTGCGCTGTCCAGTCCGGCAGGGCTACCAAAGGCGTAGGCTACAAACTCTGCATAGTTCGGCAAGCGCTTACCGCTCTTTGCCAGACGTTCTACAAAGTTATACCAGTTCATGCCCTCTGTGCCCGTCATAGGTGCGCAGTTAAACTCTGACTTTAAGCCCTTTGCGCCGTCGTCGGAATTTAAGTAAATGTCAATCCATGTACCGCCGCCCATGTATACCATGCCCTCCGGGTTACACTTCGGTCTATGCCCCAGTGTCCAGACAGAACGTGGTACAATGCCGTTGCTTACGGCGCTCTCCCAGCCTGTACCAAAGATTACGCCGCTGCTGTTCACGGGCTGCAAATTGTCGTCTACCTTGCGGCAGCGCCCGTAATGAAAGCCGCCGATCTTGCGGCTGTTGCTGGCGTTCCAGCCGGACGGGTACGTAGAGTTAAGGGAAATAACGTACTGCTCGTCTGCGCTGTCTACTCTGGGATCACAAATATATACGTAGTAGTCGCAGCCCACGGTAAAGGCGCTGCCTACGTCCAGATTAGCCGCCGTAAGCAGCGTGTTTGCTGTCTGGAAGATACCAGCGCCGCCCACGGCAATAACGCAGTTGTCTACCAGCGTCAGCTCATTTGCGCCGCTTGCGTACAGATACTCATTGCTCGGCGCTACAATGTCGCTGATCGTAGCCATTTTGTTTACGTTCAAAAGCGCCCTGCGGTCTGTCTTTGTCACATCATCAACCAAAATCCTACTCATACTGTTTTAATACTCCTTTCAGTGCTGTAATGTCGTCTGCGGTCATTCCCGCCACGGTCGCCGTGCGTTCCAGCCCGATCACGGCGCAGCCGCTTACTGCTTTTGACAGCGTTAAAGCTGTCCTGTCGTTCGCCGTCTCTTCCGCTGCCTTTGCGTCCTCGCTCTGGAAGTGGGTAACGGCTGCAATCGTGCCGGACACGTCGCCCGCCGTAAATCCCATGCCTACTGCTGCCTCGTCGCAGTAATAAACCGTTACGGCTTTCTTTTCCGCCGCCGTCTCCACTACTGCACACTGTATGTAGCGCTGCTTTTCTGCGCCCTCGATCTTCGCCAGCAAATCCGCTGCCGCCAGCTCCCCTGCTGCCACCATAGCCAGACAGTTATAGTAGTCCTCTTTTGTCTTTAAGGTCTTGGGAAATCCTTTCATCTGCTCTGCCTCTCTTTCTTAAAATGTATTTGCAAGATAGGAATTGCCGATATAGGCAAGCCCTAATACCGCCGTTTCCTCTGTTCTTTCGTAATGCTGGCTCATGTACGCAGCGCCCAGATAGCAAAGCCCTAATACTGCGTCATGCTTGTAGTTGATGTTCCAGCCGTTTTCTACCAGCGTAAGCCTCTGGTCTAAGTCCGTAAGCTGCTGCCGTATCTCCGCCGCGTCTCCCTCTGCCTGCTGCGCCAGCTGCGCTACCTGTGCTGTCAGCTCTTCTATTTCAAGTTGCAGCTGTCCGGCTGCGTCCTCGCCCAGCTTGTCCTTGATCGCCTCAAACCATGTGTTAAAATCATTCTCTGCGCTGGTCTGGAAAAGCTTGATCTTTGCCACAAAATCCGTATACGCACTTAAAAGCCCTGCGTCCCAGCTGTCTAATGTGTTGGAAAACTCGTTGTATCGGTCAGTAAAATTGTTCTCATACTGCGTAAACAGGCTCTCTGTCTTGCTTACGTACTGCTGGTAAATCCCTGCAATATCCGTTAAATACTGCTCCATGCCCTGCTTGTATACGCTAAACTCGTCCAGTACCGCATTACTGTAGGTATTGAAAAAATCCGTAAACTGCTTTGTCAGCACGCTTGCGTCTATTTCCTCTACCGTACCCTTTACAATTCCGCAGACGGCGCTATTAAAGCGCTGGTCTGTGATGTTCATGGTCTTTACTGCCGTAACGCCTTTTCCTACGTATACGTCCGCTAAAGCCAGTTCCCATATTTCCGTATTTCTCGTGAGCGCTGCCGCTACGGGCTTCGCAGAGGGCGTGCCTTTCAGCACGGTTATATACATATCCCTTTGCGGCAAATCCCAGCGCACTACCACCCTGTCAATACGGTTTAATGCGCCCTCTGCCGTATCCAGCGTAATACCGTAGCTGCTTGTGTTTCTAAAGGCATAGCCGTTTATAAATGCCTGTCCGGCGTTTACCCGTATCTCCATGCCATTATGTGCGATCACTTGCAGCCCGTCGCTGGGCTTGGGGAAAACACCGTTTGCAAGGAATGTGGCAAAGTACCACGCCCAGTCCTCGGCTTTATATACCCTGTCGTATGCCTCGCCGTCGTATACGGCGTTAAATGGTAAGCAATCCGCCATTGTATCTACCTCACTTTCCTTATCTGCTCTACCAGCGTCGGCAGGCTGTCCCCAAACGTCGCCTCTATGGTTTCCTCGCCTTTCTGGTATATCTCTGTTACCTCTGTAATACGTGCGTCAATCTGTATATTCCATTTCACTTCTTTGCAGGTAATACGGTCGCCTAGGTCAAAATCTTCCTTGTACTTTAGGTTTGAATTTGTGCTTATGGTACTTACAAAGTTCATATTCTCGCCGTACCCGTCCAGCTCGGCGTTTCCTCTGGTCTTAAGCATTGCTAAATACGTGTTGTACGGTATTGTTACCTCTGTATCTCCGTTCTGGTACGTCCTCGCAATATCCGTAGCGTCACAAAAAACCTCTTCCAGCTCCAGCCCCGTAGCCCCTGCGCCGTCTACCGTTACTACAGGCTGGCTGCCGCTCTCGTCTGCCGCCCCCTGCACGGAGATAAAATTCTTGCAGCTTTCTATACTGTCCGTATATTCCTGCTCGTCCACGTTGTCAAAGTCACGTGAGAAAATGCAGGGCGTGTTACCCTCGCTGTTCTTTGCCGTAAGGTCTTTGCCCTTATACAGATAAAAGCCATATTTCTTCCCTCTTTCGTTAATCAGAATGTCATAGCCCAGCTTGCCGGATTGCGCCCGCTGCTTAACCTCTAGCCCCAGATCAGCGTATACCTCGTTTGCATACTCTACATTCTTTCCGGCTATGGTTTCCTGCGGCAGCATGGTAAATTGTGGGAATTGCCGCTTTGCGCTGGCGCTGCTCCCGCAGTTTTTTGATACCATTGTGTTAATAAGGCTCTGGTTTGTCGCCGTCGCCACGATCTGCGGCGCTATGCAGCGCTTTGACAGCCACCAGCTAAGCATATAGCCTTGTGCCTCCAGCTGCTCCAGCCCGTTCTCGTCTTTCGTGATATGCACGTAGGTAATCTGCGCAGCTCTGCGCCACGTGCTGCCGTCCGCTGTCTTAAGCTCCTGTTTCCCGTCGTGCTTTACAATGATGTTTCCCCGTTTCAGCAATTTGCTGTTGTTGTCCGTGATCGGCGCAAGCAGGCTGAACGTGCCAACATCAAAATATTTTGTATGCCACAAAAGGCTTGCCAGCTCGTCGATTGCTCCCAGCGGCTCTATTGTGGTGTCAAATACTCTAAGCTCCATGCGTCATACCCCCAGATACTCTGCATTATAAAAGATCGCCACCTCTAAGGAATTTACGCCGCCTGCTGCGTCATACCTAAAGTTATTGTCTCCTATCGCCAGCTGCATAAAGGTACTGTCTACGTCCACGTAACGGAAATAGTCACTTTCCACCCCGTCCCGCACCAGCTTTGCGCCTTTGCTGCCGTACTTCGTGTTTACTTCGATCAAGTCGCCTGTCTGCATGGTTACGTTGAGCTGTATATACTCCCCTGTATCCACATTCAGCAGAATAGGGTTTGTAACCGTCCCCAGCGCCGTAAACCGTATGCGCATACCTGTTGATACGTCGCCCTCGTTGTAGCAGTCCACG
>ERZ827471.1470-NODE-1470-length-14010-cov-5.640774_pt1 | contig 14010 bp, 11 predicted proteins | sample MGYA00519772_ERZ827471 | MGnify/ENA primary metagenome ERZ827471 (study PRJEB31778, sample SAMEA3449315) | human gut metagenome | biome: human gut; feature: human-associated habitat; material: faeces | place: United Kingdom | collected 2010/2012 ... | reverse complement strand
TTCCTCGTAGAAGCTGACTACGCACTGAAATATGTAAACACAGATTACACAATGTCTGTAGCAGATCTTGGAATCACAGATGATGAGATTGCTGATCAGTATCAGTACACCAAAGACGTTATGACAGATTCCGATGGAAACCTGAAAGGTCTTTCATGGCAGGGCTGCCCAGGAACCATGATCTACAGAAGAGATATTGCAAAAGAAGTATTCGGAAGCGATGATCCGGCAGAGGTTCAGAAGAAAGTTGCAGACTGGGATACATTTAAGGCAACAGCTGAAGAGCTGAAGGAAAAAGGCTATCAGATGACTTCCACTGTAAATGATGCCTACCGTGTATTCTCTAATAATGTAACTTCCCCATGGGTTGTTGACGGAAAGATCACTGTTGATGACAATATCAAAAACTGGGTAGATATGTCCAAGGAAATGGTTGATGCCGGAGAAACAGCTACCTATGAATTGTGGAGTGATGACTGGAGCAAGGGCTTCTTCAAAGACAGCAATGTATTCTCATATTTCGGACCTGCATGGTTCATCGACTTCTCCATGAGCGCTGACCAGGATGGTTCAGTTGGTAAAGATGGCGGCTGGGCTGCAACAGAAGGACCGCAGGGCTTCTACTGGGGCGGAACATGGATCACAGCAGCTGCAGGCACAGACAATCCCACACTGGTTGCTGATATCATGAGAACGATGACAACTAACGTTGACGTTATGAAAGAAATCGTTACTGCTGATAATGACTTCGTAAACAATAAACCTGCCATGGAAGAAATGGCTAAAGATGAAAGCTACGGCGATGCAGTTCTTGGTGGACAGAATCCTCTGGCTATGTTCTGTGCAGGCGCTGATAAGATTGATCTGAGTAACATGAGTATCTATGATCAGGGCTGCAACGAAGAATTCCAGAACGCTATGAAGAACTACTTCGAAGGAAAAGCAACAAAGGATGAGGCACTTGATCTCTTCTACAAGGCTGTAACTGAGAAGTACCCAGAGTTAACTTACTAATACTATAAGGCGTTCGCCTTACCCCACAGGTGCCTGCCAGACGATATGACGGAAGGCAGGCACCATCTTTTTAGCAAAAATATGTGTAACAAAAACTATATTCATCATAACATACCAGTTGGGAGGTAGGTCTTATGAAAAGTAATAGTGGAGGAAAAGCGGTCAGATATAATAAATGGGGCTACATATTTCTGATTCCATTTATCGTTGTATTTGTAATATTTCAGCTGGTACCGTTAGTAAACACCATTTATAACAGTTTCTTCGAAAATTATATGTCCGGTTTAACACAGGTTGGACCGACATTTGTTGGATTAGATAATTACAAGGCATTATTCAGTGGTGGAGATATCTGGACATATTTTAAGAACACGATGGTTCTCTGGATCATGTGCTTCATACCACAGATTTTCCTCTCCCTTTTATTAGGTGCATGGTTTTCCGATGTCCGTCTGAAATTAAAAGGGTCCAGATTCTTCAAAACTGTAATTTATCTGCCGAACCTGATTATGGCATCTGCATTTGCACTTTTATTTTTTACTATGTTTTCTACAAACGGACCAATAAATTCTATTCTGATGTCTCTTGGATGGATTAAAGACCCTATTGATTTTATGGGATCTGTAGTTGGAACAAGATCATTAATTGGCTTTATGAACTTCCTTATGTGGTTTGGAAATACAACGATTATGCTGATGGCGGCTGTTATGGGTATCAGTATGGATATTTTTGAGGCTTCTGACCTGGATGGCTGCAATAGTATTCAACGTTTCTATTATATTACATTGCCGCTGATCAGACCGATTCTTGCATATACATTGATCACATCTATAATTGGTGGTCTTCAGATGTTTGATGTACCACAGATCCTGACAAATGGACAGGGTAATCCAGATAGAACGTCTATGACGCTGATCATGTTCCTGAACAGTCATCTGAAGAGTAAGAACTATGGTATGGCTGGTGCATTATCTGTTTACCTGTTTATTATCAGTGGTATTTTATGCTTCATCGTATATCGCATGACCAATGATAATGATCCGGATGGTTCCAAAAAGGCTGCAAAAAAACGTGCTAAGGAAGAAAGGAGAAGATTAAGAAGATGAAGAAGAAAGCAGGAAGCCAATTCAGAACAGTTTTCGCACATATCGTACTGATTCTTCTGTCTTTTATGTGCCTGTTCTTCTTTTACGTATTGATAATTAATGCAACCAGATCTCATGGGGATCTGCAGAAAGGTTTCTCAGCACTTCCAGGAAAATATTTCCTTGAGAATCTGAAAAACGTGGCAAACGACGGAAGCTTTCCAATGTTTCGGGGAATTTTGAACAGTGTGATCGTATCTTCCTGTAGTGCCGCACTTTGTACATATTTTTCATCCCTTACGGCATATGGTCTTTATGCTTATGAGTTTAAGGCAAGAAAGGTTGCTTTTACATTTATCATGGCAATTCTTGTAATGCCAACGCAGGTTACTGCAATGGGATTCCTTCGTCTGGTTACGAAGATGGGATTATATGATTCCCTTCTGCCGCTGATCATTCCCTCCATTGCATCTCCAGCTGTATTTTATTTTATGTACAGTTATCTGCAGTCGTCTCTGCCGCTTTCTCTTGTGGAGGCTGCCAGAATCGATGGTTCCGGAGAATTCCATACCTTTAATCGCATTGTGATTCCAATTATGAAGCCTGCAATTGCAGTTCAGGCGATTTTTACATTTGTTGGTTCCTGGAACAACTACTTTGTACCGGCCCTGATCATCCAGTCCAAGAGTAAAATGACGGTGCCGATTCTGATCGCTACTCTTCGTGGTGCTGATTATATGAATTTTGATATGGGTAAAATTTACATGATGATCACAGTTGCGATCGTGCCGATCATTGTTGTGTACCTGCTTCTTTCCAAGTATATTATTGCAGGTGTTACCCTTGGTGGTGTCAAAGAGTAATGGCGTTTACACAGTTTAAGCACAGTGGGACTTTGAATCCGGAAATATCTGTCTGCGAGAAAAAGCATAGCTCTTTTGCAGAAAAAGCGGCAGAGGAAGGCATTGTTCTATTGAAAAATGAAAATATTCTTCCCATTTCATTATCTGCATCGGTTGCCCTTCTGGGCATCGGTGCGGATAAAACTGTAAAAGGGGGGATTGGTTCCGGAGATGTAAATAACAGGCAGAATATTACCATTTACGAAGGAATGGAAGAATCCGGAATTCGGATCACCAGCAGGGACTGGCTGGATGATTATGAACATCGCTATCAGAAAGCAAGACTTATATGGAAAGAGAAAATTCTTGAAGAAGCAAAGCATGTAAATAATCCTTTTGATGCCTATGCATCCAATCCATTTATCATGCCGGAGGGGCGTCCTGTTTCTGAAATGGATATCCAGGAAGCTGAAATTGTTGTTTATGTAATCAGCCGTATTTCTGGTGAAGGAAAAGATCGTCGTCTTGAAAAAGGTGACTATTATCTTAGTGAACGAGAAGAGAAAGATATTCTTTTTCTAAACAGCAGAAGTGTGCCTATTGTTCTGCTTATAAATGCCGGTGGTCCTGTGGAGCTTACAGATATTCTGGAAAAAGCGCAGTGGATAAAAGGTATCCTCAATATTTCCCAGCTTGGACAGGAGGGGGGACGTGCGGTTGCAAGGATCCTTCTTGGAGAAGCTGTTCCAAGCGGAAAGCTTACAACAACCTGGGCAAAAAAATATGCGGATGTGCCATTTGCAGAGAATTTTAGTTATCTGAATGGAAATCTGGAATTGGAAGAATATAAAGAAGGAATTTATGTGGGCTATCGGTATTTCGACAGTTTTGGTGTAAAGCCACTTTTTCCTTTTGGCTTCGGTCTTTCTTATACAGATTTTAAGATTCAGTTTTGCAGTATTGAAATTGACAAGGATAAGATTGCAGTAAATGTATCTGTAGAGAATATTGGAAATACTTTTGCAGGAAGAGAAGTTGTACAGGTGTATGTATCACTTCCCCGGGGCAGGATAGAGAAAGAATACCATCGCCTGGTTGGATATGCAAAGACAAATGTATTAAAGCCGGGAGAAAAACAGGAGTTAAAGATCCTGTTTGATGGAAAAACTATTGCAAGCTTTTTTGAGGATGCAAATGCCTGGATCGTGGAAACAGGAAAGTATGGTCTCTGGATTGGAAATAATTCAGCCAATCTGAAGCTGGAGGCTTTTATAAATGTGAACCAGGATGTAGTTCTGGAGCAGACGCAGAAACTGGAGGCGTTGGTTGAATTATCTGAAAAAATGGAAGCTTCGAAGAATGTAAAGGCTGCAGAAAAGCAGCTGGAGAAAAGTAGAAATGCTGATTTTCCCACCATACAGTTTGAAGCATTGCAGAGAAAACAAAAGGCTGGAAATGTTGACCGAGAGTCTCTGGCCATGGGAAACTCGCTGGAAATTCTGGCAGAAGAGCTGCCTGTAGAAGAATTGATCCCACTTTTATACGGAAATACTGGTGGTATTAGCAGCAATCTTGGAGCAGCAGGGATTAAAGTGCCTGGTTCAGCTGGCGAAACTTCAGAAGCTCTTTATGAAAAATATGGAGTTCCGGTATTGATCATGGCAGACGGACCAGCTGGTATCAGACTGCAAAGAAGTTATGAGGTAAATCGCGAGAATGATTCTGTTTATGGAATCGGTGTTCTTGGTTCTTTGGAAAATGGATTTCTGGTAACAGAAAAGCCTCACCAAAATGCAGATACGTATTATCAGTACTGTACTGCTTTTCCGGTTGGTACAGCTTTGGCGCAGTCCTGGAATCGGCAGCTGTTGAAAGAGTTTGGAGAAATGATAGCTGAGGAAATGGAGAAATTTGGCGTCAATCTCTGGTTGGCACCGGGAATGAATATTCACAGAAATCCCCTGTGCGGACGAAACTTTGAATACTATTCAGAGGACCCGCTGCTTGCAGGAAGTCTGGCAGCAGCAGTTACCAAAGGGGTTCAGAGTAAAGCAGGATGCGGGGTAACGATTAAGCATTTTGCATGCAATAATCAGGAAGATAATCGTATGGGAGTAGATGTTCATCTTTCTGAAAGGGCTCTTCGTGAGATTTATTGTCGTGGATTTGAGATTGCCATAAAGGAGAGTAAACCTGTGGCAATTATGTCCTCCTATAATCTGGTAAATGGGGTACATGCCGCAAACAGCAAGGATCTGTGTACCAGAATTGTGCGTGATGAGTGGGGATTTGAGGGCGTGATCATGTCGGACTGGAATACTACGGAACCCAAGGACGGAAGTATTCCATGGAAGTGCACAGCTGCCGGAAATGATATTATCATGCCGGGAAGTGAGAATGATCATAAAAGTATTCTGGATGGTTACAGAAGTGGGAAGCTTTCAGAAGAAGAAATTCGTATCTGTGCCAGAAGGGTATTGAAACTAATTGATAAACTGCGAAGCAGTTATTTGGTTATGAGCAAGTAGTGAAGCGGATTGCGAATATTCGCTTGACTAAAAGGACTGAGCAAGGTATGCGTATGTGTACTTTGCTCTTATTTTTTTTCATTTTTATAGAAATTATAAAGAGAGATGTGGTAGTATGGAAAATACCAGCGATACAAAAAGAAAATCTGGAATGGAGCTTGAGGTGAAAGATGGTGCTTTGCTGTGGCAGAGTATAGAAATAGACGAAAGCAAGAAGAGCGTATAAAAGCAGTGGAAAATGGAAGGAGAGTCTAAATGGATGAGCGAAGCAAACGGGCGCAGATGGAGCGGAAGAGGAGAATTCGTAGAAAGAAACAGAGACGTCGGGTTTTGATTAGTGCGCTGGTGGAAGTTTTGATTCTGGCAGTGTTGGCTTTGGCGTTTTGTTGGGATAGAGGACTTAGTGCTAAAGTGTCGGGAGTGCTCGGGATTTTCGACAGACCGCCTGCGACGGAACTGGATGTGTCGGGAGTGAACAGCTCAAATGTGCTTTTAATGGATGTAAAAAGCGGAAAGGTCATTGGAAATCTAAATGGGGAAGAGCGGATTTATCCGGCATCCATGACGAAGATCATGACTGCAATTGTGGCGTTGGAAGCATTTTCAGATCTGGATCATGAGATTACTTTAAGTGAGAATATTTTTTATGCTCTGGACGGACAGGATGCCACACAGGCAGGCTTTCAGCCAGGGGAGAGCGTGAGAGTGCGTGATCTGGTCTACGGCGTAATGCTGCCTTCCGGAGCAGAATGTTGTCTGGCTTTGGCAGATGAAGCATCCGGCTCAGAAGAAGCATTTGTGGAAAAGATGAATAAGAAGGCCAAGTCCATTGGGATGAAGGATACCCATTTTATGGATTGTACTGGCTTACATGATCCAGAGCATTATAGTACAGCATATGATATTGCGCTGCTGCTTAAGTATGCGTTACATAATGATACTTTCCGTGAAGTGGCAGAAAGCCATTTCCATTCTACGCCAGCTACCAATGTACATCCGGATGGAATTACCTATTACAGTACCATGTTTAAAAATATGTCGGATACATCGGTAACCGGCGGGGAAATTCTAGGTGGCAAAACCGGGTATACCTCTGAGGCAGGGCATTGTCTGGCAAGCTTTGCACAGATATATGACAGGGAGTACATTCTGGTAACGGCAGGCGCCGCGGCGGACGCTACGGGAGTGCCGCACATTCTGGACGCGAAAACAATTTATAACCGACTGGGCGAAGCGGTGGCACAGAAATAAGAAATGACAAATCCAGTGAGGAAGTGAATGCTCTTTTTCTATGCTGTGTTTCGAGTCAGGCTGGTGTTATTTCGCCATTTGCAGGATTGCCACAATATCTTCTTTCGTCAACGGCTGGAAGAAGCCAATGTGTCCGTTTCTGCCGAAAACGCATTTCTCAGCCATTTCCTCGATTTGGGCATCGGTTGGATAAATGCCAAGTTCAGTGAGGGTGGTTGGCATGTCTATAGAGTGGCACCAGGTCTCCCAGGCAGTGATGGATGCGAGAACAGTATCCGTAATATCAGAATCGCTGGTCTGGGAAGCATCAATTCCGAAAACCTTCTCACCAAACAGTGCAAATCTTCCCGGATTTGTCTTATACACATATCTCGCCCAGCTTCCCCAGACAGATGCAAGTCCGGCTCCGTGAGCTACATCAAACATACCGCCGAGTTCATGCTCAATCTTATGTGTGGCGAAATCAGATACCCTTCCGGCACCGGTCAGACCGTTATGGGAAAGGCTTCCGGCCCACATGAGAGTAGCCCGGGCTTCATAGTTTTCAGGATCTTTTACAGCAACCTGGGCTGCATCACGGACGGAAACCATCAGTCCCTCTGCGATATGGTCTGTCAGGCTGGTATCTGTGTCTGTAGGGGTAAAATAGCGCTCCATAGTGTGCATCATAATATCAGCTGCGCCGCTGGCTGTCTGATATGCCGGAAGGCTGTAAGTCAGCTCAGGATTCATAATAGCAAATCTGGGGCGTGAGCAGTCGTGCCCATAGGAACGTTTCATCATACCGTCTTCAATGGTGAGAACCATGGAGGAAGACATCTCAGAACCGGCAGCTGCAATTGTAAGGATAACACCGATTGGCAGGTTTTTATCTGTTTTAACACGACCGTAAAGCAGATCTTCCATTTCAAAATCATTGGCGATTCCGTAACCGATTCCCTTTGCTGTATCAATTACGCTGCCGCCTCCAATTGGCAGAAGGAAGTCAACACCTTCCGACCGTCCAATGCGGATCCCTTCTTTTACCAGGGAAAGGCGAGGATTGGGAACCACGCCACTAAAGTCTATATAGGAAAGTCCGGCTCCATTCAGGCTCTGATGTACACGTTCCAATAGTCCTGATGATTCAACATGTCCTCCTTTTTTTCCATAAATGATCATAACTTTATGCCCACCAAATGCGGCAACCTGTTTGCCAGCCTCGTTTTCCCGGTCTGCACCGAAAAGAACTCTGGTAGGAGTGTAAAAATCAAAATTTATCATGGGAAATGCCTCCGTAAAATATGAAAATAAATTTGCGATTCTTTGCAAAAAGTGTTCTGTGAGCGGTCTTATGCATCTGACATCATTATATATGCTGGAAATGTAAATGACCAGAGCGGATTTTGTAATTTTATGGGATAATTTTTCGAACGATAAAACTTTACTTTTAAGCTGTGATTTTGTAAGGTATGGTTATAGAGGAAAAACAGAAAAACGGTGCACAGTTATTCTTTACTTCCAATATAGAAAACTATATAATAAAAGGAGAACTGACAGATGAAGTAAGTCCGGAGCTGGTAGAATTGCTTCATTATATTGAACATACCACTCAGGACATGGCAGATGGCTGTAAAAGCGAAAGAATACATAAGATGCAGAAGCGTATATGCAGTATCAAATCCAGTGAGGAAGTGAGTGTGAGATATATGCAGAGATGGGAAGAAATGGAAATGGAAAAAGAGGCGGCACGTGAATTAGGACTCGCAGAGGGCAGAACCCAGGGACTTACTGAGGGCAGAACCCAGGGTCTTGCGGAGGGAAGAGCGGAGGGAAGAGCGGAGGGAAGAGCGGAGGGAAGAGCAGAGGGAAGAAGTTCTATGGCACGATTGATAGATAAATTATTAGAAGAAAATCGCATAGAAGATTGTAAAAGAATAGCAAAAGACCCAGAATTTTGTCAACATCTGATGGAAGAATTTGGAATAGAGTAAAAAATAAAAGTGGAACATTCTTTAAAATTAATAAACAGAATGTTCCACTTTTCCTGTATCGTTATATGTTAGCTAGAGAATATCTGGCTTTTATCGATTTCCCTGGAAAGCAGCTTCTTATAACTGCAATCCATCCCGATTGCTCCAAGTGGTGCAGTGATCAGAATTCCCAGTACAGCCACAGAAAGCACGATCTGCCCGCAGGAAAGTCCCATAGCCATTGGAACAGACCCAATCGCTGCCTGTACGGTTGCTTTCGGAAGGTAGGTAATGGAACAGAACAGTCTTTCCCGCCATGTTAGGTTTGTTCCGGTAACACAAAGAGAAACGCCCAGGGTACGGATCAGAAGTGCTGCAAAGATCATGGCCAGGGCAGCAGGACCGGCTTTTAAGGTATAGCGGATATCTACAGAAGCACCTACAAGTACAAAAAGCAGGACTTCAGCAGCCAGCCATAGTTTCCCGAATTTCTGGGAAAGGCGGGCAGAAACGGAGGCGGTGCATTTTAGCTTCAAAACACAAGCCATGCTTATCACAGCCAGAAGTCCGGAGACGGAAACCACAGGCTTCAGCCATGTCTCAATGGACATAAGCAGGAAAGCCACGCCCATTACTACGATCACTTTCATGCTGTTTCGCACCATATGACTGTGCGCATAAGCAGTTTCGAAAAACAAGGAAAGAAGATAACCAGCCACACTTCCAAGTGCAATACCCAGGATAATGGAAACCGGAATGTTGATAAAATCTTTCAAATGTGCGCTGCCGCCCTGTGCCATAGTAGAAAATGTGGAAAACAGCACGATCACATAAATATCATCACAGGAAGCGCCTGCCAGGATCATCTGGGGAATGCTTTTGGCTGTGCCGTATTTTTCATCCATCAACTGTACCATTCTTGGGACAACTACAGCCGGGGATACCGCACCCATTACAGCGCCCATCACAGCCGCTTCCAGTCTGGTAATTCCCAGAAAATACGGTGCCAGCAAAAAGTAAGCCAGGATTTCGAAAGTTGCAGGAATGCAGGCCATCATGATGGCAGGACGTCCCACTTTCTTCAGATCGGCAAGATTCAGGGAAAGTCCCGCTTTCAGCAGGATAATGATCAACGCGATCTGCCGCAGCTCCGATGAGATGGACAGAATCGACGGATCCAATACGTTCAGCACATAAGGTCCCAGTAAAATACCGGTGATCAACATACCGATAATACGTGGCAGTTTCAGTGCCTGGCAAATAGCAGCCAAGGAAAGTCCCACAAGAAAAATAAAAGCCAGAGAGGTTAACATTGTTATAAATTCCTCCTTTTTACGCAGAAAAGCTGATGATTCCTGCGACAATTGTTATCACAGAAGTCATCAGCTTAATAAGCGGTTCGGGATGATCCCGGGGAGACATTCATTCCCCTTTGTTTCTGGTGGTATAATAGCACATTATAAAAGTGGTGGCAAGAAGAAATTATAAATCAAATAACAACTTCGGCTGTGCACGTTACTGCTCACTCTGTGACCAGTAACCGCTCCGCGATGCACAGAAAGACGAACCTTCTTGTGACAAGCACAAGAAGTAGCGTTTGCTGCGCAAACTTAATTCTCGGGTTTTCTGTGAACTTTGTTCACGAAAAACACCTCGCGGAATGTTACCAGTGAACAGTAACCTGTGCACAACAACGTGCTTTGTAACATGTAGAATCTAAGTTTTGTATCATTAGGCGTTGGGTGAAGAGAATTAAAACAACGTCTCTTCATTCTCCTCAAAAAGTTTATCATTAATTTCAAACAACTTAAGCCTATGAAGCAGTCCATAATAAATAATGGCATCTCTTTTTAATTTCGGATAAAGCTGTGCCATTCCACAAAGCTTCAGCAGTTCCTGGGTTTCGTCAACCGTCGCTTCAAGCCCATAACACAGGCACAGCAGACGATTCCGCGATGGATTACGGCGGCCTGCGAAAATCTGATGGAGATATATTTCGCTCATACCGGCCTGTTTGGCAAGCGCTGCCTTAGAGATATGCTTCTTTTCGAACAGACGGTTTAATAATTCTGCCACACTCTTATTTTCAAATTGCTCCTGGTTCTGGGACAGAAACTGGCTCAGATCCGGGGAATCCATAAGCTCCTGCTGTAAACCATCTGTATTTTTCTTTTTCATATTCGCGCCTTTACAATAATTTGTCAATAAGTTAAAATAATTTTAACAATACAATCAAATAAAACTATACTATAAAAAATTCTGAAAAACAATATGCAGTCAGCATAGTGGTTGTTACCCTCTGGCAGTGTTCCATAGCTGTGGGAGTGCCATTGGCGAGGAACAGCTGATTCTCATAGCGTGCAGGTGATATGTCCGTTTGGGGAATGATAGTTGGTGATAAGGAGAAATATGGAAATTTATGACAGTCTTTTAGGCGCAGTTTGTGACGAATATGACAGGGTCACATTGATCAAAAAAAGCGAGCGGGGTGAAGTAACCTTGATACGCCACAGGGCAAGCGGAAACCGCTATATTTTCAGACATTTTTCCGGCAGCAGTGAAGTGTACCGGAAGCTTCTTACGGTATCCTGTCCCAATCTGCCCCAGATCATGGAGGTGGGGGAAAAGGAGGGAAAAACAGCTCTTCTGGAAGAATATGTGCAAGGTGATACGCTGGGGGAGATTTTACAGGGCGGACTTTTGACAGCGGCACAGGCAAAGCAGATCACCCGCCAGCTGTGCATGGCTTTGTGGGTGCTTCATTCCCTGGGAGTTGTACATAGAGATGTAAAGCCAGATAATGTGATCATACGTGGAACCGAAGCGGTTCTTATCGATTTTGATGCTTCCAGAATTTATAAAAATGAAAACAGAGAAGATACACAGATTCTTGGAACCACAGGCTTTGCAGCACCGGAACAGTATGGGCTCTCCCAGTCTGATGGGCGTGCGGATATTTATGCACTGGGAGTTCTGCTGAACATTATGCTGACTGGGGAACATCCCTCCAGGAAGCTTGCCAGCGGAAGAATGGGCAGGATCGTCCAGCGTTGTACCATGGTAAATCCGGAGAAAAGATACAAGAATATCCTTCATCTGATGGAGGTTTTGTAAAGCATAAAAAGCTTATGGTCTCTGGAAAAAAGCCTGTAAATTTATAATACAAGATGGATAATTGCTTACTAGAGTGTGTTTGAAAAATCATTCCCGCAATCTGCACGCCCCACTTTGCGAGAGATTTCACCGGAATTCGGTTGCCGTAGCCCGCTACGGCGCCCTCATCCGAGCGAAATCTCCCACAAATTGTGACGCACATTTTGCAGAAAGCCTTTTTCAAACACGCTCTAGCTGTAAGGTATGTTAACCATAAATATATCGTAATAGGAGAAAAATATGAGTAAAAAATGTATAAAATGCGGACAGCCTCTTTCGGACAACGCTTCTTTTTGTCCTCACTGTACAGCAGTCCAGAAGGAAAAACAGGAGATAAAAGCACCGAAACGATGGAGAAAGGCGGCTTTTGGAGCAACTGCTGTGGTAGTGCTTCTGGCAGCTGTTGGAGCAGCTTTTTCCCTGCATCACCGTCCGAAGTCCTATGAGGGAGGGGCGCAGGTGGTTTATACAGACAAAGGAAAATCTTATAAAATGCTGTTGAATTTTTCCGAAGATGATGGAGTAACAGGACATGCCCAGGGTGAACGTACTGATACACTGGCACAGGGAATGGAGAGTGCCCTTCCATGTCAGCTGTATGTTCTGGATCAGGAGACTGGAGAACTGGCGTGGGAAGAATTTACAGAAAAGGTAGTTTCCTGTAAGGTGGATACAAAACCTGGAGAAAATTCCCGGAAGGTAGATTATGTAGAACCGGTTCATAACGAGAGTTTTCCAAATGCAGCATATGTTTCTGATATTATTTATACCTCAGACAGCGGTACTAACGATATCTTGTGGAACCTGACGATGAAAAACGGAGATACGATTTCTCTTAGCACACGGCTTACCATTGAAAAGCAAGCAGCAGTTACCTATTTTTCAGAGGATACGCCTATGGAGACCACAGAGGAACTGAATGCATTGCTGGCTTCCATTGAGGAAGAGGTGTCATCGGAAACTCCGGTTTACCTTCATCTTCCGGCAGTAACTTATGATGGTGATATTGTTTTTGGAAATCATGTGTGGGGAATTTATGGCAGCTCAGACGGAGATGACGTGACTACTTTCACAGGAACCGTCAGCTTGCGCGGATTGAATGGAAATTACGCGGAAATGTCAGGAATCCAGTTTAAAGGGAATTCTGGAATTGGGGTGAACGCGTATTGTCTTACTTTACTTTCCAAATGCAGTTTTAATGGTTGGGATACGGCTGCAATTGCCAATAATGAAGCCTGGGTAAATGCAATGGACTGTACTTTTACCAATAATAAAATTGCACTGAAGTTTAACAGCAGCATGGCTTATGGTACAGCGCCCAACTATCTGAATAATACATTTACCGGAAATGGAACGGCGGTCTGCATTGAGAATCTACCTGGGAATGAAGTCCTTGATTTCGCGGGAAGTACTTTCTCAGAAAATGATGTGGACATTGATAATAAAGCAGAGCATTCGGTGGATACGGCGAAGGCAAATTTTGAGACTGCTTCGGAGTAATGCTCTGTGAGGGCTTTTTTATATAGCGTTCAAGTAATATTTTAATAAGAGTTTTAGGGTTACAAATTAATCATTTTGCGGTCTGTAACTCTTTTTATATTACGGCACAATGGCAGATGCCGCCGAGACTCCCTGCTGCAGTAGCAGAATCCTGCAAAGTATGATTTCTGTGCATCGCGAAGCGTGTTGCTGTGAAGGTCGTGAACAGTAATAATTTCTTCTTGTACTATGCTTTCAGGTAATTGCTTTCCTTCCTCCTATTATTATATGATAACTTATCAGTCTCAAATAAAATTACAAAAAATGAGGGTCAAAGGATGAAGAAAAGAACATTAGCGCTGGCGTTGGCATTGGGGTGCGTATTTATGTCTCCAACGCTTTCCTATGGGGAAGAGAATGCAGAGGTAGTTTCAGAAATAGAAGAGGATTCCAGTACGGATGAAGGAAACAATAACTCCTGGGGAAAAGTTGCGGTAGTAGATGACTTCGGGGATGCAACGGGGCAATCTGTTATAAGTACGGTTGTTTCCGGAACCTTTAGCAACACGGCAACAACCGGTAGTGATCTGCTTGTCACAGCATATATTAATTTTGATGAATTTGATTATTGTTATGATTTATCTTTTAAACTTTTAGAGTATAAGGATACCCCTGCTACTTATTTTTCTTCTGATTCTAAAGAGTT
>ERZ827471.1466-NODE-1466-length-14035-cov-4.095207_pt1 | contig 14035 bp, 9 predicted proteins | sample MGYA00519772_ERZ827471 | MGnify/ENA primary metagenome ERZ827471 (study PRJEB31778, sample SAMEA3449315) | human gut metagenome | biome: human gut; feature: human-associated habitat; material: faeces | place: United Kingdom | collected 2010/2012 ... | reverse complement strand
CTTGTTGATGTAGGCAGAAAGAGGCAGTGCGCACGCAATAAGAAAAGCCACATACACGGCGTATTCGAAAATCTCGTCGATCACCTTTCATCATCTCCCCTGAGCAGCACGTAAAACAGGTAAAGAGCCGCAAGCGCACCTGCCGCGCCGACGCATCCTGTCACGATTTCCATAAGACCGCACATTCCTTTCCATAGACGGCACGTCACCATCGTCGAAACTCGTCCGCCCAACCCGCGCAATACTCCACGTGGTCGGCAAAGACGAAGCCGAAAGCAACCCTCGGCTCGATGCCTACGATACGAAAGTTCCCGTTAATGCGGCGTTAGGAAGAAAAGCATGCGTATTAAGATCGCATTAAGATTGACCGCGATGCCAGAGAGCACGGCTCATAGCCCGCCTTGTGCTCGTCACACGCAAAAAAAAGAAAAGGCGTGTCGTTTCATCGAAAACGACTCTCGATGAAACGACATGCCTTTCGAAACAGAAGACAAACCGCGGCAAGACGCAGGCCGCGAAAATAGCAAGGCGCGCTTCGGCAAACGTCGTCGAAGCGCGCCTTGTCTTGCAAAGTTTAGAGACGTTTGGCGATTGCCAGGATGAAATCGCGTGTGGAAAGCGTCGTGGGATTCTCAAGCGTGGTGATGCGCGCCAAATCTCCCGTCATCTCGCCCGCTTCGATCGTGTCGAGCGTCGCCTTTTCCAAACGGTCGGCGAAATCGACCAGATCGCCCAGGCCGTCAAGCTCGCCGCGCTTACGCAGGGCGCCGGTCCAGGCGAAGATGGTCGCCACGGAATTCGTGGACGTGGTCTCGCCCTTGAGGTGCTTGTAGTAATGACGCTGCACCGTGCCGTGCGCCGCCTCGTATTCGTAAACGCCCTGCGGAGACACGAGCACCGAAGTCATCATGGCGAGAGAACCGAAGGCCGAGGAGACCATATCGCTCATCACGTCGCCGTCGTAGTTCTTGCAAGCCCAGATGAAACCGCCATCGGCCTTCATCACGCGAGCGACCGCATCGTCGATCAGCGTATAGAAGTACTCGATGCCTGCAGCCTCGAAACGCTCGGCGTATTCGGCATCGTAGATTTCCTGGAAGATATCCTTGAAGCGATGGTCGTACTTCTTGGAAATGGTGTCTTTGGTGGCGAACCACAGGTCCTGCTTCACGTCGAGCGCATAGTTGAAGCAGCTGCGAGCAAAGCTCTCGATGGAGCCGTCCAGGTTGTGCATGCCCTGTACGACACCGGGGCCCGCGAAGGTATGAATCAGCTCACGCTGCTCGCTGCCGTCTTCGGCGGTGTAGACCAGCTCGACCTTGCCTGCAGCGGGAACGCGCATCTCGGCGTTCTTGTACACGTCACCGTATGCATGGCGCGCGATGGTGATGGGCTTTACCCAGTTGCGCACGCACGGCTCGATGCCTTTGACCACGATGGGGGTACGAAACACCGTGCCGTCAAGCATGGCGCGGATGGTGCCGTTGGGGCTTTTCCACATCTGCTTGAGATCGTATTCCTCGACGCGGGCAGCATTCGGCGTGATGGTGGCGCACTTCACGGCAACGCCCAGACGCTTGGTTGCCTCCGCTGAATCCACCGTGACCTGGTCGTCGGTAGCATTGCGGTGTTCAAGGCCAAGATCGTAGTACTCGGTCTTCAGGTCGACGAACGGGCAAATCAGCTCGTCTTTTATCATCTGCCAGATGATACGGGTCATCTCGTCGCCGTCCATCTCAACCAGCGGCGTGGTCATCTGAATCTTCGCCATGGTCCACCTTTCATTTCGTATCGGCTTGCCGCCTCGACGAATCGCACGAACGCGCCGTCCATTCCGCCACATGCAGGCAAGGCAGCGTGCTGCTACTATTGCATGCTAAAGCATAATAACGCCGATACGAAGACGATCGGCGTAAAACCGATGCGTTTTCGCAAACGGTAAACTTCTAGCGGCGCAAAAAGGGATATGCCGACCTTTCCCTGCCATGCACCATGTCACCACCCCACCTCGCAGACAGCGCATTCGCGATAGCCGCCTATATGGCTGCGACGAAGGCCTCCGCGCCAATAAGGAAACGGAAGGTCTGCTAGAATTTATGCCTGGTCACCAATTTTGCACAACACCGTTCGGGCGCAAGTGCGCACGAGAAAGGGCGCGCGCCATGACGCCGGGGTTTGGCATTCAGGCACGTGGTCACCGAACGACACTCATATGAAGGGCGGTCTTTATGAGCTTCAAATTGAAACCTTACACGGCACCCGATTTCACGCTACCCCTTTTCAAGGAAGCGCCCGATGCCGCCCTTGTCCCTGCACCGAAAGACACCGTGGCGCCCGAAGGCTATCACGCCATGAGTATCTATCCCGAATATTTCAAAATCGACGGCCAGTGGCTCCTTGCCGAAGACAGCCGCATGGATTGCGTCGCCGTTTACGAAAACGGCCGCATCCTGGTAATTGAGTTCCGTCTGATCAAAAAGGGCGACCTGATCGTATGCGGGCGCACCGAAGGCGCGCAGGAAGGCATCTTCGTGCATACCGACGGATTCGGCGCCGCCACCAAGCCAAGCGAGAACTTCGCATTCCGCCTCGGTCGCTCGCGCGAGACCGCATTCTCCCGCGAATACGACGAGCTCTACGAGCTTTTGCAATACGAGCGCGACCACGGCTACGTGGTCTGGGTCATGGGCCCTGCGTTTTCTTTCAACGGCTACTCCCGTACCGCGTTCTCCAAGATTATCGAGGCGGGATACGTAGACGCCGTCTTTGCCGGCAACGCCCTTGCAACGCATGACCTCGAAGGTGCCTATCTCCACACCGCGCTCGGGCAAGACATCGACACGCAAGAGAACCGACCGAACGGTCACTACCACCATCTCGACACCATCAACCGCGTGAAGTACCACGGCTCGATTGCAAAGTTCATCAAAGAGGAGAACGTCCAGGACGGCATCATGTACGCTTTGGAGAAAAACAACGTTCCCTACATGCTGGCGGGGTCGATCCGCGACGACGGTCCCCTCCCCCCGGTCATCGGCAACGCGTACGAAGCGCAAGGCGCCATGCGTGACCACATCCGCAAAGCCACCACGGTCATCTGCATGGCCACCATGCTGCATACCATCGCCACGGGCAATATGACCCCTTCCTATCGCGTGCTTGACGACGGAACCATCCGCCAGGTGTATTTCTACTGCGTGGACATTTCCGAATTCGCCGTCAACAAGCTTACCGACCGCGGGTCGCTTTCTTCGCGTGGCGTCGTCACCAACGTGCAGGACTTCATAGCCAACGTTGCGAAGGGACTCGGACTTTAAAGGATTGCGAGCCTGTATTCTAGGCAATACCTAATTGTTATAATATATGTATCATTTACTGGACAAAGCGCGGGCGTCTCGGCAGTGCCCGCGCTTTCTCGATAAGAAACGAGGCAAGGCATGTTCGATCGGGCGATATTCGAACTCGACAGCATCAAGCCCATGATGGCGGTCGTCGTCGCCCTTACCGTCGCACGGGCGCTCGCCGTCGTCGGACAGGCGGTCGGACTCGCCCAGGCAATCGTCAGCGTATGGCAAGGAAACGCACTCGAAGAGCAAGCGGCATGGATAGCCCTGTTCTTCTGTTGCTTCGTTGCGCGTCAGGTCATTCTCGCCGCGCAAGACCACATGCTCGACCGATACGCCTACCGACAGGCCGATTCATTGCGGGAGTCGCTGCTTCAAGCCGTCTTCAAAGCCGGGCCTGCACTTGTCGGCCGGCGCGGATCTGCCGCCGTGGTAAATTCCGCCATCGAGGGAACCGGGCACGTCGCCGCCTACATAGCCCTCATCATTCCGAAGATGACCGCGGTCGGCATCGTGCCTTTGGTCCTGCTCATCGCCATGATTCCTCTCGATCTGGTTTCGGCCTTCATCGCGCTTGCCTGCTTCCCGTTCATCATTCTGTATATGGTCATGATCGGATACACCGCCAAAGACGACGCCGCAAAGAGACACGGCGAATTCGAGCGCATGTCTAATCATTTCATCGATTCGCTGCGCGGCATCGACACACTCAAGGCCTTCGGACGCAGCCGCGACCACGCGGACCGTATCTTCGCCGTTTCCGAACGCTTCCGCGAAGCCACCATGAAAACGCTACGCATCGCCACCCTCTCGAGCGCCGTCCTCGACACCTTCGCCACCCTGGCGCTTGCCGCCGTGGCCATCATGATGGGATTCCGCCTGGTCGAAGGCACGCTTTCTTTTCTTCCGGCGCTCTCGGTCCTCATCATGGTCCCCGAGTATTTCCGCCCTATCCGCGAATTCGCCTCGGACTACCACGCATCTCTCGACGGCCGCACCTCCCTCGCCGCCATACGCGAAACCATCGACGAAGCCTGTGCCCTTCGTCCGCAGGGCGCAGGAAGCGACCCCGTCCTTTCTTCGACGGCCCTCGAAACCCCTTCCGTCGCCCTCGAGGACGTCTCGTTCAATTATGCGGACTACACGGCCCTCAGCGGCATCTCGTTTTCCGTCAAAAGCCCCTGCAAGGTAGGGATCATCGGCGCAAGCGGATCGGGAAAGACAACGCTTTTGAACCTCCTGAGCGGGTTTTCCGACCCAAGCTCGGGATCTATCCGCATAGGGGCGACAACCTGCTCGACCCTGCATCACCCCCAATGGCATGCCCATGCCACATTCATCCCCCAGGACCCCTACCTTTTCCATGCAAGCCTGCGCGACAACGTAGCCTTCTATCAGCCGCACGCGACAGACGAGGAAATATCCGGGGCGCTTGAGGCGGTCGGCCTCGACGCTTTGGTCCACGAGCTCCCCCAGGGAATCGCCACCCCCATCGGAGCCGGGGAGCGCATGCTTTCGGGCGGCCAGGCCCAACGCGTAGCCCTCGCCCGCGCCTTCCTCGATTCGTCGCGCACTATTCTGCTCTTCGACGAACCAACCGCGCACCTCGACGTGGAAACCGAGCTCGAACTCAAAAAAAGCATGCTTGCCCTCATGGAAGGCAAGCTCGTCTTCTTTGCCACCCACCGCCTGCATTGGGCGGCGAATATGGACTACATCATCGTCATGGACCGCGGACGCATCGTTTGGCAGGGACCTTCGGACGAACTGAAAGATTCCGACGCATGGGCCCGCCTGAGCGCGGAAGGAGGCCTGCGATGAGCAAAGCCGCAGCCGAACAAAACCCCCGCATGTCTTCAACCCTTCGTTCGACATGGCGCGAGGACGAATGGGTCAAGCCGTTTTTCGCACGCTACGCCCATATTCTCGCCCTGACGCTGTTCCTCGGGCTGCTCGCCTTCGTCTTCGCGGGCGCGCTCATGTTCACGTCCGGCTATATGATCTCTCTTGCCGCGACCCTTCCCCTCACCGTGCTCGCTTTGCACCTTCCCTCGCTTTTCGTGCGCATATTCGGTCTCGGCAAGCCCATCCTGCAATACGTCGAACGCCTCGCCAGCCACGATTGGGTACTGCGTATGACCAGCGAACTGCGTCGCAAGCTTTACGAAACCATCGAGCGCCGCTCGTCGGCGCTTCGCTCGCAACGACGCTTCGGAGAGGCCCTCGGTCTGCTTTCCGAGGACATCGGACATATCCAGGACCTCTACCTGCGCACGATTCTGCCCATAGCATCAGCATGGCTGCTCTATCTCGTCGCCATTATCGCCCTGGGATTTTTCACCGTCCCCGTTGCATGCGCCATGGCGCTTATGCTCGGCGTGGCGCTGTTCGTCATGCCGCTTGTATCCGTATGCGTGAACGGCGCGCGCCTCATGCGCGCGAAGGCGATCACCTCCAAGCTCTACGACGACCTTTCCGACAACGTCTTGGGGGTATCGGACTGGGTCTTCTCAGGACGCAGCGACGACTATCTCGGCCGATACAAGAATCTGCAGAAAGAAGCGCGCCGCATCGACGCGGCCATCAAGCGGCATAACCGCGTACGCGACGTTTTGCTCCAGGTCCTCTTCGGCCTGTGCGCCGTGGTGCTGCTTCTTTGGGCCTCGGCTACCTTCGCATCCCAAGAATCCGCATCAGGACTCGCTTTGTCGCTCGCTTCGCTCGGCAACGAAAACGCACCCGCCTATGCGGCGAACTGGATCGCGGCGTTCGTTCTGTGCTTCTTCCCCTTGATCGAGGCGTTCAGCCCCGTGCCCACAGCGGCTCTCGGAATCGTCACGCACAGCAATGCGGTCGCGAATCTGAACGAATATTCGCGCGAAAGCATGCAGGAGCGGACCGTTCCCTTTGCATCCGCCGCACTCGCCGCCGAACATGGTTCCGCGAATGGCAACTCCCGCCCCTGCGACATTCGCTTCGAGAACGTGACCTTCTCCTACCCCGGCACAAATCGTCCGGTTCTACGGAACCTGAGCCTTGCGATACCGCATGGCGGCGTTGTCGCCGTTCTGGGACGAAGCGGAGCCGGCAAATCAACCTTTGCATCGTTGCTTCGCGGCGAAGGGGCGCCCGACAGCGGACGCATCTTCGTAGGCGACACGGATACCGCCTGCCAAGAATTCTCGGCAATGCGCCTCGTCGGCGTCATCCAGCAGAATCCCCATATCTTCAACCAGTCCTTGCGAGAGAACCTGCTCATCGGCAAAGGAAACGCAACCGACGACGAGCTCTGGGACGCGCTCGAACGCGTCGGACTCCGCCCGCGAGCAGAACAGCTGCCCAACGGGCTCGACACCGTTATCGACGAATTGGGAAAGAGCTTCTCCGGCGGCGAACGCCATCGCATCGCGCTCGCCCGCATTCTTCTCTCCAAGCCTGCGATCGTAATACTCGATGAACCCTTCGCAGGCCTCGATCCCGCAACAGAGCAAGCGCTCCTCGAAACGATGCTTTCTGCACTCGAAGGCAGCACCGTCCTGCTGATCACTCATCATCTTCAAGGCGTTTCGCATGCCGACCGCGTGCTGTTCTTCGAAAACGGCAGCATTGCCATGGACGGGTCTCCCGCCGAACTGGAACGAAGCAACGAACGCTACCGAATGCTGCTCTCTTTCGACAACGGCAACATCGGCCCCGCTTATCCGCACGAGACGAAATAGACTCTCCATCGCATTCCCCCTTGACACGCCCCTGACTATCCGAAGATAGTAGGGGCGTTGTTCTGAATCACGCACAAGGGGGACGACATGGGGAATTTGGAACGTCACGCTGCAAAGGCTGAAAACCCCCCGGCATCCTCGCCGGGAAAGGCCGCCTCGGCGAAAGCCCGATCATCGAGAGCGATGGGCGCTCCTACGAACCGCTGGGTCGTTCTTGCAGCAGCGGGCACATTCAACGCCCTCGTAGGTGCGGTATACGTCTGGAGCATCTTCTATTCGTCCCTTTCGAGCACGTATGGATGGGCTCCTCAAGCTACCGCGTTCGCCTATTCGCTTTACATCGTGTCCGAATGCTGCGCGGGATTTCTTGCCGGTTGGCTGCAAAACCGCATGAAGCCGGGAATCCTCTCCCTCTGCGGCGGTTGCAGCTTCGCCGCGGGGTGGTTCTTCGCGGGCTTCGCGGATGCCATCCCCCTGCTGTATATGACCTACAGCATCATGGGGGGCATCGGAAGCGGCATCATCTATAACGTATCGGTCTCCACGGCAACGGCGTGGTTCCCCGACAAACGAGGGCTCGCAAACGGTGTCTGCGTCGGCACCACCGGGCTTTCTCCCATCATCTTTGCCCCTTTGGGCAACTTCCTCATCACCGCCATGGGCGTCAGCATGTCGTTTCACATCTGCGGCATTATCTTCGCCGTCGGCGTGATCGTCGCCTCCCGATTCCTCGCCGCCCCTCCGAAGGATTGGACCCCCGAAAACTGGATACGCGGCGACCGCTCCTCTATACAAGAAGACGGCCTCACCACGCTTCAGATGCTCAAGAAGCCCACGGCATATCTCATGTGGCTGCTCTTCGCCGTGGCGGCAAGCGCCGGCATGATGGTTATCGGACACGCGGCCGGCATTAGCGAGCAGCTCGCAGGCCTCGATGCCAACCAGGCCGCAGCCCAGGTCGGCATCCTCGCCGTCGCAAATTTTGCAGGACGCCTTGTATTCGCGTCGCTCTCCGACCGCTTCGGCCGCTATCCCATCATGCTGTTCTGCATGACCGTGACGGCCGCGACCATGGCGTTCTTCCTCGGGAAGGCAGACAGCTTCGCCAGCCTTACAGCGGCCCTGTGCGTCATCGGCGCAACCTTCGGCGGCATGATGGCCACCATGCCGGCACTTACTGCCGACCTCTACGGCACGAAGCATTTCGGCCAGAATTACGCGTTCATGTTCTCAGGCTACACCTGCGCCTCGATCATCGGGCCCATGCTCGCCGCAAGCGTTCTGGCACATACCGGAAGCTACCTTCCCGCCTTCCCCGCCGCAGGCGCGCTTACCTGCGCAGGACTGGTTCTCGTAGCCGCAACGGCCTTCATGGCAAAACGGGAAAAGGAGCAGAAGCGCAACGCCAAAAAATAAGCGGCGTTTCAGCACGCACATCGATCAAAACACCTGCCACAGAACAATGGCAACTGCCGAAATCAAATGCGCTGCGGCCGTATGCGCAAGCACGCCCCATAACAAAAAAGCAAGCGGGCCTGGCCTTCGGACCAAAACCCGCCTGCTGCAATAGTGGAAAACATCGGCGACGAACGGTGAATCCGTTCGCAAAGCCAAGTGCGCAATTGCGACTTACAGCTCCCAGCTTGCCGGGCTTTTGCGCGGCTGGCGCACGTTGATTTCGACGCCCTTGACACTCACGCGAGAATTCGCGGGAATGGACTCGGTAACGAATGCGCCGCCCGCAATGACCGTCCCCTCGCCGATAACCGTCTCCCCGCCGAGCACGCTTGCGTTGGAATAAATCGTGACATTGTCTTCAATGGTGGGATGACGTTTCACGCCTGCGAGCTGCTGACCGGCGCGCGTAGAAAGCGCGCCCAGCGTTACGCCCTGGTATATCTTGACATGATTGCCGATCGTGGTGGTTTCGCCAATGACAACGCCCGTGGCGTGGTCGATGAAGAAGTACTCACCGATCGTAGCGCCCGAATTGATGTCTACGCCCGTACGGCCATGCGCATATTCGGTCATGATGCGTGGAATCAGCGGCACCTTCTGCACGTAAAGCTCATGGGCGATGCGGTACACGAACACCGCAAAGAATCCAGGATACGAAAAGATGATCTCCTCTTTGCTCTGCGCAGCCGGATCGCCGTCGAAAGCAGCCTGCACGTCCTTGAGAAGGGTCTTGTGCAATTCGGGCAGCTTCGCAAGGAACGTTTCCGATATCTCGTTCACGCGAGATTCGATTTCTTCCTGAGACATGGCGTCGCCGTCGCGGAACAGCAAAGCCTCGCGCAGCTGGCGCTGCAAGGAGTCTTCGATACGAATGAGCGTATCGCCAATGAAATAGCGGGGGTCGCAGCCCGTGGGGATTTCCTCTCCGAAATAACGGGGGAACATCAGGTGGCGCAAATCCGTCAGAATGCCGATGATTGCATCCCTGTTGGGAAAATGGCGGTCGGGCTTGGTGAAAAAGATTTCGGGAGATTTGTAATTCTCCGCGATACCTTCAACGATGTTGTCCAGGCTTTCGTTCAACATAGAAACCTCGTTTCAGCCGAATCGGCCCGAAGCCGTTCGCTTCGGAATAGTGAATGCGTCTATCCTACCAGCAGCCGTATGCTTTCCCGCGCGAAATCCCCCTTCGGCTTAAAAGATTGACGAAGAGAGCGCGCATTCGCCAGGCGACATGCAAAGCATGCGCGCGCTTTGCTCGTTGATGAACTTGACGCATGCCCGCCTGGCACAACACGCCTCTTCCGTGCTCGCATCTCCGAAACGTGCCGCAAGCACCGCCTCCCACGTCTCTTCCATAGCGCCGCTCCATTGGTCGAGGGAAAACGGCGCGCCTTCCCCCGACGGCAGGTCGGTCTCTATCAAAAGCCTGTCCTCGGGAACGGCGCGCGCATAGGCCCGGCCACGCTTGGTGCGCATGACGCGCGGGCCGAACGATACGAAGAAACCGCGATCCAAAGCGCGCTGCAGCTGGTCGGACGTACCGGCGAACGAATGCAGCACCAGCGCACGCCCTCCTACGAGCGCAGGAGTCCGACGGCCCGCCCCGCGCAGGGCGCCAGCGCGCTCGAACGCGTCAATCACCTCGTCCACAGCGCGTACTGCATGAATAGACACAAGTCCGTTTGCACACGACCCTTCGCCGCTGCATACCCACGGCTGCAGGCCTTGAGTCCTTTTTGCGCAAGCCGCGACAATCCGTTCGAAAATATCGACCTGTCTTTCGCGCGTCTCCTCATGGCGAGGCGAAAAGTCAAGTCCCACTTCGCCGATGAAGGCGCTCGACGGGGCGATCGCCTCGAACCGCTCGATCTGCGCATCATCGTCCGAAATAAACCAGGGATGCAGTCCGAGTCCTACGCGAACGCTCGAACACGAAGAAAATCGACGCACGTCCTTTTCGTACGATAAAGGGTCCACCGTTGCCGAGAACGCCGTAAGCGATTCGGCGGCGCGGCACGCGATCGATTCCCCGTCTTTCGAGAAGCCGAGATGGCAATGCATATCGAACATCGCATCACGCACCGGAAGACGTCCCGCTTTGATTCTGAGGCGTCCCGCCCGTGCCAGAAGAAGACGAACCGGAGCTTGACGAATCGCCCGATGAGGAAGACCCGCCGGAAGTAGAGCCTCCCGTGCTCCCGTCCGCTCCGGAACCCGTGCTTCCCTGATCGCCGGAGCTGTCGGTTGACGACCCGTCACCGGTCGTGCCCGTCGTACCGCCCGACGACGTCCCCTGCTGGCTCTCGGACCCGCCTCCCGTCGAAGAGGAATCAGACCCCGTCGAAGCCGACGAATCCTCTTTATTCGAAGAAGATTCCTGGTCGGAAGTGCTCGACGAAGATGCATCCGTGGAATGGGCCTCCCCGGAATCCTTGCTTTCGCCCCCACCCTGAGAAGCGCTTTGGACATGCGAAGCGTCCTGTTTCACATCCTGCGGCTCATGCCAGGAGGCGACGATGGAAGGCGCCTTCGCCCCTACGCCTTGGCCCGCCGTAACCACCTCGATAACGACGGCGGAAAGCAGCATGGCCACCAGTGCCGAAACCGCAGCGACAATCACCGCGCTCTTTTGGATTTTGGCTTTGCGTTCACGAGCCGCACGAGCGCGAACAAGAGCCGATTCGGCGTAAGCCTCGGATTTGCTGCTCCGACCATTATTGGAGACGGTTCGGGACGCAGCACCATGCGACGAAGCGCCGGATGAAGCCGCCTCCAGGACCACGGTTTCGTCCGACGCCGCACGCGAGACATGCATGCCATCAACGCCCAAAGCACGCGTGCTCGTCGCGGAAGCGTCGTTTGCGCCAAGCGCACCCATCGCGATTGTTTTATCCGCTGAAGCGACGTCTCCGCGTGCAGGGCCAACAGCACCGAACGCATGCGTAGCCACGCTGGAAAAACCCTCATTCGTCCCGACCCCGGCAGAACCAATCGACCCATCGGCGAAATGGCTTTTCCCGTCAGAAGCGGACGAGGAGTGGGTCGGGGCAATATCCTTGATCTTCTCCGCAGAGGCGGAGAGGAACTTCTTATACACCTGCGATGCGACAGCGGAAACAATCGAGCCCACAGCAGCGCCGATCAAAGACCCCGCTATGCCGATCCGAGATGCAAGCAGCATGGAAGTCACCGCGGCCAGGGCGCCCGCAAGCAGCTGCGCTATCGAAAGGTCGTCGAAGAGCGTAAGCCAAAACGGCTTCTTCTCGTCTTCGTCTTGCCGTTCCTGCATAAGCCATCTCCTTCGCCGGCAACGCATGTCGCGTTACCGCGTCCTGAAAAACAAAGCTCACATCGATCGAAGACGTCACTCGGTATCCATGGCGCGTGCAAGGATTTGCATGCGTTCCTCGACGTCTTTGATAACGCGGCTGCAATACAGCAGCTCATCAGACGAATCGATGCCTTCGACGCTATGCACGGCCTTGTATTTCAGCCCGTGCTCGAGACTCGCCCAGAAGTCCATGGCAATGGTTCTAATCTGGACCTCGACAGGAACAAGCTCTTTTTTATCCATGAAGTACACCGGCATCCGTACGATAACATGCAGGCTTCTGTACCCGTTCGGTTTCGGGTGCTCGATATAGTCTTTCACCTCGACGATTTCCAGGTCGTCCTGCTTGCGCAGAAGGCTAAGCAGCCCGTATACGTCGTGGATGTACGAGCAAATAACGCGCACGCCCGCAATGTCGAAGATGTTCGCCTCCATGGATTCAACGGAGACGGGCAGGTTTCGTCTTTTGAGCTTCTCGTAGATGCTCACAGGATTTTTCACGCGCGATTCGATATGGTGAATAGGATTGCGATTCTTCTTCAGGCTCAAATCCCGGTCGAGCACCTCAAAGCGAACTTCCATCTGACGCATGGCGGACTCGTAACGCTGCAGCGAAGCGCGCATGGCCGACCCCACCACTTTCGCCTGCAAAGACAGCGCGTCGTGGTTGACGCCTTCTTTATCGGCGAAACGAGCAAGAAACTCCCCCGTCGCGTTGCGCGCCATCTCTTCGCTCGAAAGAGGCGTGGTATGGGACGGATTGCCTATGCGCGACGTATGCTTCCCCTGCGCAGCGGACGAAGTCTCGTCTTCGAGAACACACATGGGGCTGGAATTCGAAATGGATGTCATGAACGCCCTTTCGTAGTGCAAAGCGCACCGTATCCTATCGTAACGTTTGACGCGCGGCAGCATGCAGCATGGCATGAGCATTCGACGCGCAGTGTCATCATAGCGAAGCGCTGCGCACGGCAAAAAATCGTTGCCGAAACGCCACGGTACCTTCTGACAATGACCAGATTATTTCCGTTTTCGCGCACTACCGCGGGTCTTTTGTCCCGTCTTGGAAGAATGCGGCGCGCGGTTGGCGGCAGCGTCCTTGCGCGACCCGCCTCCTTTGCGCGCGGTGCCCCCGTGCGACCCGCCTCCTTTGCGCGGACGCACCAGGCATTCGGGGCCATATCCCACCAAATCCATGCGCCCGGCCTTGCGAAGCGCCTCTATCACCAAGTCGTGATTCTTCGGATCGCGGTATTGGATAAGTGCGCGCTGCAACGCCTTTTCATGCGTGCTTTTCGGCGTGTAAACCGGTTTCATCGTCCGAGGGTCGACCCCGGTGTAATACATGCATGTCGACATGGTAGACGGCGTGGGGTAGAAATCCTGCACCTGTTCCGGCATATATCCCAGGTCTCGGCAATACTCTGCCAACTCGACCGCTTCCTTGAGCGTGGATCCCGGATGGGACGACATGAGGTAAGGAACCAGGTACTGTTTCTTACCCAAGTCGGCGTTAACGCGCGCATAGCGATCGCGAAAGCGCTCGTACACCGCATTGCCCGGCTTGCCCATGACGGAAAGCACCGCGTCGGATACGTGTTCAGGCGCCACCTTGAGCTGACCGCTCACGTGGTGCTCGCACAGCTCGCGAATAAACGTGTCGTCGGGGTCGGCAAGCGCGTAGTCAAACCGAACGCCCGAGCGCACGAACACCTTCTTCACGCCGGGCAGCTTGCGCAGACGGCGCAGCAGGCCCAGGTAGTCGGAGTGATCGGCCTTCAGCTGCTTGCAGGGCTCGGGGTACAGGCAGCGCTTGCCCGGGCACGCGCCGTGCTTCAGCTGCTTGGCGCAGGCGGGCGCGCGGAAGTTCGCCGTGGGGCCGCCCACGTCGTGGATGTAGCCCTTGAAGTCGGGCTCCTCGACGATGGCCCGCGCCTCGTCCACCAGCGAGTCGTGGCTGCGCGTCTGCACGATGCGACCCTGGTGGAACGTCAGCGCGCAGAACGAGCACTCGCCGAAGCAGCCGCGGCTGCTGGTGAGGCTGAACCGCACCTCCTTGATAGCCGGCACGCCGCCGGCCTCCTCGTACATCGGGTGGTACGTGCGCGCGAAGGGCAGGCGGTAGACGGCGTCCATCTCGGCCTGCGAAAGCGGGGCGGCCGGCGGGTTCTGCACGACGA
>ERZ827471.1456-NODE-1456-length-14084-cov-2.914962_pt1 | contig 14084 bp, 7 predicted proteins | sample MGYA00519772_ERZ827471 | MGnify/ENA primary metagenome ERZ827471 (study PRJEB31778, sample SAMEA3449315) | human gut metagenome | biome: human gut; feature: human-associated habitat; material: faeces | place: United Kingdom | collected 2010/2012 ... | reverse complement strand
CGGAGTAATCCATGTGGTGAACAAGGTTATCCAATCTTCAGAAATGACTCTTTTGGAGGTGATGCAAAATAATGAGAACCTGACTATATGGGCTATGGCTTATGAGGCTTCCGGTTTGAATGAAGGGATGGAGAAACTTTATGATGAAAGTTATGTGAATACTTATGGGTCGGATATGTATCAATATGGCGACTATAAGTTGCATGTGCCGACGAGCCGCCGTTATGGTTGGACTGCTTTTTGCGAGCCGGATGAATTGTTGAGGCAGGCAGGAATTACGGGTAATACTCGCGAAGAGATTTTGGTAAGTTTGGAGAACTATGCCCGTACGTATTACGGTTCTGAGGATTTGGGTAATTATAGGAGCGAGAAGAATCCGTTACATCGTTTCGTCGCTTATCACTTGCTGAACCGTCAGATGGCCACGAATGACATGGTGTTCGATACGCCGGCAGCATTGATTAATCCGACGTATGCGGATAAATTGGTAGAATATTATGAAACCATGTACACTTATCGCATCATGGAAATCAAGGCCGGTAATAAGATTAACCAGCAATCCAATGGAGATTATGTGGGCATAGACGAGGCGAATAGCAACATCGAAGCATTGAACGGTTACATCCATACACTGAAGAATATATTGGTGTATGACGACGCGGTAATGCGTAATGATGTATTGCACAAACGTATCCGTTTCGATGCCATGTCATTACCTCCACAGTTGACTAACAATAATATTCGTTGGCATAATGTGGATATTTCCGATGCAAATGGATATACGGTCACTCCGGATTATTGTGGGGAGTATTTTACATTTAACGATGCTTGCTCGTGTCTGATGTGGGGAAGTCAAGGGTGGGCGGCTTTCCAAGGTGACGAAATCAATATGAAGGACAATTATGACTTCACTTTGCGCTTGTTGCCAGTTCCGCCTGGAAATTGGGAGTTCCGTATCGGCTATAATGCCGAAGGATGGCGTGGTATGGGACAAATCTATTTTGATGGGGTTATCACAGGGACGCCTGTTGATTTAAAAATCGGAGACGTGCAAGGCGATGCCCGTACGGGATGGGTGGCCGATGAATCTACTGCGGACGATGGAGTGGAAAATGATAAGATGATGCGTAATTTGGGATACATGAAGGCACCAGAATCTTGTTGGTATGCACATGATAACATTCCGCTTAGGGATTGGTATAAAGCTTTGCGTTACATTGTAAACCAGTATAGTTTCCAAGATTATGGGGCACATAAGTTGCGTATGCGTAGTGTGGATTTCGCAGGTCGTGAATTTTCCATTGACTATTTCGAGTTTATCCCGGTGGATATGATTCGTGATGAGGATCGCTTGTAATAACTATTAAGAAAGTAAGAACAAATGAAACAAATAAATAAAGGAATCATCTGTTTGTTATCGGGGATGGCGTTGTTCGTTTCCTGTAATGACGAGTGGGATGCGCACTATGACCGGAATGGTAGTGTGCCTCAGGTCAGCTTGATGGACTTACTCCGTAATGATGCATCGTTAAGTACTTTCACGCAAATAGTGGAGGTAACGGGGACTGATAGTTTGCTTGTATCCAATCAAACCTACACGGTATGGGCACCAGTAAATGAGGCTCTAATAAATGTGGATATGACAGACCGAGCTGCCTTGGAACGTTTGGTGAAAAACCATATTGCTCGTTACACTAACCCTACTTCTACGCAGCCTGGAAAGTATATTTATATGCTTAATGGTAAGCGTATGGCATATGATGATGCAGAGTCGTTCAATGGAACATCTTTGGAGGATGGTAATGAACGGGCGATTAATGGTGTTTTGCATAAGTTGAGGGACACTATTCCTTACCGTTATAATTTCTATGAATATTTGTCTGTCTATCCTGAGTATTCCAAAGTGTATGAGTTCATCAATCGCTTCGTGGAGAAAAGGTATGATGCGTCAGCTAGTGTAGGAACGGACTCGGTGTTTGTGGATTATAACCCGATGCTTTATTCTTATTATTATGGTATTGGGCATATCGATGATGAGGACTCGCTCTATACTATGATTTTGCCGGATAACGCGGCTTGGGATAAAGCTTATGCTCATATCAGTCCTTATTTTACGACATATAATGCAAACGAAGCTGTGGCAGACTCCATTCGCGATGTGCAGACAGGGCAAGCTATTCTGAATGGCTTAACATTCAGAGGAAAGGTCGATGATCCGGCATCAAAGGATTCTTTAGTAACGGTTACTGGAAATGTGATTTATCAGACGAGCCGTTATTTTGCACCTTATACGAAACTGGATGCTTCCAACGGGCTGATGTACTTAGCGGAGGGGGATTTGATTTTGGATGATACTTGTACTTGGAATAAAGAAATTCTAGTGGAAGCTGAGTATTTGAATGGGCGGACTACGAGTACCAGTACGAGCGCTTACGTGCGCAATACTGATGTAAATAGTGCCGTGCAAGGCGTGAGCAACAATAGTTATTTGGAGGTGACCAATGCTACAGGTACGGCGGAAGTCACTTTCGAAATTCCTCAGATTTTGGCTGGCAAATATGACGTATATGTGGATTTTGTTCCACCTGTCATTGACGGAGTTGCTTTGGCCGAGGAAAAAACGCGGTTGGAGTTCCGTTTGGTTTATCCACGTGCAGACAGAAATGGTACTTCTAATATATCGCGTGACGATGATGATGATCCGGATTTGATTATCGGCGGGGACAGCGTTGGCGATAACAAAGTGAAGACTTTGAAAGTTTGGAGTGCATTGGAGTTGCCCGCAGCCAATTATTATGATGGAATGTGGTTTATGGATGAGAATAATTCCACAGATGACGTAAAGGTGCGTACAACGCTTCGTATTCGTACCAATGTGAAAGCTTCGGAGGTAAATGTGAAATATCGTCGTCGTTTTCGAGTAGACCGTATTCGTTTTGTGCCTGTACCTTGATTTGTTAATCCTTAAAGCATGATGAGTTATGTATTCTATATTTAATTCTTATTTGTTGAAACTTACGGGAACTGTGGCCGGTTTAGCTTTCTTCTCTTTTGCCTTAAAGGGCCAGGAGACGGCTCACGTAGACTCGATAAAAACCGGGCAGACTGAAAAGGTTCAGATGCCTTACCATGTGAAGGGGCGAGTAGTAGATGCCGTGACGGGGCTAGGCTTTGCCGGTGCTCGTATTACAACTCCTGATGTAAACGTATCAGCGATGACTGATGAAAATGGTGACTACGAGATAGGATTGCCCGATTTGCGGGTACCGCTTTATGTAGATGCGCCGGGATATTCCCGACAAGTGGTAGCCGTTAAAGGGCGTACAGAAGTGAATGTGTCGCTCTATACCGTACCGGGGCATTCTTATTATGACGATGAAATGTCCGTGTCGGACGGACGGGTTGTGGTGGACGGTTTTACGGCAAGCGCGTTAAGCATGACGGAAGATATGAATTCTTTATTGGCCGGTCAGATGCGTACGTCTGCCCGTTCGGGTGAGCCTGGGGCAAGTGCTTCCTATTTTGTGCGTGGTTACAATTCTTTAAATCTTTCTTCCCAACCTTTGTTTGTGGTGGATGGTGTAGTCTGGCAGATGCAGGATGAGGGAATCTCTATTGTGGATGGTTATTACAATAACCCTTTGACTTTGCTTGACCCGTCAGATATAGATAAGGTAACGGTATTGAAGAATGGTTCGGCTATTTGGGGCACACGAGGAGCAAATGGCGTTGTGTTGATTCAAACTAAGCGTGCCGGAGAGATGGCGACGAAGATCGATGCTAACATTTCTTTTGGATTTCAGACACCCTTTGAGACATTGCCAGTAATGGGAGCTGATGCCTACCGTCGTTATGCCACTGATGTTATGTCTGGTATGGATCGGCATGAAGTGGAAGATTTCCAGTTCACGAATGATGACCCTTCGCGGTCTTTTTACCGTGCTGTACATAATAATACTGATTGGATGGATGAAATCAACAAAACAGCTTTTATCCAAAATTATGGTATCTCTGTGTCGGGTGGTGACGACATAGCTCTTTACCGTTTCTCTCTGGGGTATGCTCAAAATAATGGAAACATAGATGGAACAAAGTTTGATCGTCTGAATGTGCGCTTCAATTCAGACATCAAGTTGACGGATGAATTTAAGATATTGTTCGACATCGCTTATACGCAGACCGGACATAAGGTGACTTTTGATGGATTGGATCGAATGCGCTCACCGTATTATCTTGCATTGGTAAAGTCGCCACTTTATTCTCCTTATCAATATAATGAGAGTGGTTCTTTAAGCGGTCGTTTGACGGATGTGGACGAGTTGAATTATGGTAACCCGTTGGCTTTGTTGGAGAAAGATAATATGCCGACGCTCGATAAATATCGTTTCACGCTGAACCTGCGTCCGACTTACCAAATTACCGACCGTTTGGAAGCTGCTGCTCTTTTCGGTTTCTCTTATGATAAGGAGAATGAAGATTTGTTCATTCCGGATGCAGGCGTAGCGAATGAGCCGCTTTACAATGATTTGGGTGAAGTGTATGCTACGGCATTGAACGAAGTTCGCAGTTCTATGGCTCGGCAGACTTCCCTTTCGTTGGACGCTTATTTGAAATGGGATATTTTGAAAGGATACCGGCACAATCTGTCCGCAGCCTTGGGCTATCGTTTTTATAACGACTATTTCAAATATACATATGGTCAGGGCTACAATACGGGTTCTGACTATATGACAGCTTTGTCCAATACGACGAGTGACTTGCGTTATCTTTTCGGGACGGAATACATGGATCGTAACATGTCTTGGTATTTGAATGCGGATTATGGTTTTATGAACAAGTATTTCCTGAATATCGGAATGTCGATGGAGACTTCTTCTCGTTTCGGTAACGAAGCCGGAGGAATAGACTTGTGCGGTGTGTCGTGGGGATATTTCCCGTCGGTCAGTGGAGCTTGGCTCATTTCTTCCGAGAAATTCATGCGTAATGTGGATTTTATCAACAATTTGAAGTTGCGTGTGGCCTATACGATGACGGGTAACGGTAATTTGCCTGTTTATGCCAACCGTACTTATTTCACTTCTTCTTTGGTGGCTAATGATGCTGTGGGCGTGGTATTGAGCAATATCGGGAATGAAAAGTTGAGATGGGAAACCACTGGCCGGGCTAACGTAGGATTTGATTTTAGCATTTTGGCGAACCGTTTGAACATGAATATCGACTATTTCTATTCCAAAACGAAAGATTTGGTGACGCTCCGCTCTTTGAACGAAGAAGCTGGTTTACAGTATTATTATGACAATAATGGTGAAATGGAGAACCGGGGCTTTGAGATTGCAGCCAATGCTCGTATCGTGGATACGAAAGATTTCAAGTTCAATGCAGGGTTGACCGTAGGCCATTATAAGAATAAAATTACGTCCTTGCCCAATGGCAGTTTCACTACGGAAGTAGCCGGAGGAACGGTATTGACTACGCAAGGACAGCCGGCAGGTGTGTTTTATGGTTATCAGACCGACGGGGTATATGTCACAGCTCAGGAAGCTGCGGATGCCGGGCTTGCCATTCTTTCTTCTTCGGGCCAGCGTATTCCGTTCTCGGCTGGCGACATGCGTTTCGTGGATCATTCCAAAGACGGTATCATCGGGGAAGATGACCGCGTGGTCATCGGTGACCCGAATCCGGATATCTATGGTAATTTTAACTTGAACTTCCGCTGGCGTGATTTGGAACTGGGAGCACTTTTTACTTATTCTTTGGGTAATGATGCCTACAATGCCTTACGTGCCAACTTGGAGTCGGGCAACAGTTTGTCCAACCAAAGCATAGCCATGGAGAACCGTTGGATGGCAGATGGCCAAGTGACAGATATTCCTCGTGCCACTTATGACGACCCGATGGGGAATGCCCGTTTCTCAGACCGTTGGATTGAGGATGCATCCTATTTGAAGTTTAAACGCCTGATGTTGTCATACCGTGTTCCGGTACGTTCCACTTCATTCCTGCAAGGAGTATCGGTATGGGCTGCAGTGAACAATCTTTGCACGTTGACGAAGTATTTGGGTGTCGACCCGGAGTTTTCTTATAGTACATCTGTATTGGAACAGGGCATTGATGGAGGGTTGACCCCTCAGTCCAGATCGTTTCAGTTGGGTGTGAATATCAATTTATAATGTAAAAATGTCGGTTATGAAGATGAATATAAAGAACATGAAGACGGTTTGGGGAGCATGGATTTGCTTAGGGTTATTAGTACCTACGGCTTGTTCCGACATGTTTGAGACAGATTCGACTTCGGTCGTTTTTGAGTCGGGGAATCGCTTGGATTCTCCCAATGATTCGCTGTATTCCATCATGGGGATACTGGCCCAAATACAGAAGTTAGGAGACAGGTATGTACTGATGGGGGAATTACGTGGCGATTTAATGGAGACCACGGTCAATGCGGATGTAGACCTTCAGGAAATATCCAAATTTGAGGTTTCTGCCTCTAATCAATATAAGATGATGAATGATTATTATCAGGTCATTAATAATTGTAATTACGCGATAGCCCACATGGATACGACTTTGGTTGATTACGAAGATAAAGTTATGATACCTGAATTCGCACAAATCAAAGTGTTAAGGGCATGGACTTATTGGCAATTGGCGTTGCTTTGTGGCGAAGTCAGTTGGATTGAAACTCCGATTTTGGATTTGGAAGCCAGTTTGAAGGATTATCCACAGAAAAACCAAGAACAGTTGGCAGAGCTTCTGATAGAAGACTTGAAACCATATATCGGAGTCAGGGATTTGAACTACGGTTCCGTGGATGGTTTGAACCTTGATAAGGTATTTATTCCGGTGGACATGCTTTTGGGCGATTTATACCTGTTCTTGAACCAATATGCGAATGCGGCCACCGCATATTACAGGCTGATAAAGGAACGGGAACTGATGGTGACATCGATGTATCGTAATTCATGGCTTGACATATCCCGTAGGGGCTTTTCGTATTTTACACATACATCGGGGCTGTCTTATGCTAGCAGCGAGGTTGTATCATCCTTTGTTTACAGTTCGGACGCAAAGGCTTACCATCCTTTGTTGCTCCGCATGTCTTACAACGACAAGGCTTTTATTGCTCCGGCGCAATCTTTTGTGGACGAAATGTCAAACGCTTTATATGTGGTAGGCGTAGAAGGAAAGCCGACGGTGTCCGGATATTGTGATGGAGACATGCGGGGGCAAGCTATTCTTGCCGGAGGGCAGGTTTATCCTTCAGCCTATGGTTCAATGACACTGAACAATGTTGCAGCTACATATATATGTAAATTTTTCAACATGGACAATACTTCAGTGTCGGGAAGCGACCCCGAAAATGAGGCTTTGGGGGGATTGTACCTGCAGCGGACTTTGCCTTTATATCGGGTTTCTCATGTTTACCTCCGTTTGGCTGAAGCCTTGAACCGTTTGGAAAAACCGACGATGGCTTTTGCGGTTTTAAAATATGGATTGAATGCCACGACGCTTGAAAATCCTAATCGGGTTAAACAGAGTGAACGCAAAGGGGAAATATACACGGATTTCACGGAAGACATCTTTGCAGACAACGTAGGTACGGCTACTCGTGGACGGGGAAACGGTATTCCATACGATAATGAATTTTATATCATCCCGGATTTCAATACGGAAACTTCAACTGGAACGTTGGAAGATTCCATCTTGTTTGTGGAAGACTGTATCGTGGATGAAATGGCGGCGGAGACATGTTTTGAAGGCAACAGGTTCTTTGATTTGCTGAGGGTGGCTCGTCATCGTAACCAATATCCGGCTTATATGGCTAAAAAGGTTTCCAAACGTTTCGGAGAAAATGCGGAAAGAATGGAGCAGGCCTTGATGGAAGAAGAGCGTTGGTACATGAAATAGTGTATGTAAGAATAATCAGTGTTTAATTAAAAAATGTAATTATGAAAAAGGAGACTTTTAAACAAGTGTTGTTCAGTGCGGCTTTGTTGGCTTCAGTCTTTGAAGTGCAGGCCCAAGACAACCCGATCACATTTACACGTGATATGACGTTTAGGGAAAACTATGGTTGGGCGAATAGTATGTGTACTCCCAAAATCGGCGATTTCGATAATGACGGAGTCAATGATTTATGGTTGGACGGCCAGCGTCAATCGTATAGTTGGCAAACCCGTACTGTGTTTGCCAAAGGATTGGGAGAAAGGACGTTCCAGGCCGACTTTGAACCTATAATGGAAACCGAGTTGGATTCTACTATTGTACAGAAGACCGATACGATATGGAAAACGGATGAAAGTGGTGATTTCGTATTGGACGGCGAAGGCAATAAGATTGTAGAAGAAATCATACCGGTGGTAGATGATGAAGGGAAGCCGGTGAATGATACGATTGTGACGAAAAATGAGGTCTATGTCGGCACACAGAACGGTCTGCCGCAGACGGCTTGGAGCGTCGGGTCGCAACCCATTGATTTCAATGCCGACGGTTTAGTGGACTACCTGATTCTCCATCCTGGAAAAGTAGGTGACCTTCAGGGGTATATATTGGTGAAGAATTTAGGGAACGGTAAATTTGAAGCGGTGGAAGACGAAGTGCTTAGTTCCATTAAATTTTCCGAGAACCCGAAAAAAGGTGATTACAACCGGTTTAATGAAGACAACGCTTATACTTCGGTCGTAACGGGTGATTATGACAAAGACGGATATGTTGACCTTTTGATAACCGGCAATGCATACGACGGACGTTTTGTGAAGTTGCTTCGTAACGTAAACGGCGAACGTTTTGAAGAAATGAACGTGTTCGAACCATTGCCTTTTGATGTAGAAGTGAACCGTCACGGGCTGTGGGAAGAAAGCGGTGCCGGCGAAGATCCGGAAACAGGCGATCCTATCGAGAGCGTGTATTTCCAGGATCAGCCTACCATGAAAGCCAAACCTTTGAGTCATGGTTCCGTGGTCTTTTTCGATATGGACAATGACGGTTGGTTGGACATCGTGGTTTCCGGATATGCGGATGGCACAGCCATGGGGGATGTCGGGGTAGAACCAGATGGAGATGAAATCCGTTTCTATCGCAACCAGAAAGACGGTACGTTTAAGGATGTGACGGATCAGTTGATTCCGGTTGCCCAGGACGTTTTGACCAATTTGGGTCTCGATACTACGGGGACATTGGCAGATGTATTTACGGCTTGGGGGTCGAACAATACGGTGATGATGGCTACGGACTACAATCAGGACGGTTTGTTGGACCTTTGGATCAGTGGGAAGAAAAGAGGCGACATTCATGAGACTTTCTGCCTTATCAATACTCCGACTGAGGGCAGTGTGTTCAGTTTCGTTGAAGAGACAGTGCCTATGGTGGGCATGACGGATGCCGGAAACCGGGGATTCTTCTATGCGGATTTCAATGGTGATGATGTGCCGGACTTATATCACCGCGGACATTCCGACGCATTAAAACCCGATGGCAACAAATGGGATTGGTGTCGAGTCTTTGAAGTGAGTGAAGGTGGAAGCGTAGGTCTTTATACATCGTATGATTTAGGTTATTGGAGTAACGACATTTTCGGAGGCTTCACATGGATTTGGGATGATTCGGATCCTGTTCCGGGTAACTTCGGCGATGTGGACAATGATGGCAAGCTAGATATCATGGCCGGAGGTTATGAAGGCGGAACGGATAACTTTATCATCAGTTACAATGAGACTGATTATGAACCGGTTTATCCGGATGCGCCTGCTGAAGTGACGGCTGAGGCTGCAGAAAACGGCCAAGTGACGGTAAAATGGCCTGCTTCTTATTTGAGCAATGGCAATGTGGCAGTCCACAATGTGTATATCCGCAACAACGAGACGGGTGCCGTCCGGATGCTGGTTCCGGCCAATACGGAAACCGGCAAACAGTTGGCTTATAGCATGTTCGGCGCGTATGCCGTAAACTATTCCATGGATGAAGGTTTATGCTTCTATGTATTCGAGAAACTGCCGGCCGGTAGCTATACCGTGGGGGTTCAAGCCGTGAACTATGCTTATTTGGCCAGTGGTTTCACGACGACGGAAGTGACCGTGACAGACGGGTATGAGACCAGTATCCAAGCTCTGGAGAAGCAGACAGATGTGAAGGTTGCCATCGAAGGCAATGTAATCACGGTGAATAGTTCAGCGTCTGCTGCGGTAGCCATCTACAATATGCAAGGTGCCGAGGTGGCTACGGGAATGACGAATACTCCTATTATATTAAATGGCAGAGGGGTGTTTGTTGTAAAGACAAACCATAAAGCGGTTAAGATCGTGAAGTAATAAAAATAGTTTCTTTTGATTAACATTAGATTAGTTTAGATTGTGCGTTCCGGTCGTTTGTGAAAATAGCCGGGACGTTTTTTCTCTCTATTCCGATTTAAATAGAAGAGACCGGTTGAATGTAATTATTAAACTTTGTAGATATGAGAAATACTTTGTTAAAGCCGATTCTTAGCTTATCGGTATTGATGGGAGCTAGTGGATGCTTCACGCAAGGATATGCGGAGGATATTGTGATTGTGGACGGTTTGTGGAAAATTTCATATATCGAAAACGACCACGCTTTTCGGGTGAATGTTTTAAACGAGGACGGCTCGGCCCGAAAATGTCTTTTCACACGTTCCGCTTCAGAGGTGGCCTACGACAATCTGGCGGGAGAGTCGCGTACTGTGACGCCTGCATCTTTTGCCGACATAAAACAGACCGAGGAACAGGTAAGTGACGAGTTCGGGGCAGGGACCAGTTATACGTTTACCTTTACCCGTCCGGACAATGGGGACGACGTGCAGATGGTGCAGCGGTTTTGTGTATATGAAGAAAACGACTTTTTAATTACAGACTTGTCCATAGAGGGGGACGAGGCTATACGTTCCAATTATCTGGCTCCGGTATCGGTCAGTCAGATGTATGTTCTCTTCTCCGAAAGTGAAGACAACCGTATGCTTAAAGTGCCTTTCGACAATGACGGCTGGACACGTTATAATAAGTATAAGATGAACACTTCGATGACTTCCTACGAAGTGGCGGCCTGGTTCAATGGAGAAACCAAGGAGGGGATAGTAATCGGTGCGGTAGACCATGACCATTGGAAGAACGCCATATCGGTAGAAGCTTCGGACAATGGGCGGGTCAATGTCTTGAAAGTCTATTCCGGTGCTTCTACGTCGGAGACGCGGGACGTCTTGCCTCACGGTAAGCTGAAAGGGCCTAAAATATCATCAGCCCGTATGTTTGTCGGTTTTGCAGACGACTGGCGTACGGGCATGGAGACTTTTGCCCGTGCCAATACGATGGTCCAGCCGATGCGTGATACGTGGGATAAGGGAACGCCTTTCGGTTGGCAAAGTTGGGGCGTACTGGAAAAAAAGAATTCTTTCGACGCGGATGTGGAAATAGCGGATTATTATCATGAGGTCTTGAAACCTAATGGTTTCGTGAACAGTCAAGGCATGCAAATAATCGGTATAGACTCTTGGGACAATCTGTCAACCGATGAGAGGATAAAGTTGTGCAAGGAAGGCGGAGAAAACGGTCAGACGGTGGGATTGTATTTCACTCCGTTCTCCTGGTGGTGGGGATGGAGCGACAAAATGGGAAGCACCCAGTACACGGCAGAAGACTGTTTCCTGAAAGTGAACGGTGAACCTTATAGTCTGGGAGGAGCCATGTGTCTGGACCCGACCCATCCGGGCACGAAAGCATGGATTTCTACCCGTATTCAGGAAATGAAGAAGCAAGGATTCCGGTTCCTGAAACTGGATTTTACCAGTCACGGTATGGTGCAGGCTGATTCTTATTATGCAAAAGGCGTGACGACGGCCATGGAAGCCTATAATAATGGGTTGAGCTATCTGACGAAGGTGGTCGATGAGGGAGACGAGCCGATGTTCCTTTCTTTCTCCATTTCGCCTCTTTTTCCTTATCATTACGGGAATTCCCGCCGTGTAGGGTGTGACACATGGGCTGATATCGGTCAGACGGAGTACTGTATGAATGCCATTTCTGGCGGTTGGTGGACCGACTTGCTTTATCAGTATAATGACCCGGATCACTTGGTCATGGTCGGTAGCGGGGGCTGGGGAAGTCCTAAAAACTGTACGTTGGGAGAGAACCGTGCCCGTTTCACGAGCGGGGCAGTAACCGGAATGATGATGGTGGCGGACAATTTCGCCTTGAATGATGATTCGGGAAATGGAGATGCAGCCTTGTCGCGTGCCCGTGCGCAAGAAATCATGATGAATAAGGATATCAATGAGATGGCCGATTTAGGACGCTCGTTCATGCCTGTGTATGGACATAAGGAGCATAACGGGAATGCGGATGCGGCGGAAACCTGCTTTATGCATCATACGGAGGAATACCTGTATGTGGCCGTATTTAATTATACCGACGGGGAGTCGTCCGGAAGTATTCCTTTGTCCGACCTCGATATCGCTCTTGGAGACTTCGATACGGTGAAGGAACTGTGGAGCGGTGAAACTGTGGTTGTGGACGGTGAGGAACTTTCTTACAAGGTGCCGGCAAAAGATGTGAAAGTGTTCCGTTTTCATAAGAAACCCGGATCCGGGATTGCGGATGCCATGTCGGAGGGAGGTAAGGATGCCCGGTTGGACGTGCATATTCTGCCTGGAAGTAACGGTGGATTGGAAATGAATATAGATTCTTCGGCTCCATTGAGAAAAATAGAAGTTTTCGATCTTCAGGGACGGTTGCTGAAGTCTCAGAATGTACGGGGATTATATAATGCTTGCGTGGCATTATCTCCGGTGAAAGGGCTGCTGTTGTTGCGTGCCTGTCTGCAAGAAGGGCAGGTGCTGTTGGCCAAAGCTATGGTTCATTGAGGGAAGAGAGGCGTATAAATGTTTAATATGCATCACCTTATGCTAAAATACGTGTTTTTGCTATTTTTTGCGCCATTTTTTCTATGTAATCTCCTAAATCTTTCCTTTCTTTGCATTGCAGTTAGTTAATATTGAGATTAGGTTAATGATTGGTTTAATAGGTATTTGATTTAAGGGGAAGATTGTTTTCAGGATTTTATAAACAATATTTTCGTAAGACCCTATTGAATGGCATTAAAAGAATTAAAAAAGGAGATGCGGCATTGCGCCGTATCTCCTTTGATTTTCTTATGGAGAGAATATTTATCCTACAAGGTATTTCCCGAAAGGAAGCTTGGACAGCAGCCATGTGATGAGGTTGCTCAATGCGAAGGTACAGAGGGTCAGCGTCAGGATGAACCAAGGTGTGCCCAGTTCCATGGCCTTCAGTATGTCGAAAAAGACGGAGTAGAGCACGATGATGTGCAGCAGGTAAACGCCATAACTCAGGCGCGACAACCGGTTGACGAAACCGTAGCACGGGGCTTTCTGCCCGGGGATGGCTTTGCACATCATGAAAACGCCGAAAGTCATCAGTATGACGTTAGGGGAACAGTACAGCCACGTCAGTTCCACTTCCTGCACGAGTTCATGGGAGAACGAGCGGTAGTAGAACGGGATTGCGGTAACAGCGTAACCTGCCAGAAAACAGAGCAGGCCGATGCCGAGGCTTCGCGAGGCATTCCAGTGCAGGTGGTGGCGGATGTAATGCGCCAATACCAGATAGCCGATGAAACCGGAGAAATACCAAAAGCTGTGGAACTCGTTCCAGTAGCATTCGCCGAACATGTCGCCTGCCCCGATTTCTTTTAAATATGCAAGGAAGGACGATACGAACCATACGGCAAGGAAAGCGAGCTCAGCCTTTTTTCCGGTTTGCTTGAGCCAAGGAGACAGGACGGGCATGAACAGATACAGGCCGATGAGCATGTAAATGTACCATAGATGTCCGCTGTCGTCATTAAAGTTCCAGATGGGATGGAGCAGACGCATGGGAAGCTCCGATGCGGGCAGGTCCCCCATCAGGACAGGCCAGAAGGCGTAGATGCACGACCATACGGCAAAAGGGACGAGCACACGGATGAAACGCCGTTTGAAGAAAGTGGTGTTGTCATCCTTCAGGGGCAACAGCAAGTAGGAAGAGGTCATTACGAATAATGGCACTGCTGCACGCATG
>ERZ827471.1447-NODE-1447-length-14181-cov-4.302775_pt1 | contig 14181 bp, 16 predicted proteins | sample MGYA00519772_ERZ827471 | MGnify/ENA primary metagenome ERZ827471 (study PRJEB31778, sample SAMEA3449315) | human gut metagenome | biome: human gut; feature: human-associated habitat; material: faeces | place: United Kingdom | collected 2010/2012 ... | reverse complement strand
CGGCAGCTGCCTATTCATACAAAACCTGCCCCGCAAACACACAGACCACCCGCTTCAGATCCGGGTGCTCCGCCATCAACTGGTGCGCTGCCGTCAGCACGGCGCCCGCGCTGGGCGAAGCCGGAATGGCGTCTGTCTCCAGCACCTCACGCGCCGTGACGTTGGCCGTATGGCTGGGCACGGCCATCACGGCATCCACGATGTACGGGTTATAGTTTTCCGGCACAAAGCCCGCGCCCAGGCCCGGGATGTTGTGCCGTCCGATGTACCCGCCGCCGATGGCCTGGCTCTCGTAAGGCTCTACGGCAACCACCTTTACATCCGGGTACCATGCCTTGATGTATTCGCCCACGCCCGTAATAGTGCCGCCGCTGCCTACGCCCGCAACAACCGCGTCCAGCGCGCCGCCCGTTGCCTTGGCGATGTTCGGGCCCGTTACACGGCGGTGAAATTCAGCGTTCAAGTCATTGTCGAAATAGTTCAGGAAATAGCCGCCCGTCTGCTCCACGGCCTCCTGCGCGCGCTGCTCCACGCCCCTGCGGCCGTAAACATAGTTGGAAAGCACGATCTGCGCGCCGAACTTCGTCAGCATCTGCTGGCGCTCCAGCGGCACGGTGGCCGGCATGCAGAGCATCAGCGGGTGGCGGCTGTGGGCGCAGGCCACGGCCAGCGCCACGGCAAAGCTGCCGCTGGAACACTCGATCACCGTCTGGCCCGGCTGCAAAAGGCCTTTTTCTGTGGCCAGAGCCAGCATTCCTTCGGCCAGCGCGTCCTTTGCGGAGCCCGTCGTCCCGCCGTAGGCCAGATATGCATACAGGGAATCCGGCAGATCGTACTTCGCACAGTACCCGGAAAGCGCCACCACGGGGCGGCTGTACAGCGTTTCATAATAGCTTTTGTGGATATTCAAAACGAAACAGCTCCCTTCCCGGCGAAACCGCACACAATATCACGATTATTATACTATAAAATCCCAGTTTTGGGAATGCGTTTTCCATAAAATTTGCATTTCGCCGCCGGCATGCGCCAAGCGCACAAAAAGCTGCAAAAAAAATGGGCAAACCGCTGAAAAGGCCTTGACTTTACACCGCATGTGCGGTATAATGAACAAGCTGTGTAAAGCGGTTTGCTTTACACAATGATTTTGAGAAAAGGAGCGGTCGCGGTGGTTACAAAAAACCTCGAAATTTCGTACCTGCTTGATTTTTACGGCGACGTGCTGACGGAAAAACAGCGCGACGTGATGGAGCAGTATTACAACGACGACCTCTCCCTTTCTGAGATCGCGGACAACTTCGGCATCACCCGCCAGGGTGTACGCGACGCCATCAAGCGCGGCGAGGGTACGATCCTGGAGCTGGAGGACAAGGTCGGCTTTGCGCGACGGTACCGCGCTGTACAGGAGGGCATTGAATCGCTGGAGCAGCTCGCCCGCGACATCAATTTCTACAACAACAACAATTACGCGATGTCCGAGGACATCCACCGCGCTGCGGACGAGATGCTGCATATCATCAACCGCATGAGCGAGGCGTGAACAGCGCTGCATAACGAACGGAAAGCGAGGCGTGCCGCCGATGGCATTTGAGAGTTTAAGCGATAAGCTGGCTTCGGTATTCAAAAAGCTGCGCGGCAAGGGCAAGCTGACCGAGCAGGACATTAAGGACGCTATGCGCGAGGTGCGCATGGCCCTGCTGGAAGCGGACGTCAACTATAAAGTTGCGAAAGATTTTATCGCCGGCGTCACCCAGCGCGCCATGGGACAGGAGGTCATGGAGAGCCTGACCCCTGCGCAGCAGGTCATCAAGATCGTCAACGACGAGCTGACGGAACTGATGGGCGGCAGCGAGGCCGCGCGCATCCACATCAAGTCCAAGCCGCCGACGGTGATCATGATGTGCGGCCTGCAGGGTGCGGGCAAAACCACACATACCGCCAAGCTGGCCAAACACTTTATCAAGGAGGGCCACCGCCCGCTGCTCGCCGCATGCGATATTTACCGCCCCGCCGCAGTCGATCAGCTGAAGATCGTAGGCGAAAAGGCCGGTGCGCCGGTGTTTGCCCTTCCGGGTGAAAAGCCCGAGGCCATTGCCAAAAAGGCCGTGGCCCACGCAAAGGACTACGGGAACGACATCGTCATCCTCGACACGGCGGGTCGCCTGCATGTGGACGGGGACCTGATGGCCGAATTGCGGCGCATCAAGGAAAACGTCCAGGTGGACGAAACGCTGCTCGTCATCGACGCAATGGCCGGCCAGGACGCTGTGAATGTAGCCAAAAGCTTCTCTGAAAGCACCGGCCTGGACGGCGTTATCCTGACGAAGCTGGATGGCGATACCCGCGGCGGCAGTGCGCTTTCCGTGCGTGCCGTTACAGGCAAGCCCATCAAATTCGCGGGCGTGGGCGAAAAGCTGGACGACCTGGAGGTATTCCACCCCAGCCGCATGGCCAGCCGCATTCTGGGCATGGGCGACGTACTGACGCTGATTGAAAAAGCGCAGGACACCGCCGACCAGAAAAAGGCCGAAGAAACCGCCAAGCGCCTGATGCAGAACAAATTCGACATGAACGATATGCTGGATCAGTTCGAACAGGTAAAGAAAATGGGCGGCGCTGCCGCCATGATGTCCATGTTCCCCGGCGCGGGACGCATTTCGGACGACGAGCTGGACAAAAGCGAAAAAGAGCTTGGCCGCATGAAGGCTATCATCCAGAGCATGACAAAGGGCGAACGCGCCAAACCCTCTACCATTGACCCCAAACGCAAGCGCCGCATTGCCGCCGGCAGCGGAACGCGCGTGGAGGACGTTAACCGCCTGCTTCGCCAGTATGAACAGATGCAGAAGATGATGAAGCAGTTCAAAAAGAACCCCAAGGGGTTTGGGCGCGGCATGAAAGGCCTGGGCGGCATGTTCCGCTAAGCGCCGCTTTTATTTCGGTAATCACGGGGCTTTGCCCCGCTGATATACAGTTTTTAAAAAATTACAGGAGGTGACAGGATTGGCTGTTAAAATCAGACTGCGCCGCATGGGCGCGAAGAAGGCTCCGTTCTACCGTGTGGTTGTTGCGGATTCCCGCTTCCCCCGCGACGGCCGTTTCATCGAAGAGATCGGTTACTATGACCCGACCAAGGAGCCCGCTGTTGTCCAGATCGACGCTGAGAAGGCGAAGAAGTGGATCGCGACCGGCGCTCAGCCCACCGATACCGTTCGTGTTCTGCTGAAGAAGAACGAGATTCTGTAATCGTGAAGGAGCACACAATGGAAGAGCTATTATTAGCAGTCGCCAAAGGCCTTGTGGAAGACAAGGACGCCGTAAAGGTTACGGTGGACGAGGCCAATGAGGACGGAATCATCGTGTATCACCTCACCGTTGCGGAGGACGACATGGGCCGCGTCATTGGCAAGCAGGGCCGCATCGCCAAGGCGATCCGCGTGGTCATGCGTGCTGCCGCCGTGCGCGAAGGCACCAAGGTCATGGTGGAGATCGGCTAAAATACGGTTCGGCCGCCAACGAAAATGGCTGTCGCAAAGTGCTTTTGAAGGGCATTTTGCGACAGCCATTTTTTGGTTTCCACTGCTTTCGTTACAACGCGGATACAAAAAACGTCTATATTGAATACAGCAGACAGAGCCGGACATATCCGGGAAACATCCACGCAAGGAGGAGCTTCTATGAAAAAACATGTCTGTGCCGCCGCGCTGGCGCTGTGCTTTGTTCTGGCCGCGTGTGCGCCGGAGCCGGGCGCTTCTTCCGCCTCCGTGCCATCCTCTTCCGCCGCAGCCTCCTCCCTGCCGCCGGCTTCCGGCACGGCCGGACAGGCAGCGCCGCCTTTGGACCTTCCCTATGAAAAGATTCAGCCTGTGGCGGATCACGCCACACCATACCCGTACCTTGCCTGCGGCTTTGACGGCAGCGGACCTGTGTATTACACCATGTGCCGAGGCGGCCTGTGGGGCCTGATGCGGGAAGATTTCACCGTTGTGCTGGAATGCCGCGCACCGCAGCCCGTGACGCGGTGCCATCTGGGGCACTGGTCATGGGGCAGCGACGGAATGAACTGGGATGAACTGGATGCAGTCAACGCCCGCTTGTCCGAAACCGGGGACGGCGCATTGGAAGTGGGGCACGGCGGCAGCGGCACACTTTTTTATTGGGACGTGGCCGCATCCGCGCCCGGCTTCTGCCGGACGGGTGAAGCCGCACAAGCCCCTTCTCCTGTCACCGCCGCCGATTATGAGCGATACGGCGTATTCCTCCCCGTTCAGCTTTCCGTCATGGCTGAAAGCGAGATGACGGGCGGGCTGTATCCCCAGCCCATCGGCAGCGCTTTCTGCTACAATTTCGCCGGGCCCGCCGAGGCGGATGCGCCGCACTTGCTCACCGAAGAAGCCTACGAGGCTGCGGGCTGGTTTCGGGAAGGACTCGGCTCCGTATATAAGAATGGCAAGACCGCCTATCTCAACGCCGAGGGCCGGGCCGTGACGGATTTTCTTTACGACGGCGTGTGGGCGGTTCGCTGCGCCACACAAAGCGTGCCGGGCGAAACAACGGGCGCTTATGCAGACGAGGTCGTGTATGCCTGCCCGGGCTGCGGCTACCCGCTTCGCAGCGGCTACGCCCCCGTGTGCCGGGACGGGCTTTGGGGCTTCCTCAATGCCGACGGCGCGGAAGCCGTTCCTTGCCGCTGCGAATACGCCTGTCCCACGCCGGATGGTCTTGCACTGGTACGCGAAAACGGCGTGTGGAGCCTTGTTGAGCCCGCGGCACTGGCGGCGTAAACTCCGTTTTCGCGCCTGCGGCGCCACTGTGAAGTCCTCCGGGCAAGCGGCTGCCGCCCACCTTTCCGTACGTCTTGTGCAGCCTCGACCGCCGCACGCTGCCGCCCGCGTGCGCCCTTTTCCCCTGCGCGAAACAGCACCGCGCCCATCCCGGCAGGAACCGGGCGGGGCGCGGTGCTGTTTTTTGTCTTTGCCCATGCTGACACGGCAGTCATCTGCACAGGCAGCGCCCGCCGCGAAGCGGACGGAATGGCACGTATGGTCCAATACCGTCCGGGATTTTTTCGTGCCTGTTCACTCGTTTTCCGGCCCGCCGCCCGCCGCAGTGCGCTGTGTTTCATAGCCGTCCAGAAAGCTGCGGAGCTGCCCGTCTTGCGTCCATCCCAGCGCCATGTTCAAATTGACATGATGCATGCTTCGGAAGATATTTACGTCTGCCTGCGGATTCGTTTTGCGCAGTGCCGCAATGAGAGCCTTTGTTTCGCTGCGTGCGCCGTGCATGCCTTCATCCGCTTCCTGCTCGGTGAAACGGCAGGCGCACTGCAGAAATGTCAGACCGTTGTAGCGTTTCCACGCCAAAATATCCGTCTCACGCACCAGGTACAGCGGACGGATAAGCTCCATACCCGGATAATTGGTGCTGTGCAGCTTCGGCATCATGGTCTTGACCTCCGCGCCCCACAGCATGCTCATAAGCGTCGTTTCGATCACGTCGTCGAAATGGTGCCCCAGCGCGATCTTATTGCAGCCCAGCGCCCGTGCGTTTTTATACAGATGTCCGCGCCGCATGCGCGCGCACAGATAACACGGCGACTGTTCGATATTCACCACTGTGTCAAAGATATCCGTCTCGAAAATATGCAGCGGCACCCCCATGAGCGCGGCGTTGCGCTCGATCATGGCGCGGTTTTCCGGGCGGTAGCCCGGGTCCATACACAAAAATTCCAATTCAAACGGAACGTCGCTGTGCTTTTGCAGCTGCTGCATGCATTTGGCAAGCAGAAAGCTGTCCTTTCCGCCGGAAATACACACCGCGATGCGGTCCCCCGCGTTCACCAGCCGATAGTCCTTACAGCCGCCGATGAACCGATGCCAAATGGGTTTCTTGTATTTTTTGATGATGCTGCGCTCTATCTCTACCGTCTTTTCCATGGGTCAGCGCCGGATGTCCAGCGTTTCCAGCACCGCGCCGTCCATATCCTTCGTGGTGAACACGCCGTCCTCATACACCATATAGCTGTGAACGCCGTCGCCTTTTGGAAGCGCCATGCTTCCGGGGTTCAGGAAGAAATAAGCGCCCCGGTCCGCCGCAGCACGCACGTGGGTATGGCCGTGGATGAGTACGTCGCCCGGGTTGAAATTGGGCAGATTTTCCTCGTTGAACAAATGCCCGTGAGTAACGAACACCATGCGTCCTTCCAGAAACAGAGCCATGTAATCCGCCATGATGGGAAACTCCAGCACCATCTGGTCCACCTCAGCGTCGCAATTGCCGCGCACAGCCAGCACCTGTGTTTTCAGGCCGTTCAGAATGGCCGTCACTTTTTTGGGATCGTACTCCCGGGGCAGGTCGTTGCGGGGGCCGTGGTACAGCAGGTCGCCCAGCAGGACAGTCTTGTCGGGCGCCTCGTTCCGAATCAGCTCCTCCAGCTTTTCTGCGTAATAGGCTGAACCGTGGAGGTCGCTTGCAAACAACAGTTTCATTGGTATCACCTCAATTGTATAGTATAAACGATTTGCGCCGAAACTGGAAGATTTTTTGCGCAAAACATGGTAGAATGAGGGCAGACGAGCCATACGAAGGACAGAAAGGAACGAACGCCATGAAATCAGTTTTCTATTACGACACTCCCATCGGCAGGCTGGGCCTCGCGGAAAACGGCCGCGCTGTCACAGACGTGCTGCTGCACGGCGAACACCCGGCGGATGCGGAGATACGGGAAACGCCCTTGCTGCAAAAGGCCGCGGAGCAGCTTGCGGAATATTTCGGCGGCCTGCGCACGGAGTTCGAGCTGCCGCTGGAGTTTGAAATCGGTACACCCTTTGAGCGTACGGTCTGGCAGGCGCTGTCCACCATCCCCTATGGAGAAACACGCAGTTATGCGGACATCGCCCGGCAGATCGGCCGTCCTGCCGCCTGCCGGGCGGTGGGCCGCGCCAACGGGCGCAATCCGCTTTCCATCTTCGTGCCCTGCCACCGCGTTATCGGCGCATCCGGACAGCTGACGGGATACGGGGGAGGGCTGGATAAGAAAGAAGCACTGCTGCGCCTGGAAGGAGTTTTGCTTTGACCATTCCGCCGGAAGGCAGCATTGAAAAGGACCGTCCTGTTCTCACAGGACGGTCCTTGTTGTAGGCCGAAAAACCTTCTGCAATATTCGCAATATATTGGCTTCAGCGCCCAATGCCGAAATACCTTGCAGCATTGTTAAAGCTGATATCGCGCACAATGCCGCCCAGCATCTCCATATCGGCCGGATACTCGCCGTTCTCTACCCAGCCGCCGATCAGTTCACACAGAATGCGGCGGAAATATTCGTGGCGGGTGTAGCTCAGGAAGCTGCGGCTGTCCGTCAGCATACCCACGAAGTTGCCCAACAGGCTCAGGTTGGCCAGGCTGGTCATCTGCTCCTGCATGCCCGTCTTTGTATCGTTGAACCACCAGGCGCTGCCGTGCTGGATCTTGCCCGCCACTTCAGTGCCCTGGAACGCGCCGATGATGGTATCCAGCAGCTGGTTGTCCGCCGGATTCAAACTGTACAGAATGGTGCGGGGCAGCTCGCCTGTTTCCTCCAGCGCGTTCAGCACACCGGCCACAGCCTCGCCGCAATTGACAGTGTTGATCACGTCGTAACCGGTGTCCGGGCCGAGCTTCGCAAACATTTTCTTGTTGGGGTTGCGCAGACAATTATAGTGCAGCTGCATCACCCAGCCGCGCTTTGCATACTCACGGCCGCAGAACAGCAGCAGATCCGTCTTGAACAGCTCGACCTCCTCCACGGTGAGGGCTTCGCCGTTCATCCCTTTGCTGAACACCATATCCACCGCAGCGCGGTCCGCCGGGCGGTAAATGACATAGTCAAGGCCGTGGTCGGACGCGCGGCAGCCCGCGGCGTCAAAATGGTCGATGCGGGAGGCCAGCGCGCACTCCAGCGCGGCGCTGTCTTTGATCTCGCAGCCGCACACCTCGGCCAGCTTCGCAATATACTCCTTCCAACCCGCCTTGTCGATGTTCAGAGCCTTGTCCGGGCGGAAAGACGGCGCCACCACAGTGGTAATGGACGGATCTTCCTTGATTTTCTGATGCCATTCCAGAGAATCCACAGGGTCGTCTGTGGTACCGACAAAGGCCACGTTGCTCTGGGCGATCAGCCCGCGCACGCTCATGCCCGCCTCCTTCAGCTTTTCGTTGCACAGATTCCAGACCTCTTCGGCTGTTTCTCCATTCAGAGCGCCCTCATAACCGAAGTACTTTTTCAGCTCCAAATGGCACCAATGGTACATGGGGTTTCCGATGGCACGAGGCAGAGCCTCGGCAAATTTCTGGAATTTCTCCCGGTCCGGCGCGTCGCCCGTAATGTACTTTTCCTCCACGCCGTTGGAGCGCATCACACGCCATTTGTAATGGTCGCCGCCCAGCCACACCTGGGTGATGTTCTCAAACCGGCGGTCCTCGAAGATCTCCCGCGGGCTGACGTGGCAGTGATAGTCGATGATGGGCATATCCGCCGCATATTCATGATAGAGCTTCTGCGCCGTGGGAGTGGAAAGCAAAAAATCCTTGTCCATAAAGGGTTTCATTGGGATCGTTCCTCCTGTTCATTTTATTCCGGGCACCGCATTTTGCACACGGGAACACCGCAAAACACCGGCCCTTTTATCTGCTGTCTCAAGTTTACCATACGGATTTGTAATAGAAATTGCTATTATTGCTTCTTGCATTGCAATGCTTGCGCGCCCCGAAAAGAGACAACCCCCCGGCTACGGACGAACCGGCCGGAGGGCTGCTGTTTTTCCCGTCCGCAAAGCATGGGCGGAAAAATCACCGTTTATGCGCTTAGAACCACTCGCCGTAGCCCAGCTTGACGAGGTTATCGTGGCTGATTTTCAGGCTCTCAAACGGGTCGCGGCCGTAGGTGTCGTCCTGCTCGACCAGGAAATACTCACTGCCGCCGGCCAGGCCCGCCTCGATGCAGGCGGCCACGGGCAGCGTGCCCTCGCCCACCTCGGCGAACTGCACCACGTTGTTGAACCCGCCCATGAACTTCATAATGGACTCACGATTGGTGAAATCAATACCGCCCTCGGGCATTTTCATTTCGCCGATGCGGTAATCCTTCAGGTGCAGCAGGCGGATGCGGCCCGCGTACTTTTTGATAAACTCAACGGGATTCTCGCCGCCGCGGTGAATCCAGTGGATGTCCAGCTCAAAGCCCAGGTTTTTGGTGTTGTCCTTGATGATGTCCAGCAGATACTTGCCGTTGTAGCGTGCGAACTCCACATGGTGGTTGTGGTAGTACAGATCGATGCCCTCTTCCTTCAGCCTGGCGGCGGTCTCGTCCGCCTCCTTGGCGAAGTCCATGGCCTTCTCGTAGCTGCCCATGCAGGTCATCGGCAGCATGCCGATGCGCAGCATATCGCAGTCCAGCTTGCGGCAGTCCTCAACGATCTTCTTGAAATCGTTCGGGTTGTTCAGATATTCGCCGGGCATGCCGGGCACCATGGGCGCCACGGAAGCGGTGCAGGAAGAAACATTCATACCAAGCTCGTCGATGGACTTGCGGAAACCCGCCACGTTCTCCGGCGTCATGGGCACCTGAGAGATCTCGATGCAGTGATAACCGATATCCGTAAGCTTCTTCATTGCGTCAAACGCGTCGAAGCTGGGCATTTTGGCGGGGGCGATGGTGCTCATCTGAACGCCGATCAAACCTTTTTTCATAAGTTCTGCTCCTTTTTCTTTCGTTTTTGCGGCCCTGCACGCTTACAGCGCCACACTGCCGCCCGTGCGGCCTGCCTCCTGCACAGCGTCGATGAGCCGTATGCTCATTTCGGCGTCGCGCACATGGATGTAATCGTCCGTACCGTCTTCCAGCGCCTTGTAGAACTTGCCGATGAGCTTTGCATGGCTGGCGCCGTAATAGAACTTGGTGCCCGGAAGGCGCGCGTCCTCACACAGCTCCTCGCGGGAACCGTCCTGGGCGACGCGGTACAGCACGTTTTCGATGATGGCGAAATCCGCCTTTTCCAACTGTACGCCAATCTGCACGCTTTCATTTTTGTAGTTGGCGTTGGTGGCCATGAACAGGCCTTTGCCTCCGTCCGCATAGGTGAGCTGCGCGGCCACGGTGTCTTCCACTTCAATGCCGTAGTCCAAAAGCTGGCTGACGCTTGCCCGCAGGCTTTTTACCGGGCCGCCGAGAAAGTACAGCAGATCCAGCGTATGCACAGACTGGTTGATCATACAGCCGCCGCCGGCCGTTTCCCACTTGCCGCGCCAGGGCTTGCAGTCATAATACTGCTTGGGGCGCGCCCAGGGCACGATGCCTTTTGTCCCCAGCACCCTGCCGTATTCACCGCTCTCGATGATGCTCTTGAGCATCTCGACGGATTCGTTCAGCCTGTTCTGCAGGCAGATGCCGATGTGCACCTCGGGGTGCGCGGTCTCCAGCGCGGCAAATTCCTTTGCCTGCGCGGTGTTCAGCGCCACGGGCTTTTCGCAGAATACGTTCACGCCGTGCTCGGCAAAATATTTCGAGACGGGATAATGCAGGTAATGCGGCAGACAAACGTGTACGCAGTCCGGCTTTGCCTCCCGCAGCATCTCCTCATAATCCGTGTAAAAGGGCACACCCTCCGGGGCGCGCTGCCCTGCTTCGGGATCAATGTCGCACACCGCGCACAGCTCGATGTCCGGGTTGCCCGCGATGGCGGCCAGATGGATGGGAGAAATATCTCCCAAACCGATCACTGCTGCTTTTTTCATATTCTTTCCTCGCTTTCAGCGGCAAAACAGGCAAAGCGGCGGACGGCGAACGGCCGCCGCCGCTTTGTCCCGCCGCGCGGTGCTGTTTACTCGCGGACGGGGAATTTGCCCTCGGCCTCGATGCGCTTGTTCAGCTCGGCCGCATATTCCTCGGGATCCACCGGGTTGCTTACGGTGCGGTTCGTCCAGGCGGAAAGCTGGGAAGCATTGGCCAGGTTCACGCCGTTGATGCCGTCGGAGCCCGGAGCCAGCAGCGGAGTGCCCTCAATGATGTGGCAGGCAAAGTTTTCCATAACAGTAGTGTGCTGATAGCCCCAGCCGTCCTGGTTCTCAAACTCCTCAAGGTCATACAGGCCGCCCGCGGCGTTGCCCATCGTCAGCTTGGCAACGTCCATCATGGACATGGTCTCGTTCATCTCAGGCTCGGTCTTTTTCATGCGGTAGATCTTGGCTTTCTTGCTGTCCTCAACAACGATCTTGCCGCCGTCCAGGTCGATCTCCAGCCGGTCGGTGCCGATGGCATCGTGGGTGCAGGTGATAAAGCTGCCGGTAGCACCGTTGGCGTACTCGGTCACGATGGTGACATCGTTCTCAACGTCGATCTTGCGGTGAGAACCATTGATGTTCTTGGAGGTGACCTTCGTGGGGATGCCGCAGATCCACTGCCAGAGGTCGAGCTGGTGCGGAGCTTGGTTCACCAGAACACCGCCGCCTTCGCCGCCCCAGGTGGCGCGCCATTCGCTCTGCTGGTAGTAGCTGTCCGGACGCCACCAGGTGTTGATGATCCAGTTGGAGCGGCGGATCTCGCCCAACTCGCCGGAGGCAACGATCTCCTTGATCTTCTGGTACAGCTTATTGGTGCGCTGGTTGAACATGATGCCGAACGCAACGTCGGGGTGCTCCTCGGCGCACTTGTTCATGGCCATAACGTCCTTCGCACGCACGCCGGCGGGCTTTTCCACCAGAACATTCATGCCGTGCTCCAGGCAGTAGATGGCGATCTCGTGATGCAGATAGTGCGGAACCGTGGTGATAACGGCGTCCACTGTGCCGGAGGCAACCATTTCCTTCCAATCCTTGAAGAACGGGACGTCGGGATATTTTTCCCGGCACATTTTCTCCTTCTCGGGGTCAATGTCGCACAAGGCGCCCAGCGCGCAGTGCGGGGGGCATTGAGGGGCAGGCATGCCGGGGAATCCGCCCTGGCCTGTCAAAAATCCTGCGTAAGCGCCGCCCTGGGCGCCGATGCCGATGAGGCCGAATCTTACTTTTTCCATAAGTACACTCTCTCCTTTATGTTTGCATTTCATTGCCGGTATGTCAAAAGCGGGACCACCCGCCGGGAAAACAGCTCAGATGGCGTCCAGGATCTCCCTGAGCGCGTGGTACTGCATGGCGTAACCCTCCGCGCCGTCTTTCGCCTTGTTCTTCTTGATGATGTTGGCAGCATCCTCCGTCTCCAGGGACTGCAGCGACGCGAACAGCACCAGATGCGGCTCCAGTGTCAGGAATCCCTCGTAGCCTTCGTCGCGGATGGCGCGGGTGAGCAGTGCCTTGATCTTGCCTTCGCCTGTGCCGCACAGCACATTCTCCTTGTCGTGAGAGACGGCATCCTTGATATGGATATACTCAATATAGGGGCGCAGCAGCTCCCAGCACTTTTCCGTATCCTCGCCGCACTGCACAAAATTCGCAAAGTCGAATGCCGCGCGGAAATGCGGGCTGGCCAGCGCTTCAAAAATGACCCTGCAGCGCGCGCCGGTGTCGCCGTAAATGTCTTTTTCATTCTCGTGCAGCAGGATGACGTCGTGCTTTTCAGCCACGGCGGCAAACTTGCGCAGCTTTTCGATCACCACGTCGCGGTAGCTGTCCGGATCTTTGCCGTGGGGGATGAAGAAACTGAACATGCGGATATAGCGGCAGTCCAGCAGCTTGCAGATCTCACACAGGCGTTCCAGGCCCGCCAGATGCTCGGCAAAGCCGGCCTCGTCCTCCACACCCACCTTGCCGACGGGCGAACCGATGGACGACACCTTCACACCATACTGGGCGAGGCGCGGCATCAGCTTTTCACGCACTTCATCCGGCGTGTATTCGGCAATGTTCTTGCCGTCCGCCGAGCGCAGGGAGATGTAATGCATGCCCAGCGACGTCACCGTCTTGAGCTGCTCGGTAAAATCCGGACTGATCTCGTCCGCAAAACCGGAAATATAAATGTTTTCTTTCATAAAATACGTTACCCCTTTTCTTGCCGATTGGTTGTTGTGCCATGATTCATCAGGGCAGCATGGTCCAAAATTAGGTACTATGTCAAGTATAGCACACCGATTTGCAACCGTGATTGCTATTATTGCTTGACACATTGCGAAAATTGTCTTAAACTGTTTACAAGGCTATCATACTTTATCATTAAGGGTGATCGAGCCGCCGAATGCCGGTTCAGGCTGAGGAAAGGCAGGGACTGTGTTGGGAAATAAGATCCAGAAATTCACCGTGCGCCAACAGATGCTCACCAATAACTACGAGATCTACCGTTACCGGGATTCCTATCTGAATAACGTGGCGCTGCATCATCATGATTTCTATGAAGTATACCTGTTTTTAAACGGGAACGTCAATTATACCATCGAGAGCCGGAACTACCATCTTCTGCCGGGGGACATCCTGCTCATCAGCCCGCTGGAGCTGCACCAGCCCCGCATCACGCTGGAAAAGCATCCCTACGAGCGTATCGTGCTGTGGGTGAACAAAAGCTTTCTGGAGCAGTTCAGCACGCCCCACACCACGCTGACGCACTGCTTCGATTCCACCGTGCCCGGCCACACCAATCTGCTGCGTCTGGCGCCCACGCCGCGCCAGCATGTGACAGACCTGATGGAGCGCCTTGTGGCCGAGACCAACAGCGCCGATTACGGCTCGGACCTTGCTTCCATCGGCTGCCTCATCCAGCTTCTGGTGGAGCTGAACCGGCAAGCGGCCAACTCCGCCCAGCACCACGAGCTGACGGATAAGTCCGGGCCGATCGTGACGAACGTGCTCAACTATATCAACGACCACTATCACGAGGAGCTTTCCCTCGACATGCTGGCCTCGCGCTTCTTTGTCAACAAATATCACCTTTCCCATGAGTTCAACCGCCTTGTGGGCACCAGCATCTATCGCTATGTCATTCAAAAGCGGCTTGTCATTGCAAAACAGATGCTTTCGGACGGCCTGCCGCCCACCGACGTCTACCAGCACTGCGGCTTCGGGGATTACTCCAATTTTTACCGCGCTTTCAAGGCCGAATACGGCATCAGCCCCAAGGATTTCTCCGGCACGGCTCAAACGAACGGCTCAGGCTCCAAATAAACGCGGCGCCGGCGCGCCCATTTTCCAGCATACAAAACGCGCCCTGGAGGCTTTCCGGGGCGC
>ERZ827471.1446-NODE-1446-length-14183-cov-9.262316_pt1 | contig 14183 bp, 12 predicted proteins | sample MGYA00519772_ERZ827471 | MGnify/ENA primary metagenome ERZ827471 (study PRJEB31778, sample SAMEA3449315) | human gut metagenome | biome: human gut; feature: human-associated habitat; material: faeces | place: United Kingdom | collected 2010/2012 ... | reverse complement strand
TGGAAGATACTTTCCATAAAGCCATACTCAAGGCAGGAAAATTTGATGCCTGCTACTTTGATAACGGTTCACAGTACATTGCCAGACAGCTGAGGTTTTCCCTGTCCAGGCTGGGGATCACGATCCGTCATGCCCCTGTCCGGAGCGGGAAATCCAAAGGTAAGTGCGAAAAGTTTCATCAGATCGTGGATAGATTTCTGGCGGAAGTAAAAGTGCACAACATCCGGACACTGGAAGGACTGAACCGTCACTGGAGCAACTATCTGGAAGAATACTACCATACTTCCCCGCACGCAGGGATCCGGGAATACTATGAGAGTATGGGTGTGTCGGTGCCGGAAGGAGGGATCTCCCCAGTCCAGGAATGGAACCGCGATACCAGGCCGCTTACTTTTCTGGATGCTTCTGTGGTTGCGGAAGCCTTCCTGCACCATGAGGAACGTCTGGTGGACAAAGGTGCATGCATCAGTTTCAGGGGAAAGAAGTTTGAGACCCGTCCTGCCCTGATCGGCTGCACCGTCGGGATCGCATATGATCCCATGGTGCCGGAAATCCTGACAATCACTTACCGCGGTATGGAACCTTTTACGGCGCATCCTCTTAAGATAGGCGCTTTCTGTGATAAGAACCCGTCCCTCCCTGTATCCATGCAGCCAAAAGAAGCGGAATCTTCCCGCCTGCTAGATGCCCTGGAAAAGAAACAGGCACAGTCCATGCAGCGCCGGGCAGATGCGATCTCGTTTGGCAGCTACAGAAAGGATGGTGGGGATCATGTATAGATCTTTTTTTGAAATGGAACATATGCCATTTGTCCGTGATGTCCCGATACAGGAACTGTATGAATCCCCTGCCATGTCGGAAGCCCTGGGAAGGCTGGCCTATGCAGCTGACCGCCAGCTCTTTGCAGTTATCACGGCAGATGCCGGATGTGGAAAATCCACACTCCTGAGACGTTTTTCCGGGAGTCTGTCAAAGGATGAGTACCTCTTTCTATACCTCTCTGATTCCAAACTGACCCCACGCTGGTTTTATAAAAGTATGCTGGACCAGCTGGGGATCGAATCGAAGTTTTACAGAGGGAATGCAAAACGCCAGCTCCAGAAAGAAGTGGAGATCATCCGGGGTGTACAGAAAAAGAAAGTTGTCTGCATCCTGGACGAAGCACATCTCCTGGAAAAGGAAACGATCGAGGAGTTCCGTTTTCTCCTGAATTACAGATTCGATTCCATGAGTCCCATGGCGCTCATACTGATTTGCTGGGCTACCAGTTTACTTACCATTTCATAAAAATCATATTCTTTTTTATAGTGTTGTACAAACTCTTCAATAATCCCCATGTATTTTCAACCAATCTTCACTTTATTAGTATATTCTCACGCTTTATAATTTCTTTGTAAAGCTTTCACTACTAACTCTTATAGAGCCTGACCTTGGCATCCGTCAATATCACATTTTTTTAATCCCATCCATATAAAATCTGACATATATCACCAATATCGTATTATTCTCCGCATCAAGTTCGCCAAGCTCTGTCTACGCAATACTCTGTAATATTACCCCGATACCACATATAAACGTATTTTCTCCTATAAATCCTACAGGAAATTCTTCTATACATGTGTCTGTAATCTTCAAACCTTATCCCACTTTCCCCTTTTTTATCTTTGATTTGTTTAGAGAAGTTTTTTCTGGAAGTTCACATTTAATCATCCATGATCACTTATTTTATGATCACGTTCAATTCTCAAAATTCGAAATCTGTCTTCCTTACGATATCCAAAGCATCTCAGTACACTGCTAAATCTAAACTTCATAATCGTTTTTCCCTTATATTTCCTTCCAGAAAACCAATTTTCATTTTCACTTCCCGGCGTATATTTTTTATACTCCAAACCATCATCTACTGCGATTGTTTCCCATGAATTATGTTGTATAAATTTATCTAATGTGGAAATGAGTTCCCGGAACTCATTTTTTTCCAAATATTCCGGACCATACTTTGTCTCCAATAAGCTACAGTCAATGCGACTGCCCTCATACCTGATCTGCAAAAATGTTTTTCTGTCAATGTTCAAAATATTTCTATGTTTTTCTACTAAATATTGAGGACTATGTACGGATATTATAGAACATTCTTTTTCATTATTATAAACAGACAATTCACAATCCTTAAATATGTCCATACAAAACGATAACAGAGTTCCCCTTCTCACCACAGCTTCTGCCAATGAAGTTGCAGAAACATCTTGACCATTCCATTCAAATTTTTGCTCTATATCATGAAACGGATTTCTATCCCACATAGGCTCCTCATAAATTTCATTATCCAATTTTATTTTAAACTTTAACAGTTCATCCGAAACTCCATAATTTTTCATTTGACACAATTTCACAGTTTCTGTCACATTGCAGTTATAAAAATCCATAGTTTTATATATCTGCATATCAGCACCACCATTTTGATGGATTAATTCTATACACTTAACCATACAGGCCAGTGATTTTAAAAAAGAATCAGTGTCTTTAAATTGTCCACACAGAGACAGTTCATTCAACAGAAAATCCATATTACCACCCTAAAATGACATTTAAATCTTTGTCTATCTGATCAAAAAAGCCTTCTGCATTATTCAAAGCCTTTCCATCTCCATTAACTGGTATTTTTATCGGAATACTACACCCTTTTGTGTCCTGAGTAAATGAATATATATTGACTTTATCAGAATCTATCTGATCCAAACGTATACTTTTTCTAATTCCATTATATATATGGTCACTATGTGTCTCAACAATAATCTGTACTCCACACTGAGCAAGAAAAGCAAGAAATTCAACTAGTTCCGATTGTCCTGACGGATGCAGATGAATTTCAGGATTTTCTATAATCAGTAAATCACCTTCTTTACATGCTAGTGCTGCGATAATCAGCTCCGTTATATATGTCACACCAGTACCAACATTCTTCGGACGCATTTCAAATAAAACTTTCTCATTCCTGTATAACACCTGAATAAACTCTGTCTTTTCTATCTCTCTGGCTTTAACCTGATATCCCATAATCTTATTCAGCCAGAAGTTCACCTGTCCTCCAAAAGTTAGTTTTGATTCTGAATCATATACAAAGTCCCTGTCTTTATCCAGTTCCATTTCATCATATGCATTTAAATAATGAAATACATAATCGCAATTCTTACCAATTACAATTTCATCTCCAAGATACTTCTCATAAGTATCCTTTACTCCAATTCTATCAGAAGAACAGTAAATTAATTTTATTTTTTTCTCCGTTTTTCCTTCTGAGTCTGTTCCCTGCTTAGTTATTTTTTTAGATACTCTGTCTATCTTTCCATCGTATTCATATTCCATATTAAATTCTATTTCACTGCTTCTCACTATTGCATTTAACAGTTCATTCACACTGCCAATGTTCATATACTCCCCACGAAATGGATTATTTCCATCCTGCAGCATTGCAAAAACAGCCTGTATAACACTCGTCTTTCCCATTGAATTACGTCCGGCAAGTAATGTAAAATTATTTAGTTCAAGTGATACAGAATCAAAAGATTTAAAACCCTTAATATCAATTTTTTTAATCATAAATCCTATTTCCTTTTTCAATAAATTTAACCATATCCCTGATGCTCTTATAACTCATATCCCAATTTTCTATTCTATTTTGGGTATCTTTTAAATTAAACACAGCATAAATATCAGACTTATTATAAATCTTTTCATATATATACATAAAACACAAATATTTCATTTTCTCTTCTGTATTTTTGTTTTTAAAAAATAAATTTTGATAAATTCCAAAATAAATCCTGTTAAATTCATTGGACAGATTCTTCAAATCCTTTCTACTCTTATACTCCAGTTTATTCAGAGTTTTTTCCAATAATTGAAATCTATCAAAACGTTCATATTCAAATTCATTTGACAAATCACACACTACAAAATCAACCATCAGATAATGCATCAGATAATACTGTAAATTTAATTTTGTAAATCTGTAATGCCGCGCTTCTTTTATCATATATTTCAAAATATTTATATCATCCCCATGATACAGTACATTCCACACGCTTTGCTCCTGCATCGCAGTCCATTCTTCGACAAACTTACCAACTTGCATATGCATATATCTGGGATTCATATAATCAATTACATATAACATGGCTGTCGAATATAGAATTGTTCGTTCCCAATACCTGTCATAATCAACATTTTTATCATCATTTAAAACATCTCCATGAGCAAGATATTCCAACAAAAAACGAAGCTTATCACTTTTATCCAATATCAAAAGTTCACCCGTCTGAAGTTCTGATGCATACACCGGCGGAAATGGAATACCTCTCAATAAAGCTTTTATTATGTCTTGAACTACTTTTTCCCGTTGCTTCCATGTAGCACACTTTTTTTCATAAAATATAATTTTACCTTGCTTATACCGAAAAAGCATTTCGTCTATATCATATTTTCGCGTATCAATAATTACTCGCTCATTATTATACATGCATCTTCACCTTTGATTATTTTCACTAATTCATAAAAAAGTCCAAAATCTAATTAATTTCATTCTCGGAACAGATAAATGCCACGATTCCTCTCTCCATCCTGTTCTCCATAATATCATCAATAAATACTATTATACATAAAGCATCCCTATGAATTCACAACCTTCACAGAAATGCCTTAAAACATTACCTCAACAGGCATCCTTGAACCATCTCTCACCTATTGCTCCCGTTTATCATACCATATTCAAATATTGATTACAAGAATCTGTCCTGAGTTCCGATAGTTTTCTGACATCCTGAGTTACTGTTCAGAGGTTAGCTGGACATGAGAAAACCGATGGTGTAGACTAATAACAGTCAAAGCCATCGGTTTTCTTATCCAAATATTCTGGATACTCTGTCAAATATATTCGCTGGTTCTTCTAGCCGCACCAAAACAAGCATGCTCATGCATTGGCAGAGATAATCGATACTTTCGAAACTCCTAAATGTCACAGCCTGCGCCTGTTTCCGCTTATAGTTTCTTAGAAGCCTTTCGGCTTCATTATTAGTGGCAGGTATCCGGGAATCATGCAGGAACAGCAAATGGTTCTGCATATATTTCTCCATTCTCAGGAATAAATTATACCCGTCTCTGTAATAATTGTTTGCCGGAACATTTCCGTATTCCGCCCTGGCTATTTCCAGTATCTCACGGTATCTTTTTTCGAATTCAGATACCTTTACCGGATCCGGTTCCTGAAATGGCTGGCATTCGTTTCGGAAATGGATCATCTCCTGTACCAGTGAACGCATCTCTTTGTTCCAGGTGCGGTCTGGTTCATTATCCATGCTGTCTTTCAGGTAACGCAGCACATGGGCAAGGCATTCCTGGTGATCTGCTCCATAATTATAAAAGGTAATATCATGGTCATGGACAAGGATCCCCTGATAATCCTCTGTAACAGTCCCTTTTACTCCCTCGTGTCCTTTTTTCTCACGAGCGAAGTACAATGCTTTTCCGTCTGGTGTGGCACAGACATAGATCTGACAGCTTTTTCCGTTTTCCCTGCCGCTTGTACAATCTGTATGCATAACAGGGGAAAGCAGCATGTCTGCATAGGCTGCCTTGCGCTCGGGCTCTGTTTTTAAAGCAAACTCCCTGCTGAGTTTACTTATCATGCCTTTGGAAATATTCAGTTTTCCATCCGTCAGATCAGACAGGAACTTCCTGCTTTTATCAATAGAGGTACAGCAGTCATTGTTCAGAAGGAACAAAAATGCCCGGATGTTGCCATCATAATTCACATCATCAATAACACCATCCGGAAATGCAGCGTGTGCACGTTCGCCGGTCTGGCTGTTATAATAAACATCTGCATGGTATTCTGTTACATCCAGGACCATACGGATACTTACCAGTTGTTTTATGATTGTTCTTGCTGTCTTTTTAAAAGCACAGTCTTCAAGCACTTCTTCTGGTGGCGGAAGGAGGATTACCGGATGTGTAGGCTCCTGCTTTTTTCGGCCATGCCCTTTATGTTCTGGCTGTCCACCGGGTTTCCGTCCCGTTTTTTCCCTGCTGTTTGCAATCTTTTTCCGCCGGATGGCTTTTGAAGAAGGAATAGATGAATTTTCATAATCACGGTTGATCTGTGCATGAAGTTTCAGGTTCTTTCCCTGTTCTTCTTCCAGCTGGGTGGCGGTTTCATAAAACTTAAGGCGGAATTCTTTTGCTTTCTCCAATGCATCATCTCTTTGTCTCTCAGCAAGAAGAGCACGTTTCTCCATCTCCCGAAGCTTCTGGTCAGCTTTTTTCTGCATTGCCTCAAACTCCAGCAGCATATCCTCCAGTACCTGAAACCAGTAATTGCGGACACGGATGGTTTCTTTATGTGCATCCGCTATCTCCGTTAGCAGCGCCTGAATCTTACGTTCATAGGCTCTGCACTCCTTTTGATGGAGTTCTTTCAGCTTAATATAGTGTTCACCGGATTCCAGTTCTTTATTTCTTGTCTGTGCGGCTTTCAGCCGACACATGAGTGAGATGTAATCATACGCATCAGGCATATGTTTTCCTCCAGTACAGTTATAATCAAACGCCACTGACAATGTCTGTAATCTTTGAGATATGCTCTTCCAGATATTCAATCAATTCTTTTTGTTTCTGGATAAATTCCTCCTGGATTTCAATCTGTTTGAGATAACCGGCAAGAAGTTCATCACGTTTTCTAAGTTCTTCTTTAAAATCAATATTCATAAGTGAACCTCTCTTTCTTAAGAAAAAGTATAACAGAAACATAGAAAAAAAGCGAATCACCAGAAAGTGCCTTTTCGTCAATCTGACTGTGGATAAATAGCTGTTTTATAATAAAAAAAGTATTCATGCAGACCTTGAAACTTCAAGAATGGGTTCCCAAAACTAGAATCTGGTGTATAACTTTTAACAAAAAGAACAGCAGGAAAAACTATAAACACAGTTTTTCCTGCCGCGAATGGTTATCCACAAAATAAAAAAATAAATTTCGTCATTTTTTACAATGACTTATGCATACCTCTGAACAGTAACCTTTTCTTCGCCGTACAAAATGTTTTTCCACCCGATGGGGTTCCAGTTTAACTTGATCTGTGATATAATCTTTAATGGATTGGACGATATTTTTACAAATATTAGTTCGATTCATATGGCATACCTCCTACGTATTGGAATAGATAAATATTTCGCTGGTAACGTAATATTGCTTAATCTATAAACCACATATTTAGGGGGATATGTCAAGATATTTATATAAAAAATCCAGAATATAAGCCCAGAATGGTTGAATTTTCAGCATTCTGGGCTTAAGTTGACCACATTGGGTCGAGTAGGTGCACCCCTTACGGTCGTACACCCCTCACAGAATTCCGGACGTGCGGCTTTCCCGCATCCGGCTCTTTGCGAAACGAATCGTTCACATTATCATTCGTATATATTGACATATATCCGGGGTCTTACCAGTGGATAGCTATTATCCAGCATATTTAGAAATTCTACCCAATTATAGCTTTTCTTCTGGCTTCTCCGGTTCAGGCAGTAGAACAGGCTTCTCATAATGTTATATCGGAATGCAGTTATACTTTCTGTATTGTCCGTGATTCCATAGTAATGGTAATAACCAGTTAGTATCTGGTTAAGTTTTGCAATCATCTCTTTTAATCTACATGTTCTCATTTTCACTAACAGAAGATTTACTTCTCTGCACTTCTTTGCAAACTTCTTCTTACTGGTTTTCCTCTTCACTCTGAATCTGCCGTTCCTACTTTTGGAACAGTAGTGTGTAAAACCCAGGAAAGTAAAAGTGCCTGGTTTCGTTCCGGCTTTTCTGCATCTTTCTTTTGCATAACGCCCGAACTCTATCAGACGGCTCTTTTCTTCCTCGAGGCTTAATCCAAAGTGTCCCATTCTATGTTTCAGATGTTCATAGAACCACTCTGCATCCGATTTATACTGGAATGTTACCACAAAGTAGGTAGACCCAAGGAACCTCCCCTTGAGTCCCCATCAGAACCGTACGTGAGCCTCTCGACTCATACGGCTCCCTTTCCAACAGATGGTAATATTCCAAATTTCCAGTGTGCAAACAAGTTTCTGTCTCTTCTGGCTACTGCACCAAGCCAGTACTCGGCTCTGCTTCTCGTGTTTTTCTTTTTTATAACTTCGTCGTACCCATTTAATCAGACATTGATTGATATAACGCAACACCTCATAAAATTCTGACTTATAATAGTGTGTGTAGTAGTTAATCCATCCTTGCACTACTTTGTTTATCATGTTCCCAATATCTTTTAATGAGAGATCCACCTTTAACTGTATCTTCCATCCTCTGATCTTCTGTTTCATAGCAGTTTTGGCTTTTTCACTGACCGCAGGCGTAAAGCCTACAAAGAACTTTCCTTCTTTATTCTTATTTAGCCTTGGTCTGAACGTATATCCCAGAAAAGTGAATTGAGTACAACTATAGTTTCGTGACCTTCGGTCATCCTTGCAGTAGACAATACGTGTCTTTTCTTTATTCAGTTCCAATCCAAACTGCTGAAAACGTTCTTCCAGTTTCTGCTTTATAAATACAGCCTGCTTGTACGATTGGCAGTGCAGTACTCCATCATCAGCATATCTTTCCCACCAGATGTTCGGATATGCTTTTGTCATAAAGTCATCAAATACATAGTGAAGAAATAGATTTGCAAGCACAGGACTGATAACTCCTCCCTGAGGTGTTCCTGACCTGCGTTCAGCAATCGAGCCATCACTCATGATGAACGGCACTGTAAGCCAGCGTTTTATATAAAGTATCAGCCATTTTATTTGCGTATGTTTCTCAACCATGTACATCAGATATCCATGTTTGATGTTATCAAAGAGCCCTTTGATATCTAATTCCAATACCCAGTCTCTTTTAAAACATCTTTCCCTTGCTTGTCCTACTGCCTGAATTGCAGATTTGTTCGGACGGTATCCATATGAGTCATTGTAAAACATTGGCTCAACCAGCGGTTCAAAGTACATCTTCGCAACCATTTGTGCGATTCTGTCTTCTACTGTTGGAATTCCCAAAATTCTGGTGCCACCATTTTTCTTGGGTATTGCTACTGCCCTTACAGGCTTCGGGAAATAACTTCCTGATGCCATCCGGTTCCATAGTTTATACAAGTTGTTATTAAGATGCTCCTCAAACTCTTTTATGGTTTGTTCATCCACCCCGTAACTTCCTGCGTTTTCCTTTACCGCCTGAAAAGCTGCAATTACAGCCTTCTTTGAAATATCAAACTGTTTTGCTTCGCTCATAAGCTCCTCCTTATTCCTAAGTTGACTTATTTACTCTGCTTGGATACTGTGGCTTCTTCGCTCTGTTTTCTTTTCAGAAACCCTCTTCACTACTACAAGCCACTCTGCCCCTATGACTGTATCAGTACTCTGTACCTTGCGGTTCGTCCACTTGGCACTCTCCCTTAACACCAGCCCGTAGGTTCCCACGTTCCATGTGAATGCCTGAACAGTGTTCATGCCACCTTTACGCCGTCCACCGCATAACCAGTAAATAGGCTCCCGTTATGCTTATCCCAGGTTAACGACTGACCCCCTGGTTTTGATGGAGTCTCTACGCTTTCGACGTTTTCGTAAGTGGTTCACAGCTTCGTTCATCTCCACTGTCCACACCTGACTGTTTTGTACAGCCTTTTCTCTGACGCTCAGTACCATAGCTTTTGACTACAGCACCTCAGAGTGATTTGGAACCTCCACCTATATAGCGGTTCCGATGGGCCTGCCATCATCATTCACACAGCATGGCTATACTTGTTTGGCATCATGTCACAAGTTTCCGCCTTCGTGGCGCACAATCGTCGGCATATACGACCAGACCTGCATATCCTTTCAGCTTTGGTGTTATCACCTCTTTAAACCACCATACCAGTACGTAATGCATATAGATGCAGGAGATTACAGGAGAACAGACAGAACCCTGTCCACTTCCTTCTTCGGTTTCTTCAAATTCATAGTTGTTCATAATCCCTGCCTTCAGCATCCGTCTGACAAGTCGGATAATATTGGAGTCTTTGATCCTTGATCCTATAAAACGTATGATCCATTCATGGTCAAGATGCTGGAAGAACCCTTTAATGTCTGCATCCAATACATAACTTGTTGGTTTCCTCTCCAACATCAGGTTTAATTTTCGGATTGCTTTATGACATCCCCTGTTGGGTCGGAATCCCATCATTTCATCATAGAATATGGGTTCAAACACCGCTTCCAGTATTCTGCGCAGTGCTTCCTGCACCAGCTTATCTTCATAACAATAGATACTGAGCGGTCGCATCTTTCCATTGTCCTTCGGTATTTCCACCAGCCTTGCTGGTTTTGGCTTATAGGACTTTTTCTTTAAACGTTCTATAAGAGCGTTTATGTTTTCTTCCAGACTTCTCCCGTATTCCTCTTTGGTAATCCCATCAATTCCTACAGCTTTCGTTCCATCCATCTGGGTATGGCAGCTCTTAAGCATTTCCTTATTAATCAAATGTCCTAAAGACGTAAATACCATATCAGGATTTTCCTTTGATAATTGTGATATTCTCGCCAATTTCGTTTCCATTAGTACCTCTATCTCTGTGTATAGCTAATGTTTCCTCTTTGATATAGTTTCGCAGGCCAGAACTGTGAGGAACACTTCTCTCTCGACTTCCCTCTGGTATTTATTTTGTTCATACCTTCATCGGTAATATTCGGGCCTCCGACTACCTGCATTTCTTTTACCATCCTTCTTTTGGTTGTCAGGCATACTTTCTGTTTACACACTACAGAAGAAAATGCAGGTTCTCTCCAGTTGATATATATTCCCTGTATAACATGAATAGTTCCAACCAACACCGCAGAGGTATGTAAAATCTCACCATAACGATAAATACATATGTTGTCTTCCATCCAGACCACGATGTCGACCCTCTGGTGACTTTGGGATTTCGGTGCTTAATAGCTATCCCTGTTATCTTGCTGTCTACGCTTAGCCTGCAACGTTACCGCGACAGACTCAAGACTCGCTTCAAATGCTGTGGTTAGCAGCTTATTTGATGGGGTTTCCACCCACCGGACTATATACCCTTCGCTGGACGCACGATCTGACCCCAATGCTAGCACAATTTGTAAACGTATTCATCTTCTTAATATATCATGAAAATATTCTTCCAATAACTCCTTATGTTCAAAGTAATTGTTCAACACAAAGAATATAAAAGGCACTAAGACCTCTTTATCATCTTTGAACATTTTGCATTGATAATCCATTGGTATAGTTGAACGATCAATCTTAAAAGTTTTAACTCTTTTTCTGCCCTCTCCTTTAACACCGATATTATACATTCTCTCGTCATAGTTTTCTAAATCGTAGAAAATATATTCATGGTCAAGATGTGTAATCGTATTACCTACATGCTGCAAATGAATCATCTGTGTGACAACAAATTCCCCGTCTTCATGGAAATCCTTGCACAGTTCTTCAAAGGTTATATCGGAACCTTCTACTTTAATCCAAAGGCAGTCTTCATACTCTGCACTATAAAGTCTTGTAACATCTGGAAGTTTTTCAAAATCCCACGAAAAAATCCTTCCTTTTTCTAATGCCTCAAGTAAAATACCCATACAATTTACACCATCATATATATAGAAATCACACGAGCGAATTGCAAAATTCCCTATATAATGCTTCTTATATAGCTCATCCAAAACTCCTGCTAATGGTCTTGGCATATTCAAGAATATAGTTTTATCCAAACTCGAATCATAAAGCCGTACTGGATCATTTTGTGAATCAAATTTTCTTATTTCATCCACAGGCAACAATCCCCATGATCTGAATTCAGATGACTTATCAAAAACATTCTTATATAAAGCCTCTGTATTCGGCTGTTCCCCTGAATAACAATTTTTCATTTCGTTTTCTTTTCTATATAAATTATACGCCAAATAGACATATACATAGGAAAGAACTCGTTCTGGAGCAGAGGTTGCAAGCATTTCTTCCTTTGACCCGTACATAGGAAATGCTAACAAATAATTATAATCTGCAACCCACTTAATCAACGGTTCCTTAACTTCCGACAGTACCCTAAACGTTCCATACTTTTGAGCCAGCCTCGTTAATTCTGAATTGTTGTATTCCTTCACTTCAATACTGAGTAACCTAATTAGTTCCTTATGATCACAAGGTTGTGAAATTAAAGAAAACAATTTCTCATCCTTTTCGCGATATAATCCTGGTATGATCCCGTTAGCATATAATGCCTCCCGTTGTCCTGTCCATATAGGATTACATTCTGTATATGCTGCATAATTTCTAGAGTCCGAAATTTTTTCACAATAGGAAAAAAATGAATATAATTCCTTTTTATTCATATAATTACTACCTTCTTATACAACCTGCTATTTCTGATACTCTTCTATCACACATTCATGTTTCTTCGTCTTCTTATCATAACTAATTCCTACCAGTAAAATATTTCCCGTATAACTCAAAATTGAACTGGGATATTTTTTCTCATGAATCTGCTGCAATGCGGTCTGCGCATTTTTATTCCATTTCAATTCAACTACAAGAGCTGGATACTCCGCTTTATACTCTGGTTTTGGAATATATACAAAATCAGCAAAGCCCCGCCCTGTTGGGAATTCTCTAATTGGTCTAAAATAATACTGCATAGTGTTGATGGCAACTTTAGATGGCAATACAAAGACCTTGTTGCCTGTCTCTGAGTTACCCTGTATACTGTCATTAATACAGTAAAGAAAGGGATCCCAGAGCATCCTCCTGACAAGACGTATACTCTGGGATCATGGTTTTGAAACCATGATTATTATATCAGATTATTCCGTTTCGTACAATGAGGAAGACGATATTTTTAATTAAAAGCAGCGCCATATCCTATTGTCCAGTCTGTATGGAAGAACTCTCCTACAGGGATTCCTGCAAAAGGATCCTGCTACAGGAAGGGCATGAACGTCATGTCTGTCTCATCCGCCGGATGAAATGCATGAAATGTGGGATCCTTCACCGGGAACTGCCGGATTTTCTGGTCCCATACAAACATTATACTGCTGAAGTCATATCCGGTGTTCTGGATGAGCAGGTTACCCCATATGATGAAGATTCTGCGGATTATCCCTGTGAGATGACCATGCACCGCTGGCATCACTGACTGATGAAAAATACGTTAAGGATAGATGGTTATTTAAGGTCTGTCGGCCACCGTCTGCCGGGATTCAGTGAGGAACTGCTGATGTCCGGCGTGCCGCTGCTTGAAATGCTCCGCAGTTCCCTGTATAGCTGGCTGGAAACAATACTGAGGTTCATCTATGATTCCGGTGGTTTTCTTGTCCCGTGATACATTTTCCCTATGCACCGGCTTTGTTTTGCTGTCATCCGTAAAGATATGGTAAGTTCCTCTCAAAGGAGGAATTATTACTATGAATACAACCAAAGATAACAAATGGCGCGACGGGAAAGCCCTAGAACGCTACACGCTGATCGCACCATTACTGGAAGGCTCCCTTGATCCGGCAAAACGTCTCCAGATGAGGGAGGATATCGCATCCAGGAACGGGATCTCCCTGCGGAGCCTGTACCGTTATGAAGCTGCTTTCAAAAAACAGGGATTTTCCGGACTGAAACCGGCAGAGCGTCCGAAACAGCATTCTGCAAAGCTGCCGGATAACTTTAAGGAGATCTTAGAACAGGCAGTTCAGCTGAAAAGGGAAGTCCCGACACGGTCTGTAAACCAGATCATTTACATCCTGGAACTGGAAGGCTGGGCACCTGCGGGGACACTGAAACGCTCCACCATGCAGAGGAATCTCTATAATGCCGGATTCGGCCAGAAACAGATGCAGATGTACCGGGATGCCCGGAACAGTTCATCCAAACGTTTCTGTAAGCCACACCGGATGATGCTGATACAGGGGGACATCAAATATGGGATCAAACTCCCCATTGGAAAAAACGGCGCAATGGTACAGACGTATCTGTCCTCAGCCATTGATGACCATTCCCGTTACGTACTCCATTCAAGGTTTTATGATAACCAGGAAGAATCCATCGTGGAAGATACTTTCCATAAAGCCATACTCAAGGCAGGAAAATTTGATGCCTGCTA
>ERZ827471.1439-NODE-1439-length-14258-cov-3.037879_pt1 | contig 14258 bp, 10 predicted proteins | sample MGYA00519772_ERZ827471 | MGnify/ENA primary metagenome ERZ827471 (study PRJEB31778, sample SAMEA3449315) | human gut metagenome | biome: human gut; feature: human-associated habitat; material: faeces | place: United Kingdom | collected 2010/2012 ... | reverse complement strand
ACCGGTCAGCCGGTGCCGGAGACAGTGGGAGAGACAGTGCGGTGCATTTGCGAAAGTCTGGCGCTGAAATATCGATATGCTCTGGAGCAACTGGAAGGGATGACGGGCAAAAACTTCACAATATTGCATATCCTCGGTGGCGGAGCAAATGCAGGACTGCTCTGTCAGATGACGGCAGATGCCTGCAGACTTATGGTAAAAGCCGGCCCGGTGGAAGCGACGGCTCTCGGGAATATTCTTATTCAGTTGAAGGCACTGCATGCCATACATGATATCGACAAGGGCAGACGCCTGATTGCCGTGACAGAGAAAATAACAGAATATGCACCACAAAACAGAAAAAAAGACGCATGGGAAAATGCGTATCACAGATTTGTTACCATGATGCAAATGGAGAAAGAGAGGTAATTATGAGATACCCTAAGATTGGAATTCGCCCGGTAATCGATGGACGTTGGGGTGGCGTTCGTGAAAGCCTGGAGAATCAGACCTGTGAAATGGCAAAAATTGCCGCAAAACTGATCTCTGAGAATTTGAAGTATCCGGATGGAACACCGGTACAATGCGTGATCGGCTGTACCACTATCGGAGGAGGTGCGGAGGCGGCCCGGGTGGCAGAACAGTTTCAGATGGAAAATGTAGTAGCAACCTTGTCTGTGACGCCCTGTTGGTGTTACGGAACAGAGACTTTCGATATGGATCCGAACACCATCAAAGCTGTCTGGGGATTCAACGGAACGGAGCGCCCGGGTGCGGTGTATCTGGCAGCAGTTATGGCGGCACATGCACAGCGTGGGCTTCCGGCTTTTTCCATCTATGGACATGATGTGCAGGATGCAAAGGATACGACAATTCCCGCAGATGTGTTGGAGAAAATCTTACGTTTCGCCAGGGGAGCTGTGGCCGTAGGCTGGATGACAAATAAGGCATATGTCAATATTGGAGCGGTAGCCATGGGCATTGCAGGCAGCTTTTGTGATCCGGATGTGCTACAGAAATATTTCGGGATCCGTGCGGAATGGGTAGATGAAGTGGAAATTCTCCGTCGTATTGCCATCGGCATCTATGATCCGGAGGAATATGAGAAGGCATTACAGTGGGTGAAAGCAAACTGCAGGGAAGGGTTCGACAAAAATCTTGGAAAAGATCTGCCGGAAGTCATCACAAAGTCAAAAATCATTCCTGCGGAAAAAGACTGGGAGTTTATTGTGAAGATGACACTGATTATCCGGGATATTTTGTTCGGCAATTCACGACTGGACGAGCTTGGCTGGCATGAGGAGGCTTTGGGGCATAATGCTGTGGCCGGAGGTTTCCAGGGACAGAGACAGTGGACGGACTGGTTGCCGAATGCGGACTTTACGGAAGCAATCCCTGCTTCCATGATGTCCGTACCTACTGGAGCCCGGAGGCTTGTGAACGTGTGACAGGTCAGAAGCCGGACGGCGTGGCGGCAAACGGATTTATTCATCTGATCAATTCCGGTGCAACGGCGTTGGACGGGACTGGAGCGTGTGTGGACGAACAGGGCGACCATGTCATGAAACCTTTCTGGAAGATGACAGAGGAGGATATCCGGGAATGTCTGGATGTTACCGACTGGTGCAGGGCAGATTATGAATATTTCCGGGGGGGTGGATATTCCAGCCACTTTCGGTGTATTGCACAGATGCCTGTAACTATGCTAAGATTAAATATTATAGAGGGAATAGGGCCTGTATTGCAGATTGCCGAAGGATGGACAGCAAAATTGCCGGAAGTGATTCATCATGCGATTGATAAGAGAACAGATCCTACCTGGCCGACCACCTGGTTTTGCCCAAGACTGACCGGTGAGGGCGCTTTTACTGACGTATATAGTGTTATGGCAAACTGGGGGGCAAATCATGGCGTGACCGTATATGGACATGTGGGTGCAGACCTGATCACATTGTCCAGCATGTTGCGGATCCCGGTGACCATGCATAATGTGGACCGGGACAAGATCTATCGTCCTCATGCATGGTCAAGTTTCGGAACACAGGATACACAGGCGGCGGATTATGCGGCATGCAGGCAGTATGGCCCTTTGTATCGATAAAATCACAGGAAGCAGAGAGAGGAATCCTATGGGGAATTGTCTGAAGGTAGGTATTTTAGGTGCCGGAAATATTGCTGGATCCATGGCAGAAGCGCTGAATGAGCTGCAGAAGGAGGGAAAAGCCTGTGCTTATGCTGTGGCATCCCGTTCGCAGGAGAAGGCATTGGAGTTCGCACGAAAATGGAATATCACAAGAGCATACAGCAGTTACGAGGAACTGGCATCGGATCCGGAAGTGGACCTGATCTATATAGCAACACCACATTCTCTGCATTATGAGCAGGCAAAGCTCTGTATGGAACATGGCAAAAATGTTCTGGTAGAGAAGGCGTTTACAGCCAATGCAAGACAGGCTGAGGAATTATTTGCAATGGCAGAGGAAAAGAAGGTCTTTATTACAGAGGCAATCTGGACACGATATATGCCAAGCCGTGAGATCATAACTGGGTTGCTCAGGGAAGGGGTGATAGGTACACCGCAGATTTTGGAAGCGGAATTTTCCGTACAAAATTATGAAAATCCCAGGATGCATGATCCGATGCTGTGCGGAGGAGCACTATTGGATCTTGGAGTGTATGTACTGACAACGGCTTCCATGTATTTTGGAGATCATATTGTGAAGACGCAATCTTCCTGTGAGAAGTATCCGACCGGAGTAGATGCTGCAGATGAAATCCAGCTGACCTATGCGGATGGCAGTGCTGCGCAACTGCGCTGTTCCATGGTGGATAAAAAGAAAAACTGTGTAAAAATCTGTGGAACGAAAGGGTATATTTCCTGGGAGAGCAATAACAATCCCAGAAACCTGGAACTGCATGGCCCGGGAGGAATGCTGATTCGTAAAATCACGATTCCCACGCAGATCAATGGCTATGAATATGAAGTGCTGGTATGCCGGGAGGCAATCAGGAACGGGCAAAGAGAGTGTGAGAAAATGCCTCATGCGGAGACTCTTACGATCATGAAGCAGATGGATGAACTTCGGGCACAGTGGGGTGTGAAATACCCATATGATGAATAACGACAGATGCAAAAGAGCGGATCATCAGGATCCGCTCTTTTGACAGCTACAGAGTATAGGCAATATTACTTCTGTTAAACAAATAACGAAGCGTACTTCTTTTTACAGAATCTAAAAATAAGTGAGTTTTTTGACAAAACAAAAAAACAAAGTGCCTTTTTACGAACCTGAGCGTCTCATACCTTTTGGCAAAATCCGTTATAATGAACTCATCAAGCAAACACATAAATGTGATTGAAGGAGGGTACTAAATGAAGAAGTTAAAATTAACAGCATTACTCGTAACTATGGCAATGACAGCGTCTCTTGCAGGATGCGGCAACAGCGCTTCCGAAGAGACGACAGACGGCACACAGTCATCTCAGGCGACAGCCACGCAGGAAGCTGCTGGTACGGAAACAGCAGAGAACCATGATCCCGTAACTTTGCGCTTCATGTGGTGGGGCGGTGATGAGAGAGCGCAGGCAACACTGGATGTGATCGACAAGTTCGAGCAGGAATATCCCTGGATCACGATAGAAGCGGAGTACGGCAGCAGTGATGGTTATCAGGAAAAGCTGACAGCACAGTTGGTATCCGGTACGGTAGCTGACATTTTCCAGATGGGAACCGGTTGGATGCCCGGCTATGTAGAATCCAATGCAGGATACTTTGCAGACTTCAAAGATTTCTCAGATATCTTTGATCTGTCTACCTTCGAAGAATCTATTTTAAAGAACAACGGACAGTTCGACGGACATCAGTATGGTGTACCGACCGGTATTTCCGGACATGCACTGATCTACAACAAGAAGGTAGCTGATGAGATCGGCGTTGACTTCAGTAGTGATTATACTTGGGACGATATTGTAGAAATGGGCAAGAAGGTCAAGGAGTATGACAAGGATATGTATCTGCTGACCATGGGAAGTTCTGAGCTGAATACCATGATCGTCCGCCCTTACTTACAGCAGTTGACCGGCAGCACAGTTCTGGTAAATGAGACCAAGAAGAGAGGTTTCGAGGAAAAAGATCTGGTGGAGGTACTGAACTACATTAAGGCATTGTATGATGAAGGCGTTGCATCACCTATGTCTACTGTTATCGCATACGGCGCAGATCTGGGAACAGATCCTAACTGGATCAACCAGAAATATGTGGCAGCATTCGGATACTCCTCTACAGTAGAGACTTTGCAGGCAGCATGTCCCGATGGAAACTTTGCGGCAGGCAAGCTTCCAGTTATGACAAATGCCAAAGATGAAGGCTGGTACTGCAATGCACCTCAGTATATGTGTGTCAGCGGTGCGAGCGAACATCAGGAAGAAGCCATGATGTTCTTAAACTACTTCTACAACAATGCAGATGCAGCCAAGATCCTGAAGACAGTCCGTTCCGTACCTCCTACCAGTGTAGGGCAGGAAGCATGTACAGAACTGGGCATTCTGGAAGGCATCACCAAGGATAGCGTGGATATTATCCAGACCTATACAGGAACCAATGATCTGGGGCTGACCACAGAGGAAGAAATAACGGCGATTCTGCAGGATGCAGCTACTCAGGTTGCTTACGGACAGGGTACTCCTGAAGACGTTGCCAAGTCAACAATCAGCCTTCTGGACAATTATCTGTCATCCAAGTAATCCCGGATCAGTTTCGGATTCGTACTACACAGAAATGATACTGGGGTATCCTGAAGGATTTCGGGATACCTCAGACATTTACGAGGCGGAGGTACTCTACATGACACCGAAAAAGAAAAAAATAAAAAGGAAGCAGTGGATCGGACTGGTATTCATTGCCCCCTGGCTGATCGGATTGATCGGACTGCAGGTATATCCTTTTGTTGCATCCCTGTTCTATTCCTTTACAGAATATAATATCATGTCCTCTCCGAAATGGATCGGATTGGCCAACTATGTGAAATTATTTACGGCGGATAATGAATTCTGGTATTCCGTAAAAGTTACTTTGATATACACAATATTTACTGTACCCGGAAAATTAACAGTGGCTCTGATCGTAGCACTGGTTATGAATAAAAACATGAAAGGAATCAATTTCATTCGTACAATTTATTATATCCCGTCTCTGATCGGCGGCAGCATCGGTATTGCCATTCTCTGGAAGCTGATGTTCCAGGAGGAGGGTATTATCAATTCCCTGTTGAAAGCAATCCATCTGCCGACCCTGCACTGGCTGGGAGATCCCAAGACAGCATTACCGACGATCATTCTACTGCAACTGTGGACGTTTGGATCTTCCTTCGTTATGTTCCTGGCAGCCCTGAAAAATGTACCGGCGGATCTGTATGAAGCAGCGGATATCGATGGAGCCAGCAGCTGGAAGAAATTCGTTAAGATCACATTGCCACAGATTTCCTCTATTATATTTTTCAATATTATCATGCAGACGATCACTGCATTACAAAGCTTTACCAGCTCACTGGTCATTACCAACGGAGGCCCGTTAAAGTCTACCTACGTGTTGGGAATGAAGTTGTACACGGAGGCATTCTCTTTCTATAAAATGGGATATGCATGCGCAATTTCCTGGGTGATCTTCATTATGATCATGATCGTTACGATGATTTTATTCCGATTCTCTTCCATGATGGTATATTACGAAGATGGAAACGATTTTTAGGAGGAACCTAAGATGAGAAAAAAGCTTAAAAAGAGAAACAGCGTATCCTGGGTGACCTACACAGTAGTACTTCTGATCGGACTGGCAATGTTGTATCCGATCATCTGGATGTTCTTCGCAACCTTCAAGAGCAATGCGGAGATCTTCGGATCTGTCAAACTGCTGCCGTCATCCTTCAGCTTCCAGAGCTATATTGACGGCTGGCATGTGAACAGCAAAATAACTTATACTACATTTTTCAAAAACAGCTTTGTGATGACGATCATCACTACGTTATTTACGGTATTATCCAGTGCGATTGTCGCTTATGGATTTGCCAGATACCAGTTCCCCGGAAAAAAGATTTTGTTTGGTATTCTGATTGCCACACTGATGCTTCCCGGAGCGGTAGTTATGATCCCACGTTATGCAATGTTCAATAAGCTGGGACTGGTGGATACTTACTGGCCGTTTTACTTACAGGGTCTGCTGTCCGTGAACTCGTTCTTTGTGTTTATGCTGATCCAGTTTATCCGCGGACTGCCAAGAGAACTGGATGAATCTGCTTATCTTGACGGCTGCAGTGATCTGAAGGTATTCGTGAAGATCCTTGTGCCACTGATGAAACCGGCACTTTTCTCCGCAGGTCTGTTTCAGTTCATGTGGACTTACAATGATTATACAAACGTGTTGATCTACATTAACTCTGTGAAAAAATATACCCTGTCTCTGGCTTTGAGACTGTCTTTGGATGCAGAATCCGTGGTTCAGTGGAATAAAGTAATGGCAATGTCCTTCCTGTCCATTCTGCCGCTGATCATACTGTTCTTCGCTGCACAGAAGTATTTTGTGGAAGGCATTGCCACCAGTGGTCTGAAGGGTTAAAGCTGAACCGGAATGCGGAAAAACACACAGGTTCCGAGTCCTTCTTTACTGTAAATATGAAGAGTGCTCTCAGAACCATAGGTCAGTGTCAGACGCTTGTTCACGTTGTCGAGTCCGATACGCGTGGAAGCGTCTGACATAAGATCTGATCTCAGCTTCTGAAGTTTGTCTTTTGGAATTCCCACACCATTGTCGGTTATTGATATATGGATCCAATCATCCCGTTTAAAAATCTTAATTTTTACCATTCCCTGGCGATTGCCGGGACGCAGCCCGTGACTGATACTGTTCTCTAAAAGCGGCTGAAGCAGGAGACGCTTAAACGCATGCGGCAGTACAGAATTGTCGATTTCTTCAAAGTAATAAAAACTGTCGGGAAAACGGAACTTCTGTATTTCCACATATTTATGGATATAAGTGATCTCATCCTGAATAGATACCGAAACCTGTGGATTGGCCAGAGAGTAGGAGAGAATATCCGACAGATTGCTGATGATCGTATTGGCGGTGGAAGGACCGCCTGCTATTTTGTAGACTTCGAAATCCAGGGTCTGCAGGGTGTTGACCATAAAATGTGGGTTGATCTGTAGCTGTAGGGCGCTGAGCTCCGCAGCCTGTTTTTTGTATTTCTGCTCTGCCAGCTGGCTGTTTAAAAATGTGGTATTTAAGAACATGCGGATGACATTGTTCATGATCAGGCTGTATTCGTCATCCGGCTGGTCTGCCGGAGAGTCTTTTTCAGTAGGGTAGATACCCTTTTCCGCATTACCGAACAGATCAATCACTGACTGGATCTGTCGGAAATTATCCCTTGTGATCTGATAAGAGAACAGGAAGATAATGAACAGGGTAAACAGCAGCATGATCAGCGGCAACAGCAGATTCTGTGCACAATAGAGAATAATGGCGGAAACAGGAACCAGCTGCACCGTATAATATCGGTAGGTGGGTTGATATATCACATAAGTAAGATAGAAATGATGATCTACCTTTTCCCAGTGAAAGCCATCCGTCAGTGTGGAAAGATCCACTCCGGAAAAGTCGGGAACAGAAGAGAAACCCTGAGAAGCCAGAAGATTCTGTTCGCTGTCCAGGAGAAACATACCGTGTTTCCAGGATGTGGATTTTGCAGACATCATTTTTTCCAGCTCTTCCAGAGACAGGTTGGATACCATGACACCATCCAGATAAGAGAAACGCTTATATACCGTCAGTACATTTTCTGATGTTGATGAGGTGGAATTCTTCATTGCCCGGGGGACAATATATGTGTCCTGATCTTCCGGAAGAGAGGTATAAATATCATACCAGCCGGCGTCCACATCGCTGCTCAGAAAACGGATCGTCTTGTCCGAAGAGAAAAAGATATTATTGTCATCCAGATAAAGATAAAGGCTGTCCACCAGTGGATGGGAGGCGGAGATACTGCCGAGGAAGGTCTTGATACTGTTTAGGAAGACATAGTCGGTGTAAGTAGTCTCTCTGTTGTAGAGAATCTTGCGCATGGATAAGAGTAGCTGGGAATTCAGTGTGATCATTTCCTGCTGGGAAGTGCATACATCCATGGTATTTTCCAGATCCAGACAGAAATCATCCGTAGTGGACTGGGTGGTCTCTTTGATGGCCTGTAGCTGGGAGGTTGCGGTAAGGATCATGATGCATATAAACAAAAGACCGGTAGGAATCAACAGGAGAGAACTCCATACTTTTAAGCGTTTTAAGAAAAATCGGTGCATCATGATAACGGTCCTCTGTTCTCAGGGTTTACTTCCGGCTGTTTTCCTGCACGGAATTCCTGTGGTGTGATCCCATAATATTCCTTGAAATTACGGGTGAGATTTTTGGGGTTCAGATATCCGACGGCATCTGCAATTTCGTAGAATTTGACAGATCGATCCGACAGCATCCGCATGGCCTGCTCCATCCGTACCTGTAGCAGATAACGGGAGAAGCTGACACCGGTATCCGCTTTGAAAGCGGAAGAAAGATAAGCCGGTGAGTAGTGTACCAGAGAAGCAGCCTCTTCCAATGTTGCAGTCTTATAATCGGATTTGATATAGTTTTTCACAATCGCCACATAATCTGCCTCGTCTGCATTGACTTCGTAAGGCAGATAATGGCCCTTCTCACGTTTGTCCAGGTTTTTCCGGATGCGTTCAAAGCAGGCAGACATGGCGTCATATTTCATTGGCTTGATCAGGTAGTCCGTGACATGATTGATAATTGCTGCCCGGGCATATTCAAAATCCTGATAGGCGCTGAAAAAGATGACGATGATATCTTCGTTTTTCAGTTTTTGAGACAGTTCGATACCGGTCATGACAGGCATCTGGATATCGGTCATAACGATATCCACCTGTGGGTGGGCATTGATATATTCCAGGGCTTCTTTCCCATTGGTAAAGGAAGCAACGACTTCAAAGCCGAAGTTGTTCCAGGGAAAAAGATGAATGATCCCTTCCAGAATACGGGGTTCATCATCTACGATGATTACTTGATACATACCAGGTTCCTCACGTGTAAGGTAATATTCAGATAACACGCAGATTATAACATATTTCAAAATAGAATACAAAGCATTCAAAACGAGGAGAAGACAAATGAACGAAAAGAAAATAAAATTGAAAACCGGTGAAATCTGGCAGGAGAGACTGGTGGCAGGCAATGGACACAGCGGAGTGATCTGTTCCTGTGATCCCTATGAAGAGGTACTGACCTATCAGAATATAGAACTGCTGATGCCGACAGAAGAACCCAGAATGACTCCGCCGGAAGTGGGAAGTGAGCTGCAGGAGGCCAGACAGGCAGTGCTGCATATGGATGCTACCTGGAATGTACACGGCAGAAAAAGAACTTACCTGTATGCCTACCATCCGGGGATGCAGCTTCGGATCACGACACCACAGCAGGAGCTCGAAGCATACAGCCGCCGGATGGTAGGAGAGACCGGGGAGGTCATTATGGACTATCGGGATAAGACCGGGGACTTCAGTCGGCATACATTTGTCTCCAGAGAGGACTGCGTTGTGACACAGTATCTGGCAGGCGGAAAGGAGACACTTCCCGAACTGATACTTTCCATAGATCCGCCAGAGATGCTGCCAAAATTCGGAGTAAAAAAGTGGGGAACCGGACCGGAAGTAAATATAAAATATGAACTGGTCTATGACAAGGCGGGCACTTATCTCGGACAGGCAGCGCATTATCCGGTATTTGTGGAAAGCGAGCTGCAGGATAAGGGGTATGTGACCATGGTACGGATTCTACATACAGGAGGAAGCAGAAATGTGGAACAGACGGAAGGCAGCAAAGAAATCCACATCCGGGGAGCAAAGGCAGTCTGGATCTTGGCGAAGACGGCTGCCCAGGTTGAAATGGGAGAAATGGAAGATTTTCCGGGGGTGAAAGCACAGGAAACCATCGATGCGGTGTTGGCAGACCTGAAGAGCGCAGTGGCGAAATACCGTACAAAAGAAGGCAGCTGGAATTATGAGAGAGCGCTGGCACTGCAGAAGGAACAGCAGAGGGAGACCTATGGTACAGTAAGTTTTCATCTGGGAGAACAGACAGCGGATTCCGGAGAGGAAGGCGTAGAAAAGGAGACCAATACGGAACTGTTACAGCGGCAGAAAAATACGCCGCAGATGTTGCAGAAACTGATGGAACGGATCTACCAGACAGGCAGATATGTGCAGGCTACCTGCGCCGGATATTCTGCACCGAGGCTGTGCGGACTGTGGACAGGGGAATGGAATCCCGGCTGGAGCGGAGCCTATACGATGGATGCCAATGTGAATATTCAGGTCTCTGGTATGAATACCGGGCACATGGAAAAAGCGGCCTGGGGATATATGTATTTTATCCTCCGCCAGATCGGGGACTGGAAGGAGAATGCAAAAGCTGTTTACGGCATGTGGGATGCCCTGCTGGCACCGGTGAATACCGACGGTAATCGGGCAATTATGGTAGAGTATGATATTGACTATCCTTTCCAGTACTGGAATGCCGGGGCTTCCTGGCTGATGGTGCCGATCTTTGAGTACTGGCAGTGCTTTGGTAACCGGCAGATCCCACTGCCAGAGGATCTGGCCAAAGTCTGCGGAAAACAAAGCCTGGATCTGGAACAGGAGATTCTGCGCCCCCTGCTGTGGAAGACGTTTCATTTCTGGGAGCAGTTGTGTACCCCGGAATATTATACCGACAGAGAGGGACAGCCTCATTATAAGAAAGGAAAGACAGCTCTGGAGGAGGGAGAAAAATACCTGATCATTCCCTCTTATTCTCCGGAGAATCATCCAAACGGCTATTCCAGTACGATCACTGCCAATGCAGCCATGGACATTGCGGCGGCGTCAGATGTATTACGCATGATCCGGGAACTGGAAGAGAGGATCTGCGATGAACGGTCGGGAGAGTGGCTGACAGCCAGCAGGGAGCTTGCCGCAAAGCTGCCAGAATACCAGATGGATGAGACCGGTGGATTAAAGGAATGGTCACTGCCACAGATGCATGACAATCATGAGCACCGCCATATCAGCCATCTCTATTGCGCATGGCCCGGAGTAGAGACACAGCATAATGTGGGACTTGCGGAAAGCTGCAGGCAGGCCATCAGGAACCGGAATGTCGGGAATGCCGGAAAAGATGATACTGCCTCTCATGGTTGGATCCACAAGGGACTGGTGGCTGCCAGACTGAAGGATGGCAGGAGCCTGGGAGAAATCTTGCGCCTGCTGGTGCAAAGTGATATTTTTTACAGCAGCCTGCTGACGGATCATAATACGGATCGCTGCAGAGGGGTCTATTGCACGGATACGATTCTGGGATTGCAAGGAATCATACATGAAGCACTGGTGTATTCCGAACGGGGAGAGATCGAATTCCTGCCGGCACTTCCGGAGGAGTGGAAGCAGGGCAGTGTGGATGGTCTGATGGCCAGAACAAGAGTCTGCATCCGAAGACTTGCATGGGATCTGGAAAAGAAGATACTGGAAGCAGAACTGGAAGCTTATGAGGATCAGGAGGTCAGAATTTCCTGCCCGGTATTGCAATACGATGCATGTTATTATCTAAAACAGGGAGAACTGCGCAGGATCTGGATTTAATCCACCGGATCCTGGAGCTGCCTGCGGTATTCATTGGCAGTGATGCCGTAATGTTGTCTAAACGCCTGGGTGAAATGCTGGGATGTGGAGTAATTCAGTTTCTCCGCAATCTGCGTGATGCTCAGGCGTTTGTCTGTCAGATAGATTTTTGCCGCAGACATTCGGGCTTCCTGTTTTTTCTGCTGAAAGGTCTTGCCGTAATATTTTTTTAGGAACCGTTCCGTCTGGCGGACACTTAACCCAAGAGTCTTTGCCAGGTTTTCCAGAGTAATGGTCTCGTAATGATAGAGAAAGGCCCGTTCGATGATCAAGGTCTTACCGTCAATGAGATTGGAGGGAGCAAAGTGCTGTTTAGAGAAACGGTTTCCCTCGTAATTACGGACAACTTTTACAAGACACTGTTGTAACAGAGCCTCTACCTGAATCATGTAACCGGTATATTTATATTTTAATTCATAGAAGAGCTGCTCCATCAGTACACCAAGATTCTGGGTATCCGGACCAATCCAGAATCTTTTTTTTAGAAATTTGTCCGCAGTGCTGCCGGAAAAAACGAGGAGAGCATCTTCTTCCTGCAACTGAAAATAGATAGAATATTCTGTCATGGGATCCATAGGGCTTGGAATCTGCTCGTGCTCTACATGGGGGCCTGTCATATATAGTGTGCCAGGCGTAAGCTCATAAGAACTGCCATCAATGACTGCCTGTCCGAGCCCATTAGGGATGTAGTGCAGTTCATAGCTGTTGTTACCGTGGCTGTGGCGTGGCAGTGGCTTGAAAAAGTGTTCGAAAGCAATATTCAGAATTAGAAAAGTTGTGTTGTCGATAGTGGTTTTCACATCGAGACCATAGATGGTATTGTTCGTTGTCTGATTCATGGAGCCTCCTGCTGTCCGGATTTACCGTGACCTATCCGATGATATTAAGTGTAGCAACGGTAAAGAAAAAAGTCAATTAAAAAAGTGCGATAATACGACAAAAATACACAACGTATGTCGCAAATATGTCTATTAATCGTATATTTGTGGGATTAGAATGGATGTATCACAGCAACCCACACAGGGAGAAAATATGACAGAAGAACATATAACATTTTATTTTTAAGGAGGTTAACAGATGGACAGACAGGAAATGAAACAGAAAAAGATGATGGGAGCAATTCTTCCGGGCAACAGCACAGTAGAACTTAGAGAATTCGATATGCCGAAGCCGGGACATGGACAGGTTGTGGTCAAGGCAATGGCTACAACTATCTGCGGCAGTGATATCCGCTGCATCTACAGAGAACATGTGGGAAAAGGTCCGGAAGGCTATATTCCCGGAACTGTGGCAGGTCATGAACCTTGTGGTCTGATCGTAGAGGAAGGCGAAGGCTTGAAGAGATTCAAGAAGGGCGACCGTGTTATTATTTATCACATTTCAGGATGTGGTGTATGTAACGATTGCAGAAGAGGCTACTATATTTCCTGCAAGAGTAAATTCCGTCAGGCATACGGATGGCAGAGAAACGGTGGCATGGCACAGTATATTCTGGCAGATGAGAAGGATCTGATTGCATTGCCAGATGAGCTGACCTACAAGGATGGAGCACAGGTGGCCTGTGGTTTCGGTACCGTATATGAAGCTATCGAAAAGGTAGGTGTCAGCGGCAATGATGCAGTACTGGTAACCGGTCTGGGGCCTGTCGGCCTGGCAACACTGATGTTGGCAAAAGCATTGGGAGCCAATATGCTCATCGGCGTAGAGACGAATCCGTACCGTATTGAACTGGCGAAGAAGATGGGACTGGCTGATTATGTATTTGCACCGGATGAGGCTTATGATCAGATCATGAAAGTGACAAACGGCAATGGTGTGGAGAGAGCGTTCGATGCCAGCGCCAGTGATCCAGGAAGACAGCTGGCAATCCGTGCTACCAGAGAATGGGGCCGGATCGCATTCGTGGGAGAGGGAGGTACCTGTACCTTCAATCCCAGTCCGGACATTATTCATGGTCAGAAGACAATCTACGGCAGCTGGGTAACATCGCTGTGGAGAATGGAAGAACTGGTAGAAAGACTGGTGCGTTGGGGAATTCATCCGGAAGATCTGATCACGGACGAATTCCCTCTGGAGCAGGCAGGGGAAGCTTACAGACTGATGGCAAGTGGAAACTGTGGCAAGGTAGCAGTGGTATTTCCCGAAGACTAAGGGAAGAAAGGTTATCATATGGCAGAAATCATAGAACAGAGCCGGATCCCAAAGCGGACTCTGGTGGACGGATCTAAGGTACCGGCAATCGGACTTGGAACCTTCGGATCCGATAAATATAACAGCGATCAGATTGCAGAAGCTGTATATGGCGGCATCCGGGCAGGATATCGTATGATCGACTGTGCTTCCGTATACCAGAATGAGAATCGTATCGGAGAGAGCATCGAGCGTGTCCTGAAAGAAGGAATCGTGGACAGAGCGGATTTGTTTATCACCTCCAAAGTATGGAATGATATGCACAATAGAGTGAAGGAGTCCTGTGAGAAGAGCCTGAAGGATCTGCGGGTATCTTATCTGGATCTGTATCTGG
>ERZ827471.1438-NODE-1438-length-14259-cov-3.145311_pt1 | contig 14259 bp, 16 predicted proteins | sample MGYA00519772_ERZ827471 | MGnify/ENA primary metagenome ERZ827471 (study PRJEB31778, sample SAMEA3449315) | human gut metagenome | biome: human gut; feature: human-associated habitat; material: faeces | place: United Kingdom | collected 2010/2012 ... | reverse complement strand
TTAAAGAAAATATTCATAATATCACCTATATCCTTAATATGACTTATATCATGTTCCATTCTTTTATAATTTCATCGGCACTATTCTTCTCATATTTTATACGTTCTGCACCAACTACGATTTTTTTGCACCAACTACGATTTGAGCACAAAAAAAGGACGAAACCGCCCTTTTCATGAATTCAGAAACAAATCTGCTACAAATCTGTTTCCATCCTGTTTTAATTGTAAATCCCCATCATACTTATCTATGCTCTGTTTCACATTTAAGAGTCCTATCCCCCTGCCTTTTCCCTTATCTGATACCGGCATACGTTTTTTCCATTTTACATTTCCACAACTGTTTTCTATATGAACTACCGTCATCTTATGATAGGCACTGATTTTAATAAAAATGTATTTTTCTCCGTCAACATTTGCAGCAGCTTCAATCGCATTGTCCAGCAGATTTCCGAAAATAGTTGTTATGTCTATCGGCTCTATGTAAGATAATTCTACATTGTCTATCTTAATGTCCGAATGTATCCCTTTCTCCTGCATGACAGCATTTTTATCTGTCAGCAGAATGTTCAATATCGGATTCTCTGTGTAAGACATAGGAATCAGTGGTGCCAGTGTACTTCTGATTGCCTCTGCATATTCGCCAGCCGTATGCTCCCTCTCTGTTCCATACAAATTCTCGATAGCCCTGATATGCTTATCCACATCATGTAATATCCGTATTGTCTGATTATATTTTTCAGTCTGTGCCAGATAATACTCATACTGCATTTTTGCCTGTTGCTCCAATGCCTTTACGCGGTTTTCATAGTGTTTCTTTTCGTCTGCCATTTTGACATAATACAAAAGATACAGGTCAGCTAAAACGATGCACCCCATATTTACCGCTGACAGATAGCTTTTCTGCCCATCCCTAAAATTCTGCACAATCACAAGCATATTGACCAGACTGTAAAAAAACAGGATTCCATATATGATATATTGTTCTCTGGAACAGGCTGCCTCTGTCCTTTTTATCAATCTGTTTATCAAAACATAGTATAGGAAAATCAGCACTATCTTTGAAAATGCCACTTCCAGACAATATTGCATGACAACATCAATATTTAAAATTCCACCAATCTGCAAAAAACAGTGTAACAGAAGCACTCCCAGCGTTTCACATACAGACATACATAAAACCAGTACTTCACTCTCAGTAATTCTGCGGATTGGTCTGTCTACATCTTCGTAATACAGAAAATATACCGTTACACCAACTCCAACAAACCATATCAGCAGATTCAATATTGCAAAGTTCAGCATATTTATGTAAAATGCAGTAATTCCCATCGCTATCTCTGCCGCTATATACAAAGTTCTATTGCTGTAACTTTTCTTATATCTTTCATTCATAAATTGAAAAAGAATTGTACAGATAATAAAACAGGAAAGTCCATTACATATCACAAGTAAAATCTTATCCATCTTCTATTCTCTCCTCTGGGTTTTCTGCAAAAATTTATTCATTTCTTCCCGAAAATCAGAGCTTCTTTTTTGTGCAAGGGACAGTTCTTTCCCATTGTCCAGATAAATATGAAATCCCTGTATCTTCTCAATATGTCTCACATTTATAAGACAGCCTCTGTGATTTACCGCAAAATCATATGGATGTAATTCTTCCACAAGATTTTCAAATGTACATTCACATTCATATCTGCAATCTTCCATAATAATTGCTGCTTTTCTGGATCTTTTTATGTACTCAAAATATAATATCTCGTTTAATTTCAAACAAACACAACCTGCTTTTGTTCCTGATTCATCTAGTATTTCAAATTCCTTTTCTATTTCCGGATATTTCTCCTGCCCCAGAATTTCCATAATCTGCGTTTTCATTTCTTCTTCATTGATCGGTTTACACAGAAAAGAAAACGCATGTACCTTATTAATCGCCTGTGCCATGTATTCTTCATAACTGGTGATGTATATAATTTTTATATCATGATTTTTTTCTTTCAGCTTTCTTCCGAGCGTAATTCCGCCCAGTTCTTCCATGGAAATATCCAGTATTCCGATATCAATCTTGTCATTACTGTTCAGCAGCTCATTCGCCGACAGAAACGACCGTATCTGATACTGAACCTGATATTCTGAAAGAATCTTATCCAACATCAGCGTCGCTTTGTCAAGATCTTCCTTATCATCATCACATATCACTACTTCTAACAATCCAATCTCCTCCCTGTAATAACTTTTGTTTTTCTATTATACCATATCGGCACTTTTTATAATTGCCGATATGGTATGATCATCAAAATTATTTTTACCTTTCCCCTCTGTCACGCTTCCTCGTGCTCTGTCTGCCATACGCTTTCGTTCCATGGTATTTCTTTCTGGCTTCCAGTTCCTCTAAGAATTCATCATATACACTCATCTTATAACGGATACTCTTCATCTTAGCCGCATCATATCCCATCCTGTTCTTATATGCTTCAAACTCCTGTGACGTGTCCTCTGTTGGCGGCGGAAGCTGTCTGACACGCTCCTGTATGGACATCTTCGTATAATCTGGTGGTATCTCCTGCTCTTCTTTATGGGAAGTCGGTTCTGTCTGTTCTTCTAATGCTATTCCCTGCCACTCCCGGTTAAATTCATCAAACGCAGCACCATAGAACACTTCCTCCTCGTCATCACGAATGTTCTCTTTCTCACAGAACCGGTCAAAGCCCTCATATACACTGATATCCCCTTCTGGCTTTTCATATTCCTTTTGAACACTCCCTGCTGTATCTATACCGACACTTTCCTTAACATCAGATATATCCCATTCCGCATAATCATCATATCTTCCGGATTCCTGCTCGATATCAGCCTTTATGCGTTCATACTCCAGTCTGCTTTTTTCCTTCTTTTTCAGATATTCAGTTATCCCTGCGACAGTAAATCTTGCACCAAGCCTGCTCCCTCTGACCGCCATCGGCTTTCCTTTTTTATCCGTCCTGTATTTCAGGGCATAGGATATGGTATTGCCTCGGAGCCGAACATCCATCAGATAATACACCTTCGCATAATCAATCACATCCTGCAAAGTCTTATTCTCCGGTCTGTTCATGGCATTTCGCAGAAGCACCTTTATTTCTTCCCGAAACGACAGCTTATCACGCTTTTTCATCTGATATTCTGCGAAGCTCTGGCGCTCCCTGTCTTTATCCTTTACATAATAGCTGTCACGATACGAATGAACCAGTCCACGCTTCCTGCACTGTTCCCCGAAATATCTGCACATTTCCTTCAGCTCTGCCGGTCCCCGTCTGAAGGACTTTCCATCTTTCACATTGCAGTTGCTCACCAGAAAATGCACATGTGTATGTGCTGTATCTGTATGCACTGCAAACAATACCTCATATCCTTTTGAACAGAAGAACTCCCTCGCAAAATCCTCTGCTATTTTATATGCCTGCTCATAGGTCAGTCTGTCATTATCCTCCGGGTGAAAGGATATCGAAAGCTTCTGTGCCAGTATCTCCTTCTGCTTATACCTGCTGTACCTTTTGTCATGCATCTTTCTTGTTATAAGCAGGCTGTTTGCAAAGTTATCTCGGTTACAGCCGAAAGCTTTATACAGGTGTGGTTCTGTCTTTACCACACCATCTTCCACCTGCTCTTTTCTTCTGCCTAAAATATAATCGGCAGCACTTTTCAGCTGTGCCACCGATTTGCAATAGCTGTAATTCACATTTACATTGCCATATACATCGCCCATTACAATGTACCTCTCTTTCCTCTTTATTCTTGTTTATATACTTGTTTCTGCTGTCGTTTTATCTCATAACAACTTCTCTGTAATCTTCAACAGCAGGTCTTCTATCTTCTTTAAAAATACATTGGTTGCCTGAAACTGAATATCCGAGAACACTCCCGGATATATATTGATGGTATAAGCAATCTGGTTGATATTGACTCCCTGTTTCTTCATTTCATGCACTGCCTGTGCCAGCAGCTCCCGGATATCCTTTAGTGTCACACCATCCACACGCTTTCCGTCATATACATCAAGAAGATAGTTAAGGAAATCTGCATTTCCCTTATATCCGCTTGCTTCCTTTATCCTGTCAAATCTCTTTTTTTAATGCTTCATCCACTCGAATGTAGATAATCTCGTCTCTTGCTCTGTTTGCCATATAAGTCCTCCTATCTGTCTAAAAAGTGTAATAGTCACTTCCTGTCACATGAAAAAAGCAGACACATGACATACATCACATATCTGCTCATTGCATCCTGTTATTCTGTTTTTATATCCATCTGGCTACATATCTTCCTGATGATATAACCCTTTACTGCGGGTGTGCCCTCTTTCTTTGACTGTGGCTCCACTTTTTTGTATGGATATAGCTATATCTGTAATTCCGGCTACATTCCGCCACATTATTATTGCCATATGCTGCCGCTTTTAAGCTGTACCGCAGCCATTGTTTAGAAATTCTCCGCAGGCAGGGCACATCATCCCATCTGTCAGCCTGCTGTAAAAAACACAGCAGACTTCCGAAAGCCATTCTGCGCTTACCGCTCCGACTGGCTTTCCCACATCTCTTTTTTTGCCAGAAGAAATCTCTCTCCTGTGTTTCGATGTGGTTTGGATGATATAGGCAGGTAGTACCGCTGGCTTGCCAACTCGTCAAAAAAAGGAAGCGAAAATGCCTTACGGCATCCCCGCTTCCTTTTTCTTCCTCATTGTCTTCACCATCGGTGCTACCTGCTTAAGGGGCACAGCCCCCTAAGAACCCCCACCGGATAAATATTGCCACCTGCAAAGGTGGTATCAATATTTTCCGGCTTTATAGCCTTCGTCCCATAGAATCTTCTGCACTTTTGCTTTACACACCAAAGCTGTAATCAAGAAATTCATTATCCTCCGGTTCTTCCTCTGCTGATTCCCCCAGAACCGCTTCGGCAGTATGCCCCTGCTTAATTCTGCCATTTCCATTGCCATTTGCAGGGCTTGGCATTACCGGCATACCTGCATTTGCACCTGCCACAGTGCTCTGAAATCCTGCCGTAAGCACTGCCTGTTGCTGAATCAGATACATTCCCGCCAGTGTCGGAAGATTTGCCAATGTTTTTTCAGCCACCTACGCTACGATGCGTTCCACAAAAGCATCTTCTTTTTCCCTTGTTTCAAGATACGGATCACGCTTTTTTCGCAGATGCCTTTCGTAATAGTCATTGATGGCACAGATAACAAATTCATTCTGTGACTTAAACTCTTTTTCCACCTCATCAGAGTGAAGCAGGCTCCATGCCTGCATTGCACTCTCACTGTTCCGGTTAAATCGGACATTCTTATTCCATGATTTTTCTGCCATTTACATCGCCTTCTTTCTCTGCTGATGCTTTAAGATCATATAGCAGTAATACTCATACCCCTTTGCATTAGCTCTGATATCATGGTCAAATGTCACTCTGTCCATATCATACTCGCCAAATGCCTCTACAATCCTTGCACCACCGCCCATAACATACAGCCTCATCTTCTGCTCATTGTACTCATAATCACGCAGCTTCTGGAAAATCTGCACTGCATACTCTTTTGCAGCTTCCACCATCAAACCTGCATATGGTTGTGCAATATCTGTCTCCCCAGTGCGGAGGAAATTCTCAATTACCTCGTGCATCAGTTCCGTTCCGGTATTATCACGAACCTTATTTAAGATAGCTTTCTCACACTGATACTCTCCCAGCTTTTCTGTCCAGGACTTGCTTTCCATAGGTCTGCCATTGTTCAGATACATCAGGTTCATTGTTCCGTTTCCGATATCCACAAGAAGGTTCATTCCCTTGAAGTCTTTCAGGTTCTCCGCTACCGCAGAGTAGCACTGCGGCATTACCGTACAGCCTGTGAACTCCATTTCATAGGTTCTGTCCTTGTAGCCGACTTTTACAATTCTCTCTTTCATCATATAATCCCGGAAGGTATCTCTCTGTGCCTGCACCCATTTCAGCGGAAGTCCTACCGCAAGGTGGATACGGACAGCATTTCTTCTGTCCGTATAGCCTCTTGCTTCCAGCTCTTTCACAACTGCCGCCATTGTAAGCACATAGTTATCATCATCTGTCACTTTGTCTGTAACAAATCCTTTGTGTCCTTCCCCGATGATATAGTATCTGCCATTCCATTCAATAAAGTCTCTGGCAAATACCGGAGCCTTATCACTCACACTTACCGCAGTCGGAAATACCCTTCTTGCGGTCTTAAAATTACCATAGCCTGCATCTACTCCAATAATCAGACTCCCGTTCATCTTATATTCTCTGATTTTCTCTGTCATAATAAAATCCTCTCTTTCTTAAATTGCATATTTTTCTTTTACCTCTTCTGCTGTTGGGAAAATCCCGGTATCAACATATACTTTGTTTTCCCCGGCAACTACCTCTGCGATATGCGTATCATTATCTGCCATAAGCAGTTTTTCCGCTTTTGCACTCGCATTCTCCAAAGCTTCTTTTATCTCAGCCTCCTGCACCTTTGCACGGATTGCTTTTGTTTTTGGCATGAACTTTGCCCTGCGCCGCCTCTGATACATGGCATTGCGCTCACGAAGTCTTTGTTTTTCCTTTATTTCAGCCAGTTCTTCTTCCGTCAGTTCCTGTGCCGGAAGTTCCACTTTACCGATGAAGTTAAGGTAAATCTCTATCTCCATCACACGCTCGCCATCAATCTTTTCCGCTTTGTGGACAAGTATCTTATCCACAAATTCATTGATGATGACAGGTGTTAATTCCGTGATATCCGTGTATTTATGGACTAGTGCCAGAAATTCCTCCGTCCGGTCTGTATCCTCGTCATACTGCGTAAGCTGCTCCCTGCATGTCTTAATGGACTGCTCCAGTTCTGCCTGTTCCTTTTCATACCCTGCCGATAGCATTTCATATCTTTTGTCAGGCAGTCTGCCAAGGGCATTGTCCTCATACACTTTTTTAAGAAGGATATCAAGCTCTGCATACCGCTTCTCCTGATGCTTTAACGCAGCCTTCAGCTTCTTCGCCTCACTCTGTTCCCGGATTTCTGATGCACTGCGGATGCTTTCGACAAATGCTCTCTCATCCATCCTTACACTTTTACACGCATACTGAATGGTTTCAAGCACAAGCTGGTCAATCACCTTTGCCTGTATATTGTGCGAACAGCAGACCTTTCCTGACTGGTCATGGCTGTTATTATAATTGCCGCAGTTATAACAGGCTGGAGTTGTTCTGACACTGCCATCCGGCAGTCCTCTCCAGTTTCTTCCGGCACGCTTTCCCTCATTACGATAATGCATCTTTCCACCGCAGTCCGCACAGAAAATCTTACCCACAAACGGATTTGTCTCGCCCTCTGTGTTTATCCTGCGTTTGGTCTTTCTAAGCTCCTGCACCATATACCATGTTTTTCTGTCAATGATCGCCTCATGGGTATCCGTAAAGACCACTATCTCGTCACTGTCATTTCTTACAGCAGTCTTATCCTTATAGGAAAGCTTCTTTGTACGGAAATTCACAGTATCTCCCATATATTCCGGTTTTTCAAGCATTCTTACGACACTTACTCCTGCCCATTCATATGGCTTTGACATATCACACCGGTTCTTGTAACATCCATATCCCCGCTTTGCCTGATAATATGAAGGTTTTTCCACCTTTTCCTCAGTCAGTATCCTTGCAATCTGATATGGTCCGATTCCCTCAACTGCCATCCGGAATATCCTGCGGACAACTGCCGCAGCTTCCTCGTCAATGAGCCAGTGATTCTTATCTTCCGGATCTTTGATATATCCGTATGGTGGATTGTTGGTAATTGGTTTCCCGTCCCTGCCCTTTGCCTGCAATACTGCCTTTATCTTGCGGCTGCAGTCACGCAGATACCATTCGTTCATGATATTTAAAAAAGGGGCGAATTCGCTGCTGGTGTTGATATCACTGTCAACACCATTAGAGATAGCAACGAAATGGACACCTTTTTCCCGAAAGAATACCTCCGTGTAAAATCCTACCTGTAGGTAATCCCTGCCGACTCGGCTCATATCCTTTACAATGACTGTGCCAATGCTTCCGTCCTCAATCTGCCGGAGCATTTCTTTCCATCCCGGTCTGTCAAAATTTCCACCGGAATATCCGTCATCTGTAAAATGCACCAAATCGGTATATCCATTACTCTTTGCATAGTCCTCCAGCATTTTCTTCTGGTTCACTATACTGTTGCTGTCTCCCGCAAGCTCATCGTCCCTTGAGAGTCGCTCATAAAGAGCAGTTATTCTGTTTTTCGATTTGTCAGTTGTCTGTCTGGTTCTGTTCATGCCGAACTCCCTTCCGGCAACTGACTCATTTGTGGTAGCTCTATCTTATCATAATCCGCTTTCTCTGTCAGCACCTCTCTTGAAATAATATGGGAAATCTTGTCCGAAAAGGTATCTGTACTGTTTTCACTCGTTAATACCCTGATTTTGTAAACTGTCCCACCAATCCTGCGATAAAAAAATCCAGCTTCACATGAGCCGGACTTTCTATTGCCATTATTTAGTTTTTCTGCCTCCATAATCAATCCTTGCCTTTCTCTCTGATAAAAATTATAATTGTTTCATGCTTCCGCTTCGTGTAACCGAAGCTTTTGTTTATCCATACTTCATAGCCTTTTTGCTCCTTTCTGTAATTGCTTTAGTGATAAAAAGAATTACTCTCTTCACTAATAGGAGAAATACGGCTACAAAATCGGAAGTGTTTTGAAATTATTTTTGAAAAAATTTTTAAGGACTGATTAAATTGCCAAAATATGAGGAACTAAAAGCTTTCCGCAAACAAAACTTAATACCGGAATACAACGATTCTTCCAGTGAGAAAACTATGCTGCACAGGGAAGCCCGTGCATTGGCAATCAGCCGTCTTGAAGAAAGTGCACGAACCGAGGAAGAATTCGCAAATGTTATATCGTGGTGGGATAAACTTGATGACAACAGGGAACGCAGAGAGCGGTACCATGAAATCGGACGCTCTGAAGTACCGCTTGAATGGCACGCCTCTGATTATATCCTGCCCGGTAATGCCAACTATGACATGGTACTGTGGCAACAGATACTTGCCGGCGATTTTATTGATTATATCTTTGATGAGCCGGATTACATCCATGAGCTTGTACGCAGTCAGGATTTATGCCTGATATTAAAGAATATGAAGGAACACCAGAAACAGCTTTTGTACTATGTGGTTGTCCGTTCATATTCCACACTCCAATACGCTGAGTTGAACGGAAAGACTGACCGCAATGTGCGTGGTGTGAGGAAAACTGCCATAAAGCAGATAAGAAAGAAATATAAGACTGCTCTCGAAACAAGGCTGCTTCATCTGCCTTGGACACTTACATTGGACGAAAAATATTTTTTTGAAAACGGGGTAAGAACTAAAGACGAAAAGAATTCTGAAAAACAGTGACTATGCTGCCTGAAATATATAACAGGGTAATATGATACTTTTAATGTTTTGTCAAAAAAAATTGCGTTGAAATTTCAGAATGATAACCCTTGACCTATAATGTGTAATCGAATAGAATTGTTAATAGATTACAGTTTCTTTATATAGAAGTTATACGAATTGAATTTCAGACGATTGCTCTGATTCCAGTGAAATCAGATTGGAGGCTTTTCATGAAAAATCTATTTGAACATACCAGTTCCCCATGGATACGGTACAGCAGTTATGAATACCGCACTGCCGAAGATGGAACTTTGTATATTGTAGTATCTGCGGATGCCAAACCAGAAATGTATAACCCTATGAAAGATGCAGAATCACTTGTACTGGATGCTGTCAATATCGGTTTGCAGGTCATGCATAAAGCACCAGAAGATGAACTGAAAAGTATGGTTCTTCGTTTCATCAATTCCTACGGATTTTTAGGCTTTATGACTGCACTTCCGACAACTGCGGAATTTATCACCTATGAATCTGTATATCTTCCAAAAAACCATTTTATTAAAGAAGAATCTCTATCAACAGAAAGTTATCTCGATTATTTTTATCCATTTGATAAGATGGATTTTCACAAAAAAGGGGTAGAATCAAGTTGGTCGGTATCCGACAAGGATGGCATTGCAATCGCACTTGCAACGGGAAAGAATCCACAGGCTGTTACGATGAGTTTTCAGAAGGAATATGCAGAACGCTATGACTGGCTGGTGAAAGAATTTTCCGACTGGGCATTTACCTTTACCACAAGTTTCTTATATTATATGGACTACGACAGTCTTGATGAACAGACAAAAAAACTGTATCGTCAGGGTATGTCTGCATTTGGCGGAATATCCCCGACTTACCATATCTCATTAGCGGAAAATGCCCCGGTTATCGTATGGAACTTCCATTCCCTGCTCGTCATGATCCAGATGTGCTTCTCTTTTATGCTTACGGATTCTGACTGCGATATGAAGCTGTGTAAGCACTGTGGCAGGGCATTTATCGCAAGCCGTAAGGGAAATGAGTTCTGCTCTCCGAAATGCAAGAATCAGTATAATGTCTATAAGACAAGGGCTAAGAAAAATAAAACAGATGAATAATGAATAAATGACATATCTGGAGGAAATACTATGGACAATATGATTAGAATTGATAAAGATTATGTCGAATGGCTGAAACATGTTAAAAAAAGATTTAAAAATACACAAATAAAAGCATCTATCAAGGTTAATGACGAGTTGCTTAGGTTTTACTGGTCAATCGGCAAGGATATCGTTAACATGCAGGCTGAAAGCAAATGGGGCGGTGCTTTTTTTGAAACTTTAAGTGAAGATTTAAAAAAGATGTTCCCAGGTGCAAAAGGATTTTCAACCACTAATTTGAGATACATGAAAAGATACTACAATTTATTTGGTGAAATTCTGCCCCAACTTGGGGCAGAATTACCGGAGGCTACAAATCTGCCTCAAGTTGGGGCAGAAATATATGCCATTCCATGGGGACATATAAAATTAATTGTTGATAAATGCAAAGATGAACCCGAAAAAGCAATGTTCTTCGTTGATGAAGTAATAAAGAATAACTGGTCAAGAGCTGTTCTTCTAAACTTCCTTGACACTAATCTATATGAACGCCAAGGCAAGGCAATAAGTAATTTTCAAACAACACTACCGGCTTACACCGGTGATTTAGCTCAGGAAATAACAAAAGATCCTTACAATTTTGATTTTATTGCTTTAAATCGTGACTATAACGAAAAAGAATTAAAAGATGCCCTGACCGAAAAGGTTATGAATCTTTTAATTGAAATGGGAAAAGGGTTCGCCTTTGTCGGTCGAGAATACCCTTTACCTATAGAAGGCACAGAGGAATATATTGATTTGTTATTCTACCACCTAAACCTACATTGTTATGTCGTAGTAGAGGTCAAAATAAAAGAATTCAAATCTCGTGATATTGGTCAGATAGGTACTTATATAAACATTGTTGACGATATTGTCAAAATGGATTCCGATGGAAAAACTATTGGCTTGATCATCTGCAAAGAAAAAAATAATGTATTAGCCAAATATGCTGTTAACAGTTCCAACAAACCAATAGCAATTTCAGCATACGAATTATCGAATTTCTTACCAGAAAATCTTGCAACATTACTGCCTTCAACGGATGAGCTGGAATCTCGATTACTGCTAGATGAAGCAGTCAATGAGAATGATAATAACAACCAATAGCTCCATTCTCGTATATATGGTAAGACAAAGCAGGAACCATGACGATTCCTGCTTTATTCTTATCTATAAATCAGATCATGCAACACTACTTCCTCTGCTCTGCTCCGGATGTTATTCATCTTCCGCACCCATCCGAGCTGATCTACTGACTTCAAATGCTCCGTCACACCTTCACGCTCAGCCATTCTTACCGTAAGCATATCCATCATGTCATTGCATTCCATATCTACTTCTTCCAGATGTTTCCACAATTTTTCCGTAAGAACCAGATGTGTATACATGGCATGATGATTTTCAAACAAATACCTCTGTCGCATTCTGCCATATTTGCCAATCTGATAATTGCTTCCATCTTCCAATTCCAAATCTGGAATCAATACATCGCCTTCCCAATGATATGTTAACTCCATACACAGCTCCTTCCTTTGTGCTAAATGTTTACAGTTTCGATTAAAAGAGTATCACCTTCTTAATACAACATCTGCAATCTATCATTCACCACAAATGAGCCAGCCGCCTATGTTGTGTTATATTAGCAGATGGAGGTTTCCGCTAAACAACACTGTTTTGGGAAATCTGACATCTACACTTCACAACATATCACTTCATTGCCATAAGCCTGGGCGGTATCAATATGTCTGTAACCAAGTTTTACCGCTGCCTTCACGGCATCTGCCGCCTTGTCATCATCAATGAACCATGTTCCCAGTCCCAGCTGTGGAATCTTCACACCATTATTTAAAGTTAATTCATTCTGATACATTTCTTCTGCTCCTTCCATAATCTTTCTATTTGACGATCTTGCTCATTCTGCCCGAAATCTTGCATATGTCCTGTCTGCATAGTAATGTTTCATTTCGGACAGTTTTATCATAATACCTGGAGCTAACTTTAGGTCAATACTTTTTTGCTACGTCGGTAATATTTGTTCCTGCATAGTCATAAATTTTTAATTGCATCACAGAAAATGGTATGTTATACTATGAAAAATAAATCGAAACAAAAATCAGGTAGCAATGTCAGCGTGGACATCTTCGGATGCCCACGCTTTTTCTTTTGCCCGATAAGACAAAGGAGGAGAATGTTATAGTAGAGCTCATTACAAATGTGAACAATGCTGTCAACGGTTTCGTGTGGGGTGTTCCCATGCTGGTGCTTCTGGTGGGGACAGGTATTCTGATGACCGTGCTGACATAATTTTTCCAGTTATCCCATATCGGGCACTGGTTCCAAAACACAGTCGGCGGTATCTTCCACGACAAACATGTAACGAAACATACCGAAGCCGGAGATCAGTCCATCTCCCAGTTCCAGTCTCTGTGTACCGCACTGGCCGCCACCATCGGTACCGGTAATATCGTCGGTGTGGCCAGCGCTCTGGTGGCCGGTGGCCCCGGTGCTATCTTCTGGATGTGGATCGTAGCTTTCTTCGGCATGATGACGAACTACTCGGAAAATGTACTTGGCATCTACTATCGCCGCAGGAATTCCAAGGGCGAATGGAGCGGCGGTGCCATGTATTATCTGAAGGATGGTCTCGGTTCCTATAAGGGATGTAAACAGATCGGCGCAATACTTGCAACGCTGTTCTCAGCTTTCTGTCTGCTGGCTTCCTTCGGTATCGGTAACATGAGTCAGGTGAATTCCATCGCTGCCAATATGACTTCCGCCTTTTCGATTCCCGCAACCGTGACCGGTATTGTTCTGGTACTCGTAGGTGCCCTCGTTATCGTCGGTGGATTAAGAATCGCTTCCGTGACTGAGAAGCTGGTGTCTTTTATGGCAATTGCTTATGTCCTCGGTGCTCTCGTAATCTTCTTCGCCAACATCAGTCACATAGGTGCTGTATTTACCGCTATTTTCAAAGGCGCTTTCGGTCTGAAAGCCGTAGGCGGCGGTATCGTGGGTTCCAGTGTGAAGCTGGCGCTGACCTGGGGCATGAAGCGTGGTGTATTCTCTAACGAAGCCGGTCTTGGTTCCTCCGTTATGGTGCATTCCAGTTCCAACGTGAAAGAGCCCGTACGTCAGGGTATGTGGGGTATCTTCGAAGTATTCGCCGACACCATGGTCGTCTGTACACTGACAGCTTTCGCCGTGCTGTCCTCCGGACTGATCGACTTAGACACTGGTGCTGTGCTCGTTGATTCTTCAGGTTCCGCTCTGGTAGGTCAGGCTTTTGCAACGGTTTTCGGCAGCTTCGGTCCTGCTTTCATTGCGATTGCGATCTTGCTGTTTGCTTTTTCCACGGTACTTGGCTGGAGTCATTACGGTTCCAAGGCATGGGAATATTTATTCGGCACCAAATCAACGATTATCTATAAGGTAGCTTTCGTGCTGATGATCTTTATCGGCTGTACCATGAATCTGGGACTTGCCTGGGATCTGTCGGATACCTTCAACGGACTGATGGCGATTCCCAACCTGATTGGTGTCATTGCATTGTCGCCCGTAGTAATGAAGATCACAAAAAATTACGTGGCACGTATCATTAAAAAAGAAGACGTGAAACCCATGTTATCTGTTTTCCCCGAGATTCAGGAAGAGCAGGAAAAGGCTATGTAATT
>ERZ827471.1434-NODE-1434-length-14287-cov-4.485385_pt1 | contig 14287 bp, 10 predicted proteins | sample MGYA00519772_ERZ827471 | MGnify/ENA primary metagenome ERZ827471 (study PRJEB31778, sample SAMEA3449315) | human gut metagenome | biome: human gut; feature: human-associated habitat; material: faeces | place: United Kingdom | collected 2010/2012 ... | reverse complement strand
ACCCCTTTCCATTATACAGATTGTTTTTCTGTCCGGCAAATCGGGTATGGGGGCACAGTCCGGCCCTGTTTTTCATATGCTGGGAGTAGTGTCAGGGAAAACGGAGGTGCATGAAATGCTGAGCGGAGTGATGCTGATCATCGTGACGATGTTCGCGGTGCTGGGCGCGTATTATTTGTCGGACCTTCTGACGAACTGCCTGTTCCGCCGCAGAAAAGCGGCGGAAGCGTTGGTGGTGCTTCGGGCGGACACAAGCGAGCAGATGTGGGCCGGCGTGCTGGATGCACGCGCGGCTTTGCCGGACACCGCGGTGGTGGTGCTGTGCCCGCAGGAGGACGCTTTCACGCCGCCGGGAGCGGGAATGCGGGGTGTGGCCTTCGCTACGCCGGACACATTGGCGCAAGTGGTGCAGGCCCAGCTTACGGTGCAGGAATAACGCACCGCGCAGCTCCGGCGTGAAGCAGAGAAGAGCGCGGTGCATCAAAGAAAACAAAGAGGAAAAAGAAATACCCGGGAAAAAGCCGGCAGCCGAAAAGCCGGATGCATTTGCGGAGCAAAGTACAAGCCACACGGCGAATGCCGCCCCGGGCCGTCTTGTACGGCGAACAGGGCCGGAAGCGCTGTCCGCAGGCAGCATGGCGGAGAAGCCCGGCTTTTTCGACAGGCGAAAGAATAAAAGGGAGACGCGCATGGCGCAGGAACAGGAATGGCAGACCCTTTCGGGCACAGTTGAAAATATCGTATACTGCAACGAGGAAAACGGCTACACGGTGCTGGAATTTTCCAGCGGGGGAGACCTTTACACCGCGGTGGGCGAGCTTTCGGATGTGAATGTGGGAGAAGACGTGACGCTGCACGGCCGCTTTGTCACACACCCCAGCTTCGGCGAACAATTCCGCGTGGAGGCGTGTGAGGTGCGTATGCCGGAAAGCGCAACGGCAATCCGGCGCTACCTTGCCAGCGGCGCGCTGCCGTACATCGGCAAAGCACTGGCAGGGCGTATCGTGGATGTTTTCGGCGCGGATGCGCTGGAGGTCATCGCCAGCGATCCCATGGCGCTGACGAAGATCAAGGGCATCACGCCGGAAAAGGCTCTGGCGGCTTCCAACGAATTCAAGCGTATCTTCGGCGTGCGGGAGGCCATCGGATATCTGGCGCGATATAACCTGCCGGCCTCCGCCGCTGTCGCGCTGTTCCGCCAGTACGGGCCTGATACGGTCGAGGTCGTCTCCCACAATCCGTACGTGCTGTGCGGGTATCCCGCTTATCAGGATTTCGGCGTGGCGGACGCCATTGCCCAGAGCATGAGCCTTGAGTATGACGCGCGGGAGCGCGTGTGCGCAGGGCTTTTGTTCGTGCTGCGCCACAATCTGCAGAACGGCCACGCCTGCCTGCCGCAGGACAAGCTGTGCGGCGCGGCCTCCGGTTTTTTGGGCGTGGAGCCGGAGACTGTGGCTTCCACGCTGGCCTTCATGCTGGAAAACAACGATTTATGCGCCGTGGAATACCGGGAAAAAGCATGGGTATACCTGCCTGAATATATGCGGGCGGAGCTTTCCGTGGCCCGCCACCTTCGCTGGCTGATCAAGTATCCCTGCGCCGGGGGCGAGCACGCGGAAAAGACCATCGCCCGCATCGAAGCGGCGCAGGGCATCACCTATGCGCCTTTGCAGCGGGAGGCAATCGCAGCGGCGCTTGGCGCCAATGCTCTGGTGCTCACAGGCGGACCGGGCACAGGTAAAACGACGGCCGTAAACGGCATGCTGGCCGCGTTTGAGCAGAATGGGGACCGTGTGGCCCTGGCCGCGCCTACAGGCCGTGCTGCGAAACGCCTGTCGGAGCTGACAGGCCGCAAGGCAAAGACCATCCATCGCCTTTTGGAGGTGGATTATACGAACAATGACACCGTGCGCTTTATCCACAACGAAAAAAACCTGCTGAAATGCGACGTTGTGGTGATTGACGAGATGAGCATGGTGGATGTGATGCTGTTTGAGAGCCTGCTGCTGGCGCTCAAGCCGCAATGCAAGATCATTATGGTGGGAGACGAGGACCAGCTGCCCAGCGTGGGCGCCGGCAACGTGCTGGGCGGCGTTATCGCCTCCGGCGTAGTGCCTACGATCCGTCTGCGGGATATCTTCCGCCAGGCGGCCGAGAGCATGATCGTCTCCAACGCGCACCGCATCGTCACAGGACAGCTGCCCGGCAAGGGCTCGCGGGACAGTGATTTCTTCATGCTGGAATCCGACGGCGAAGCCTGCCAGCAGCTGGTGTGCGACCTTGTGTGCCGCCGCCTGCCTCAGAGCTATGGATTCGACCCGTTCGAAGACATTCAGGTGCTGTGTCCGTCTAAAATTGGCCCGCTGGGCACGGTTGCACTGAACGCGGCGTTGCAGCAGCGGCTGAACCCGCCCGCACCGGGCCGCCCGCAGCTGAATATCCGCGACAAGATCCTGCGTGTGGGCGATAAGGTAATGCAGGTGCGCAACAATTACGACATTCCGTATACCCGGCCCGACGGCGGCGAGGAGGGCGCGGGCGCGTTTAACGGCGACATGGGCGTGATCGTCGATGTGGACGTGCGCGGCGGCAGTGTGACGGTGCGCAGCGAGGACAGGCTGCTGGTATACACCGCCGAGCATGTGCGGGAGCTGGAGCCGGCCTATGCCGTCACCATCCACAAAAGCCAGGGCAGCGAATTCCCGGCTGTCATCATTCCGGTGATGGACGTGCCGCCCAAGCTGTGCTACCGCAATCTTCTGTATACAGGCGTCACACGTGCAAAAACGCTTTGTATCCTTGCGGGCCATAGCGCGGAGGTGGCGCAGATGGTGCGCAGCGTGCGGAGGAACAAACGGTTTTCCTGTCTGGCCGATCTGATCCGGGACGAAACGCTGTGAACAGGGGAGGGATAGCTCTTTGAAAAAATCAAAGCGGCTGTTTGAGCTGTGCGCGGATATTCTGTTCCCGCGCCGCTGCCCTTTCTGCGATGCGGTTTTGGGCTTTTCCGGTCCATGTGCCGTATGCGGGCCGGCGCTGGCGTGCATACGCCGTCCTCTAAGGCAGCCGGTACCGAAGCAGGGGCACGCGCTGGAGCATCTGGATGCGGCGTATGCGCCGTATTTCTATGAGCCGCCTGTGCGGGACGCGGTTCTGCGGCTGAAATTTGAAAAGCGCACCGATCTTGCACGCCCGTTGGCATTGCTGCAGGCAGAGGAGTTGAAAGCGGCGGGGTGTCTGGGGGATGTGGATGTATTGGTCCCGGTGCCTTCCGGCAGAGGGGAACGGCGGAGCCGCGGCTATGACGTGCCGTTGATGCTGGCGCGCGCGCTGGGCCGGGAGCTGGGGCTGCCTGTGATGCAGGCGCTTTGCAAAATACGGGAAACGCCCCGGCAAATGGCTCTTTCCGGCGGGGAACGCCGGAAAAATTTGAAGAATGCATTTTCAGCCCGTCCGGATGCGCTGCTGGAGGGAAAGCGGATTTTGCTGGTGGATGATGTGCTCACCACCGGCTCCACGCTGAACGAATGTGCAAAAGCTCTGCGCGCGGCAGGCGCGGCGGAATGCCGGGGCGTATGCGCGGCGGCGACGCGCTGAGGCCGAAAAGGCAAAAAAGGTCGAGCGCGGGCCGGAGGCGGTGTGGTATCCTATGCCTGCCTGGCAGATGCAGGCCGCGGGCGGAGGTGCGCTTAAGGCGAAGCAAGCGTCTGGCGGCAGGACGGAAGCCTCGGTGTCGGGAGGGAACGGCATGACGCAGCAGATCGAAGCGGTACAGCGCATGCAGGATTATATCGAACAGAATCTGGCTGGGGAGATCACTCCGGCGGACCTGGCCCGGGCCGCGCTGTTTTCGCCCTGGTATGCGTACCGGCTGTTCCGGCGGCACACAGGGCTGACGCCGGCGGATTATATCCGTCGGCTGCGTCTGTCCCGCTCCGCATTGCGCCTGCGGGACGAAGGCTGCCGCATTACAGACGTGGCGTTCGAACTGGGGTTCGGCAGCGTGGACGGTTATCAGCGGGCGTTTTTTCGCGCCTTCGGCTGCAACCCGGGCGAATACGCGGCAAAACCTGTTCCGCTGTGCCTTTTTGTTCCCTACGGGGTAAGATACCGGGAATTGCGAAAGGAGCCGAAAAAAATGGAAAATGTGAAAACGGTGTTTGTACAGCGTGTGGAAAAGCCCGCGCGGAAGGTCATTTTGAAGCGCGGAGTAAAGGCGCGGGATTATTTCGCCTACTGTGAAGAGGTCGGCTGCGATGTTTGGGGCACGCTCACCAGTATGAAGTCCCTTTGCGGAGAGCCGGTGTGCCTGTGGCTGCCGCCGGAGCAGCGCGCTCCGGGTACGTCCGAATATGTACAGGGTGTGGAGACCGCAGAGGATTATGACGGTCCCGTGCCCGAGGGCTTTGATGTGATTCGCCTGCCGGCGGCGGAATATTTGATGTTTCAAGGCGAGCCGTTTGCGGAGGAGGATTATTGCGAGGCCATCGGGCAGGTGCGCGGCGCCATCGAGAAGTACGACCCCGCCTGTCTGGGCTATGTGTGGGACGCGCGAACCCAGGCATACAATTGGAGCCCGTGGGTGACCGGGGCTATATTGAGCTGCTGCCCGTGCGGCCCGCAGAGCGCTGAGCCATACCGGGAAAAATAAAAAAGCGCGTTTGACAAAATGTCAAACGCGCTTTTTTCATGCTCTGCACAGGCTCACTTGAACAGGTGGATGTCTCCGCTTTGGTTGAGCTGCACCAGGACCGTGGCGATGATGGGCAGGCCGAACAGCCCTACAAAACCGAACAGATAGGTGCCGACAAACATGCACACAAGCGTTACCAGCGGATACAGGCCGATCTGCTTGCCTACCACGCGCGGCTCCAGCATCTGGCGCACTACGGTGATGATGGCATATAAAATAAGAAGCCCGATGCCCAGCGGGAAGTTGCCCAGAATCAGCATGGCCGCCGCCCACGGGATGAGCACCGTGCCGGTGCCGAGCACAGGCAGGATGTCCACAATGGCGGTGAGCAGCGCGATGAGCAGGGCGTAGTCCACCCGCAACAGAGAAAAACCGATGAGAAGCTCCACAAAGGTGATGCTCAGCAAAATGGCGTAGGCCCGTCCGAATTTGAAAATAACGTCCACGCCCTTTTCTTTCACCTTGAACAGCATGTCCCGTGCTTTTTGGGGCAGCTGACGCGCCAGGAAAGAGGTGATGGCATAATAATCCGAAACGAAGAAAAACGACGCGACGATGGTGATGATGAACTTAACGAGGAACGACGGCACGGAACCGGCCACATTCGTTACCGCGCTCAGAGCGCCTGTGGAGATGGCGGTGACCATTGAGGACAGCGAGGACGACAGGCTGTTGCCGGCGCTTTCCACAAAATCCGTCAGCGTGGGGTTCAGGGCCATCACCCAGTTTTCCAGTGTGTCCTGCAGCGAATTCAGCGCCGGGGCCACAACCGTGTCGTACACCTGCGGCAGCGCGTAGAAAATATCGCGGCAGAAAATCACAAGCCGCGTACCCAGCACCGTAATGAGAGCGGCCGCCAGAACATAAAACGCAATGAGCAGCAAAACCGAAACGGGCTTGCGCCCAAGCTTTGTTTTTTGTGTCACCCAGTTGATAACGGGTTTCAGGATAAAGGCAATAAGAAACGCTACCAGAAAGGGCATCAGGAACGGCAGCGCATATTTCAGCACGGCGTAGGCCAGCCCGAGGATGATGCAGTAAAACAGGACCCTGATGATAAAGGCCCGCATCTTTTCGATTTGCAAGCGCCCACCTCCATGTCCGGCTGCGCAGCGCGTGCCGGTGATTGGGCACCGTGAAAAATATACAGCACCCATAATGTTTTATTATACCCCTGTCCGTGCGGAAAATATAGGATATCTGCAAAAGTTTACGTTTTTTTCAAAAAGTGCGCAAAAAGCTCATGCAGCGGGAATATCCTCCACAAGTACCACGGCGGCTTCCCGTACCGCACCGCCGTGCAGGTACTGCACCGTCACCGTGTCCCCGGGCGAGTGCCCGGACAGAGCGGTCTTTACGTCGGTCATCGTTTCAATGGCAAGCCCGTCGATGGAGAGAAGGTAATCGCCGTTCGTCAGGCCCGTTTTGCCGCCGTTGTTCACATATACGCCCAGCCGTCCGGTGCCTGCGAAAATCGCAGAGCGGTAGGATGTCAGCTCCACCAGCTCCATGCCCAGCGACGGCCTGCCGCTGACATAGCCCTGGGTGATGAGCTGCTCGATGACGGGACGCGCTGTGTCGATGGGAATGGCGAAGCCAAGGCCCTCCACGTCCGAGCCGGAGGATTTGGAGTTCACCACACCCACCAGACGCGCCTGCGCGTCGAACAGTCCGCCGCCGGAGTTGCCGGGGTTGACGGCTGCGTTGGTCTGCAGCAGCGTCATATGCTCTCCGTCAATGCTGATCACCCGGTCCTTGGCGCTGATGATACCGTCCGTTACCGTACCGCCCAAACGGCCCAGCGGGTTACCGATGGCAACCACGGGCTGGCCCACCACAAGGTCTGCCGAGGTGCCCAGTGTGGCGGGAATGAGCTCCTGTGCCTGTACGCGGATAACAGCGAGGTCGGTCTTGGCGTCGGTGGCCACCAAAGCGGCATCCAGGGTGGTGCCGTCATGCAGGCGCACCGCAATGCTGTTTGCACCGCTGATAACGTGGTCGTTTGTGACGATATAGCCGTCGGCAGAGATGATCACACCGCTGCCTGCGCCTGTGGCAACATATTGGTTGAAATAGCTGCCGGTCTGCACGGATTCCGTTGTGATCTCAACCACGGAATCGCTGGCCGCCGCGGCAACACTGGCCGCATCCAGGCGCGCGCCCCCGGTCACGGACGCGTTTCCGGACGGCGCCTGATACACCACGACGTTCTGCTGTTCGGGCATGGTACGGCTGTTGGCGTATACAGTGCCGAAATAGGCCGCTGCGCCGCACAGAGCCACCAGCACAAGCCCGTACAAAAACGGGTGGCGCTTTCTCTGCCTTGCGGGGACCATGTCGATCACGGGCCCGCTGCCGCCCGGCGCAGCGAACGGCTCGTCCGCACGCCGGTTTCCCTGCGAATGATACCCCTGTCCGTCCGGCCCCTGCGGGCCGTAAGAATAAACGCTCATACTTCATCGCTCCTGTTGTGGATGGAGCGTGCTCCGCCATACCGGAGGTGAAAAGACGTGCCGCCCCAACGTATGCTATTATGATACCCGCTGCGCACAAAGAAGAAAAGAGACAAAAAGTAAATTTTGTCAAAACACGGACGCACAGGCAAACAAATGCGGCCGGAGACAGAAAACGCCGTGCAACGGGCAGAATGCCGCCGCACGGCGTTTGGAGTATAGGATTCAACCAACACGATACAGGTCCCGCCGTGCGGTGACGGTAAGCCCGCTGCTGTCGGTGACGGCGGCCACAAGCTCCGCCTCCCTCTGCGGTGCGGCGTAGACCTCTTCCGGGAAGGAAAGATAGTAGGTGATGCCGGAAAGGATCTCTTCCGCCTGTTCATCGGCGGTTCCGGCGCCGCCGGAGACAAGCTGAAAATCAGCCGAAAGATCCATCTCCTGCCGCTGTACCGCCTCGCCGTCGATCACCAGCTCGATCACCGCATGCGCGGGAACGGCGGAGTTCTCGCGGTAAGCGCGATTTACCGAAAGCTCAAAATCCCCGCCCAGCGTCATTCCGGCGGTACCGTCCGTCCTGCGCCCGGAGTGCTGTGCTTTAAAGTCTGTGGGCGTCACCGAAACCGTCGTCTGGTAGCCCGAGACAAAATCGTATTCCCGGAACAGTTCCTCCGTTTGGGCCTCCCCATCCAGCGTGAAGCTGACGGATACCGAAAAGTCCTGGTATTCCATTTCCAGGGGAACGGCCAACTCCGCACGAAACGCATTGCCCGCCAGCAGCGTCCCGGCGGCTGTCTGAGGCACACCGCTCTCCGGCGTAAGAGTGAACACGGCGGAAAGACCGTCGCGGTAGTTTTTGGGGGTGGCCGTAACCGTCAACGGTACGCGGCGTTCTGTGCCGGGGACACCGTAGTCCCAATCAAAACCAGCCACGATGCTGGCCTGCTGGCGCAGGCTCTCTTCTATGCTGGACTGGATGGATGAGATACGCATATCGATGCTGCCTTCGATGCCGGCCACGTTTGCGCCGATGTCGTCCACACGGCTGGAAAGCTCCCGCATGCGGCCCCCGTAATACACACCGAGGTACACCAGCGCCGCACCCACGCAGGCGAGCGCGGCGGCAAGGCCCGCAAGAAGGATGCGCTGGCGGTGGGCCGCATGGGCCTGCGCCGCATTTTGCGCGTCCAGCAGGGCTTTTACGCTTTCCAGCGCCACACCGTCCTGTCCGGCGGTATTTTCCGTTCCGGACTCTTTTCCTGTCAGCAGTTCGTCGCAGCTTACGCCCAGCGCGCGGGCCAGCTCCTGCAGATTATCCAGCCCGGGCAGAGAAGCGCCGCTCTCCCATTTGCCGATGGCCTGACGGGAGACGCCCACCTGTTCGGCCAAAGCCTCCTGGGAAAGGCCTGCCGCCCGGCGCAGCGCAAGAATGCGTTCGTTGATCGTCATAGTTGTGTCCTCCTGAGGAAAAGTGAGGCGGGAACAGGCCCGCCCTCCGATTTCATCCTAACAAAAGCGCGGGCGCGGGGCCACCAACTGGGTGTTCCATTTCGGCAACCGGCGGTTGCCATGACCTTATTGTAGCATGTTGAGACGAAGTTTGTCAGGTGATTTGAAAAAGAACGTATAAAGCCTGCCGGGGGATGTGGTATAATATGTCCGGTTGGTGAATGCGAGCCGCAGGCGAAGCATGAACTTAGCGGCATAGATACCATATTTCTTAGTGAACACGAGCGGTACGCGAAGTGTGAGCTTAGAAATATGGTATAATAACCTCAAAGCCGCCGCTTGCGCGGCTGCGCGCACTTTATGCGCTGATGCGCTTCCGCACATGGGCTTTGAGAACATTGAACCATGCAAAACCGCGGCAGGCGCGGTTTTGTTGGGGCCGCAGCACGGCGCCACGGTATAATGACCTTGGATATTGCCGCCTGCGCGTTGTCCCGGATGAATGCTTCAGAATAGGGGATGATAGAATGGGACGCCGCTTTGCCGCGGCTTGGTGGGCGGCGTTGTGTGCCGTCCTTGTGTGCCTTTGCGCAACGGCGCCGCCCGTGCGGCAGGCTGAATATCCGCCCTGGGACGGAGCGCCGTATTTTGACGCGGGGCCGGACAGGGTGGATGTCAATACTGCGCCCGCCGCGGAACTGGAGACGCTGCCCGGCATCGGGGAGAAAAAGGCGCTGGCAATCGTGGAATACCGCGAGGCGAACGGACCTTTCCGCGCGGTGGAAGAACTGGAACGGGTAAAAGGCATCTCGGAGCGCACCGTAGACGGCATGCGGGCGTATGTCCGGGTTTCCTGAGCCGTGGGAGCACGGCGGCGCGGTGCCGGCTGAAAGGACCGTGCGTTTATTTAAAGGGGAGTTTTTTATGGAACAGCCGCATACGAGGGAGATATTCATCAATCGGGAGCTGAGCTGGCTTGAATTCAACCGGCGCGTCCTGGACCTTGCGAAGGACAAGACGGTCCCGGTTGGCGAGCAGCTGAAGTTTGCCGCCATTTACGCGAGCAATCTGGATGAATTTTTCATGGTACGCGTGGGGTCATTGTACGACCGTACGCTGGTGGGCGGCGATGAAAAAGAGAACAAGACGGGCATGACGCCCGCTCAACAGCTGGACGCCATTATGCCTAAGGTCGCGGAGCTGCAGCAGCACTGCGATAAAATTGTGGCGAAGCTGTATGAGAATGTGGGTGTGTTGGGCTACCGCAGGGTAGATTTTGCGCACCTGAGCAAAGAAGCGGAGCATTTCTGGCGTAAATATTTCATGCAGGAGATATTTCCCGTCCTTTCTCCGCAGATCATCGACCGGCGGCATCCCTTTCCGTTTCTGCGCAACAATGAGGTGTATGTCGGCACCATTCTGAAGGGAAAGGGAGACGCGCAGTCTTCCTTTGGTTTGGTACCCATCAGCACGCAGTTCCAGCGTATCATATTTGTGCCGTCGGGCGACTCTGTCGCTTTTGCGCTGGTGGAAGAGATGGTGGAACATTTCGCGGGCCTGATCTTCGGCAAGAACACCGTGCAGAGCCGGTGCATTTTCCGCGTGACGCGCAATGCGGATATCACAGTGGATGAAGGCATGTTCGACCACGACGTGGACTATCGCGAGATTATGAGCGATCTTTTGAAAAAGCGCCGCAAGCTGGCGGCCGTGCGCTTGCAGACAACGCCGCGTGCTCCGGCGGAGATCGTCGGGTTCCTGCGCGAAAAGCTGATGCTGCCCGCAAAACAGGTGTTTGAGCAGACGACGCCGCTGGATATGTCCATTGGCTTCAAGATATCCGCGCGCATCGCGCAGGACGGCCATACCGAGCTGTTTTACCCGGTGAAGCGTCCCATGCTGCCGCCGCCGGATTTTAATCTTGCCCGTGTGGTGGAAACGCAGGACGTACTGCTTTCTTATCCGTACCAGAGCATCCGGCCCTTCATCCGCATGCTCAACGAGGCTGCGCAGGACCCGGACGTGCTTTCCATCAAAATGACGCTGTACCGCGTGGCACATGAATCCAAGATCATCGAGGCGCTTATCTCCGCGGCCGAAAACGGCAAGGAGGTCGTTGCCATTGTGGAGCTGCGCGCGCGCTTCGACGAACAGAACAACATCGACTTTTCCAAGCAGCTGGAGGAGGCGGGCTGCACGGTCATCTACGGCTTTGAGGCATACAAGATCCATTCAAAGCTGACGCTCATCACAAAGAAAAAGGGCAATCAGCTGCACTATATTGCCCAGATCGGCACAGGCAATTACAATGAAAAGACCTCCGAGCAGTATACGGACCTTTCGTTTATCACGACCGATCTTGGCATCGGCTCCGAGCTGGCAACCGTGTTCAATAATCTTGCGATCGAACGCCTGACAGAGCACGCAGGCAACCTTCTGGTCGCGCCGCTGTGCTTCAAAAGCGTGCTGATGCAGGAGATGGACGCGGAGATCGAGGCGAAACGCATGGGGAAGGACGCACGCATCATTCTTAAGTGTAATTCCATCAGCGATAAGGATATCATTGAAAAAATATCCGAAGCGTCCTGCGCGGGGGTATCTGTGCAGATGATCGTGCGCGGCATCTGCTGCATCAAAGCCGGGGTACCCGGCCTGACGGAAAATGTCACGGTGCGCAGCATCGTGGGCCGCTATCTGGAGCACGAGCGTGTGTATGCTTTTGGTTGCGGGCAGGATACACGGGTGTATATCGCGTCGGGCGATTTTCTTACCCGCAACACCGAACGACGTGTCGAGGTGGGCGTGCGTATTCAGGACAGACGCATTGCGGGTGAGCTGCTGCAGATGCTGGATCTGCAGCTGCGCGACAATGTGAATGCCCGGGAAATGCAGCCGGACGGCACCTATCCCAAGGTGAAGCCTGCGCCGGACGCGTCCCGCGTTGACAGCCAGCTCGGCATGTATGATATGCTGGCCGGCACTTGGCCCGCCATGCCTGCGCCGCGCCCGGCGGGGGAACCGGTACGCCGTGCGCCGACAGCACGCCGCCATGCTGCCGCTTTGCAGCAGCCTCAGCGCCGCCCGGCAGCGCCGCGCCCGCAAACGCTGCTGGGCAGGCTCAGGAACCTGCTGGGACGCTGACCCTTCCCAAATTACCGGCCCGGACAATCTGTTGTACACAGGCTGTCCGGGTTCTTTTTTTGGCGTTCGCCGCATAGCCTTTTTAAAGGAATGAGCGTTCCGAAAAACCGGGATAAAAAGGTGCGTGACGTTGATGTGGGAAAAGGACAGCGGGCGGCAGGAGGAATGGATGCGGCTGAATGAGGACCCTCCGGAGGAAATTGGCACACCAGAAGCGGGATGGGACGGAAAGGCGCGCCGGACACAGCGGCCGCAGGGGGAACGGGCCGAGCGGTTTGAGCTGCCCGAGCCGGTTCCGGGAACATTTTCGGCGGCTGCGGGAGACCGGGAGGACATGCCGGAGGGGCAGCGGGACGCGGGAACAGCGCCGGTGGAACAGCTCTACCCCACAGCAAAGATGAAGCCGGAGCCGTTCACGGTGCCTCAGGTAAACTCGGGCGAAGAGCATGTCCTGTTCGTGCAGGTTCTGCTGTGCGCGCTGTTGGTGGCGTTTGTGTTTTTTGCGCGCAGCGCCGGCGCGCCGTTTCTGGAGGACATGAGGGCTGAGTATCACGAGATGATGACAGCGGGCGTGGAATTTTCCACGGATAACGCATTTGCGCGGTTTGCAAACGGCGTGGTGGAGGATCTGCGTATGGGCGCGGAGCGGCTGGTCCGGCAGTTGGAAGATCCGGAGGCGTTGGACGGGCAGGGCGGCTTTTGGCCCGGTATCGAAAAACGTGAGGTGCCTGACGGCGCTTCCATGGACGATTATACGCTGCCGCAGGAGCTTCTGCTGCCGGTGGCGGGGCCGGTCACTTCGGGGTACGGTTTCCGGGATAACCCGGTGAACGGTGCGGATGATTTCCATGCGGGTGTCGACATCGCGGCGGCAGAGGGCACGCCTGTGGCAGCGGCACAGTCCGGCCAGGTGGTGCGCACGGGCTACAACCGTCTGCGGGGCTATTATATCATTATCCGCCATGAGGGCAGTGTCCAGACGCTGTACCAGCATCTCTCTTACATCTTTGTGCGCGGAGGGGAGACGGTCACGCAGGGGCAGACTGTTGCAGCGGTGGGAAGCACAGGCCTTGTGACCGGCCCGCACCTGCATCTGGAGATCATTCTCGACGGCGTGCGGGTGGACCCGATGCCCAGTTTTCCGCAGCTGGCCGCATGAGCGGGCCGTCGGTGCAGCCTGTACTGCTGTGCGCCTGCCTGGCGGCGGGGCTTTTGTTCGACCCTATGGGCTTTCTTCGCATGACACTGGTGTGCGCTTTCGTTCATGAAAGCGGGCATGTGCTGGCATATATGCTGTGTGCGCATAAATTGCCCGGTCTCCATTTCAGCGCGGGAGGCATCGGGCTTTCGGGAGCGGAGCAGTTGCCCCGCACACAAGAGCTATGGGTGCTGGCTGCGGGGCCGCTGGCGAATTTTATCATGGCGGCGCTGCTTTTTTTGCAGCTTCACCGGCAGGCGAGCTACGCACTGTATTTTCTCGCTGCCGTCAGTTTGTGTACGGGCGTTTACAACCTGATGCCGTTCGGCGTGTTAGACGGCGCGCGCCTGCTGCAGAATTTGCTGCCTGCGGAAAAGCAGGATGCGCTGCGCCGTGCCCAGCGGCTGCTGTTGTGCCTGTTTTGCGCGGCGGCGCTCGGCTTTGCGCTGTTGGGCGGGATGCCGCGCGGCGCTCGTGCGGCGGCTTTCCTGGGGCCGGGTTATCTGCTGGCAAAGGAGTTCAGGCAAAAATAAAGAAGAAAGGCCTGCGCAGCGCGTGAATGGCACCGTGCACAGGCCTTTTCTGTTTGCATTCTGCGCGCAAATACGGTATAATGACCCCAAAACTGCCGCTTGCGCGGCCGGGCGTGTGCGCGGCACACGCCCTGTGCTGGCGCACAGAGCTTTGAGAACATTGAACCATGCAAAACCGCAGCAGATGCGGTTTTGTTGAGGCCGCTTCGCGGCGTCATGGTATAATATGCCCGCTTAGTGAATGCGGGCCGCGGGCGGGGCGTGAGTTTGGCGGCATAGATGTCATGTTTTTTAAGTGAATGCCAAGCGGAACGTGAAGTGTGAGCTTGGGGTATGGTGAAACAACGCGGGGGTATAAGCCCGAAAAAGGGAAAGGATGTTTGAACGCTTGGATGAAAAGCTGAAAGCTGCGCTTGCCGCAGTGCAGAAACCGGGCCGCTATACCGGCGGCGAACCGGGCTGCGTATATAAGGAGAAGGAGAAGCTGGACCTTCGGTTCGCTTTCTGCTTTCCGGATACCTACGAGGTGGGCATGTCCTTTCTGGGCATGAAAATATTGTATGAGATCCTCAACAAACGGGACAACATCTGGTGTGAACGTGTGTTCATGCCTTGGGTGGACATGAAGGAGCAGATGCAGCAGCGGGATATTCCGCTGTATGCGCTGGAGAGCAAAGACCCGCTGGGGATGTTCGACGTAGTGGGTTTTACACTCCAGTATGAACTTTCCTACACCAATATTCTTGCCATGCTCGACCTGGCGCACATTCCGTTTTATGCAAAGGACAGAGGAGAGGATGCGCCGTTCATTGTGGCGGGC
>ERZ827471.1428-NODE-1428-length-14343-cov-5.635918_pt1 | contig 14343 bp, 9 predicted proteins | sample MGYA00519772_ERZ827471 | MGnify/ENA primary metagenome ERZ827471 (study PRJEB31778, sample SAMEA3449315) | human gut metagenome | biome: human gut; feature: human-associated habitat; material: faeces | place: United Kingdom | collected 2010/2012 ... | reverse complement strand
CGCGTCTGCCAATTCCGCCATATCCGCATATTCTGTTTTGTTTGCGAGCTGTGTTACTCGGAACGATAGTTATTATACCAGATATGGCAGAATTGTCAAGCATTATTTTTATTTTTTCTCGACAAAATTTTGCTTGAAAATTGATGCATTCTGAATGGCAACTGCAGGGCGAAATTTTTGCCAAAGTGTGATACAATAAACAGGACGCGCCGGGAGGGTGTCCTGCGCGCAGACTGAGAAAACGAGGGAAATGCAGAATGTTCAATATCATTATTTTCCTGCTGGGAGCAGGCATCATGTTCTTTATGGCTCTGCGCAGTGTGCTGGCACGGCGCAGGCTGTGCACGCAGGGGCAGAAGGTCACGGCCACGGTGGAGGGCACCGTGCAGAGCCGGGATGGCGGTGCCTATGTGCTGGCCTTTACCACCGCAGGCGGCAGCCATCGGCTGCACTACCCGAAGCCTGCGCGGGGCAAGAGCTTTGCGGTGGGGGATACCGTCACCTTATACTATGACCCCGACGACCCGGAGAAGATGTACGTGGAAGGCGACCGGGCCACGCTGGGAGCCGAGGTGCTGTATGCCGTGATAGGTGTGGCCCTGCTGGTGCTGACCGTGGGCATTGCCCGCTGAAAGGGGAAAAGAGGATGAAACTGGAACATTTTGGCATGGCTGAGCCGGGCGACTGCCGGCTGGTATTCACAGCCGGTGCCGAGGAACTGGCGGCAGCCGTTGCACAGGTGCAGGCGGAGCCGGACGCACCGCAGGAAGAGGACGGTCTGCTGACCGAGGCGGTGAATCGCACCATTCTTGGCGGCTTTTCGGCGCTGTATGAGCAGCTGGTGCAGGAGTACCATGTGGTGCCGGTGACCGACCCGGATTTTGAATTGCTGGCGGTGAACCGGGCCGAGGGCTTCCGGGCGGGGGCGCAGTTCTACGCGTTGCCGCCGCTGGAAGTGGGAGCATACACCGGTTTCGTGCAGCCCATTGAGCCGCACCCCATCCGGCAGCTGACCATTGAACTGGAGATCAACCGTCACCACGGCAACGAAGAACGTGCAGCCGATGCAGCGGGCAAGGCGGCGCTGCGGCAGCAGGTGGCCCGCGAGATCTGGGCACAGCGCTGTGCCCAGGCTGAGCAGCGGGCACGCAAGGAGCTGGTATGGCAGCTGGGCGATGCAGTGAAAGGCCCGCTGCCAAAGCAGCTGGTGGGCGGTAACTATTTTGCCGAGCAGCGCCAGTTCAACCTGAGCCTGCAGGCCAATGGCATCAACTTTGACCAGTTCCTTAAAGTGCGCGGCCAGACGGTGGAAGAGTTCCGTGCATGGCTCCACGCGCAGGCAGAGCGCAAGCTGCGCAGCTGGCTGGGGCTTCTGCTGGTGGCAGAAAAGGAGGGCCTTGCACCCACGGACGCCGAGGTGGAAGCAGCCGCTGCCCACTGGGATGCCAAGCTGGACGGCGAGCGCACCTTCCCCGCCAACGATGCACGCAAGGTGCGCCAGCGTCTGGCCCGGGAGAGGGCGGAGCAGTTCATCGTGGAGCACTCTACCCTCACGCCGCCGCCCGATGAACCCATCGTGCAGAAAGTTGAAAGCAAATAATAACAAAAAGGAGCGATGCAGCGCATCGCTCCTTTTTGTTATTATTATCAGGAACTCTCAGGTTTCCACGCCCTCGAACTGGCTGTTGTAGAGCTTGGCGTAGAAGCCGCCTGCCGCCAGCAGCTGGTCGTGATCGCCCTGCTCCACGATGCGGCCGTCCTTCATCACAAGGATCACGTCCGCCTCGCGGATGGTGGAAAGGCGGTGCGCCACAATAAAGCTGGTACGGCCCTGCATCATGCGGGCAAAAGCTTTCTGGATACGCACCTCGGTGCGGGTATCGATGGAGGATGTTGCTTCGTCCAGGATCAGCATCGGCGGCAGGCAGAGCATCACGCGGGCAATGCACAGCAGCTGCTTCTGGCCCTGACTGATGTTGCCGCCGTCCTCGGCGATAACGGTGTCGTAGCCCTCCGGCAGGCGGCGGATAAAGCTGTCTGCATGGGCGGCTTTGGCTGCTGCCACGATCTCTTCAAGGCTTGCATCCGGCTTGCCGTAGGCAATGTTTTCCCGCACGGTACCGGCCCGCAGCCATGTATCCTGCAGCACCATGCCGTAGCTGCCGCGCAGGGAAGCGCGGGTCACATCCCGGATGTCGGTGCCGGACACCTTGATGGAACCGCCGTTCACATCATAGAAGCGCATGAGCAGGTTGATGAGGGTGGTCTTGCCGCAGCCGGTAGGGCCGACGATGGCGATGCGCTGGCCGGGCTTTACGTCGAGGGAAAGGCCCTCGATCAGCGGGCGGTCGGGCAGGTAGCGGAAGGAAACATCCTCCAGCTGCACATGGCCGTCCGGCTGCAGCACGGGGGCGTTCTCGACTTCCGGCACCTGATCGTCGGCATCCAGCAGCTCGAACACGCGGGCGGCGCAGGCCAGGGCATTCTGCAGCTCCGTCACCACGCCGGAGATTTCGTTGAAGGGCTTGGTGTACTGGTTGGCGTAGCTCAAAAACACGCTCAGCTGGCCGATGGTGATGCCGCCCCGCACCGCGTACACGGCACCCACAAGGCCCACGCCTGCGTACACGATGTTATTCACAAAGCGGGTGGCGGGGTTGGTCAGGCTGGAAAAGAAGATGGCCTTCAGGCTCACGTCCTGCAGACGGCCATTCACCTCGTCAAAGGCGGTAAGGCTCTCGGCCTCGTGGCCGAAGGCCTGCACCACCTTCTGGCCCTCGATCATCTCGTTAACCAGCGCGGTCTGCTCGCCGCGCACGGCGCTCTGGCTCTGGAAGTAACCATAGCTGCGCTTGGCAAGGAAGCTTGCCACCACGAGGCTCAGCGGGGTGATGCACACCACCACCAGCGTGATGGGTACATTCTCGCTGAGCATGAACAGAAGGGTGCCGAGGATGGTCAGCACGCCGCTGAACAGCTGTGTAAAGCCCATCAGCAGGCCGTCCGCAAAGGTATCCACATCGGCCACCATGCGGCTGACGATATCGCCGGAGGGATGGCTGTCGAGGTAGGAAAGCGGCAGGGTCTGAATTTTGCGCAGGGCTTCGTTGCGCAGGTCGCGGCTGACAAGGAAGGTGATGCGGTTGTTGCACACGCTCAGCAGCCACTGCGCAAGAGCGGCCACACCGGCAACCACCAACACCTCGATGATAATGCGCATCACACCGCCAAAATCTACGGCACCCTTGCCCAGCATCATATCAATGGCGCTGCCGCAGAGGATGGGGATATACAGCTGTGCGCCCACGCTCACGGCGGCCACCACAAGGCTGCACACCACAAACAGGGAATAAGGTTTGATTTTGCCCAGAACACGGGTCAAGGTGGCCTTGCGCTGCTGCGGGGTCAGCTTTGTTTTTGCTTTTGCACTCATTTCTGCGCATCCCCTTTCTTGAACTGGCTCTCGTAGATCTCCTCGTAGACGGGGCAGGTCTGGCGCAGCTGGTCGTGGGTGCCGATACCCACCAGATGGCCGTCGTCCAGCACCAGAATTTGATCCGCGTGCTGCAGGCTGGCGGCGCGCTGGCTCACGATGAACACGGTCAGGCTGCCGGGCAGAGCAGCCAGTGCCTTGCGCAGGGCGGCATCGGTGGCGTAGTCCAGTGCGCTGGCGCTGTCGTCAAGGATCAGAATTTCCGGCTTGCCCACAAGGGCGCGGGCGATGGTCAGGCGCTGCTTCTGTCCGCCGGACAGGTTGCGACCGCCCTGCTCCACAGGCTCGTCCAGCCCAAGGGGCTTGGCTTTGACGAACTCTGCAGCCTGTGCTGTTTCCAGTGCGGCCCACAGGTCCGCATCGGTGGCATTCTTGTTGCCCCACAGCAGGTTGGAGCGGATGGTGCCGCCAAAGAGCTGGGCCTTCTGCATGACCATGGCTGCCTTGCCGCGCAGTTCTTCACGGGGATAATTCCGGGCATCGCGGCCCATGATCTCCACCGTGCCCTCGGTGGCATCGTAGAAGCGGGGAATCAGGTTGACAAGGCTGGATTTGCCGCTGCCGGTGCCGCCGATGATGCCGATGGTCTGGCCGCGCTTTGCAGTGAAGCTGATGTCGGAAAGGCTGGGTGCGCCGGCACCCGCATAGGTCAGGCTTACATGCTCAAAGCGCACGGCATCGCCGGATTTTTCGGCGGGCACCTCGCCCAGAAGCTTTTCCGGGAAGGCCATGCCGGGCTTGGTGTCCAGCACAGCCTGCACGCGGCCTGCGCAGGCCAGCGCCTTGCTCACCTGCACGATCAGGTTTGCCAGCTTGACCAGCTCCACAAGGATCTGGTTCATGTAGTTCACCAGCGCAATCACGTCGCCGGAAGCCATGCCACCCACATTGATCTCAATGCTGCCCACATATAGCAGTGCCACAATGGCAATGTTGATGAGCACATAGGTCAGCGGGTTCATCAGGGCAGAGATATGGCCTACATGGAGCTGCATCTTGGTCAGCAGGTCGTTGGCATTCTCAAAGCGCTCTACCTCGCTCTTTTCCTTATCAAAGGCACGCACCACGCGCACGCCGGTCAGGTTTTCGCGGGTCAGGCCCAGCACCCGGTCAAGGCGATTCTGTACCGTCTTGTACAGGGGCCGGGTAGCAGCCATGATGCCGAACACCACCACGCTCAGCAGCGGGATGGTCACTACAAAGATCAGCGCTGCACGGGAATTCACCGTAAAGGCCATGACCATGGCACCGATCACCACGAACGGGCTGCGCAGGAACAGGCGTAAAAACAGGTTCAGGCCGCTCTGCACCTGATTCACGTCGCTGGTCATACGGGTGATCAGGGTGCTGGTGCCGAGGGTGTCCATCTCGGTAAAGCTCAGGGTCTGGATGTGCTCAAACAGGGCGTGGCGCAGAGCTGTGGAATAGCCCACGGCCGCCTTTGCGGAAAAATACTGTGCCGTCAGGCTGCAGGCAAGGCCGATCATGGCCAGCAGCAGCAAAATGCCGCACCGCACAAGAATATAGTGGAAGTCGTGGGCGGCAATGCCGATGTTCACGATATCCGCCATGACCAGCGGCACGAACAGGTCGAACGTGGCTTCCAGCATCTTGAAAAGGGGCGCAAGCACGCTCTCGCGCTTGTAGTCCTTCAGATAGCCTAGCATCTTGTTCAAGGCGATACTCCTTCTTTCTTGCTTTCTTGCATTATAAGGTTTATGAAATCCTACTTATTATAGCGTACAAAAACTTAAAAAGCCATAGAAAATGTTTTTATTGCAAAAGTGTGCTGAAAACCGCCGGGCAAAATGCCGAAAACGGTTGAAACCAGGGTGGGGGTATGCTACAATGATTTCAAATATTGCACAAAAGGGGAAACAGAAATGCTGATAAGTTTGGTCGTCCCGTGCTACAATGAGGAAGAATCACTTCCCATTTTTTATAAAGAGGCCAGCAAGATCGCACAGCAGATGGGAATATCCCACGGAGCAGATTTTGAGTTCATCTTTGTGGATGACGGTTCAAAAGACCGCACACTGCAGATCGCGCGGGAATTGCACCGGAAAGATGCCCGTGTGCGGTACATCTCCTTCAGCCGGAACTTTGGCAAGGAAGCAGGCATTTATGCCGGATTAAAAGCGGCAAAGGGCGATTATGTAGCAACGATGGATGCGGATCTGCAGGACCCGCCCTCGCTGCTGCCGGAAATGCTGGAGCTGCTGTTCTCCGGCGAATATGACTGCGCGGCCACCCGCCGCACCACACGCGAGGGTGAACCGCCCGTTCGCAGCTGGTTTGCCAAAAAGTTTTATCAGATCATCAATAAGCTCTCGGATACAGAGATCGTGGATGGAGCAAGAGACTTCCGCCTGATGAGCCGCAAAATGACTGATGCCGTGCTGAGCATGGCGGAATATAACCGCTTCAGCAAGGGCATTTTCAGCTGGGTCGGCTTTAAAACAAAGTGGATCGACTACAAAAACGTAGAGCGTGTGGCGGGCACAACAAAGTGGAACTTCTGGGGTCTGCTCAAATATTCGATCGAAGGCATTGTGGGCTTTTCCACAGCTCCGCTGCTGATGGCGGCGGGCCTTGGCCTTGCCTTTTGCGTATTGGCGTTTGTAGGCATCATGATCGTGGTGGTGCGTGCACTGATGTTCGGCGACCCTACTTCCGGCTGGCCGAGCCTTGTCTGCATTATCCTTTTGTGCAGTGGTGTGCAGCTGCTGTGTACGGGCATTGCGGGCGAGTACCTTGCCAAAACATATCTTGAAACAAAGCACAGACCGATCTATATTGCTGCTGAGACCGAAGAAGATCTGGACGCGGAATAAGGCGTTTCAGGAAAAATGTATTTTTAACGGGGTGCCAGAAGAAGCTGATCTGGCACCCCGCTTTTTTTGAGCAGGGAAAAATGGATACATACAGATAGGCGTTGTACCCAAAGCCATTTCCTGCTATACTAAAAATTGACTAGAAACTGGAAGAATGGTGAGCAGATGGCTAAAAGACAAGACGGCGGCATCCGGCTGCGCCCGGTGGGCACCCGCAAGCATCGGCAGAGCGCTCCGGCCTACAGCCCGGCGGGCACCGGCTGCCCGGCCTTTGAGCAGGCAGTGGAAAATTTATATAAAGGCCAGAACGAAGAAAGCTTCTGGACGCTGATGGGCGCTTTGAACTATGCACTGGAAATGGAGACCCATGTTCTGGTGCCGCTGCGCACGGCACTGACGGTGCACAACACGCCTGCACCGTGGACGGAGCATCCGGTGCCCACGGCAAAGGCTAAGGACCTGCAGCTGTGGACCCTGCGCAACGAGAAGGGCCGCACATGGCTGCCTATGTTCACCTCTGCAGCTGCGGCCTGCGCTGACCGCAGCACTTCTGCCCGGCCAATGGCAGATTACACCCTGCAGGATGCCATGGAGCTGGCCCTTTCCACTGAGGGGATCGACGGCGTGGTGCTGGACCCGTGGAGCCACTCGGCTACGCTGGACGGCGCTCTGCTCAACGGTTTGCTGCACGCGGGCCATACGCCGGAAGACCCCGGTGATGAGAAAGCGGATGCCGGAAAGGAAGCCGCCCGCAAGGGCAACTGGGCGCAGGCTGTGGAATGCTTTGAAAAAGCAGCCGAGCTTGGCAGTGCCATGGGACTTGCCCTGCTGGCAGACTGTATTTATAAGGGCCGCGGCACCCGCACGAACCGTGCCAAGGCCCGCCGCATGTGGAAGGAAGCAGCGGACAGCGGCGAGATCTTATCCAACATTGCACTGGGCGATGACTGCGCTGCCCGGGGCGACAATGGCCGGGCACTTTTGTATTACCGCCGTGCCCGCGCCAACGCAGCCCATATGCCGGATATCGAGTACACTCCGCAGGTGTGCCTGCGTGTGGCCCAGACCGAAACGCGCTACACCAGCCGCAAAAAGGCGCTGGCACTGGCCGCAGAAGCAAGGCAGGGCTTTTCCATCAAGGCCCGTGAGCACGAGCCGGACGCAGAGCAGTGGCTGGCCGAAGCCGACCAGCTCATCCGGGAACTGACCAGTGAACTGCCTGCCCGAGCCACAGCTTACGACATGGAATCTTTACAATTGGACTAAAAAATCGTCATATCGGGACGGTAAGATATACTCGGAAATGATTTGAAGAGCTGCGCCCAAGATGCACAGCACCGGAGAGGAAACAGACAGTATGAGCAAAGTAATCGGCATCGATCTCGGCACGACCAATTCCTGTGTGGCAGTGGTGGAGGGCGGCAAGCCCGTGGTCATCACCAATGCGGAGGGTGAGCGCACCACCCCCAGCGTTGTGGCCTTCACGAAGGATGGTGAACGTCTGGTGGGCGGTGCGGCCAAGCGCCAGATCGCCACAAATTCCGGGCGCACCATCTCCAGTATCAAGCGCCATATGGGCAGTGACTACCGGGTGCACATCGACGGCAAAGACCTGACCCCGCAGGAGATCAGCGCCATGATCTTGGCCAAGATCCGCCGCGATGCCGAGAGCTATCTGGGCGAGCCGGTGACCGAAGCGGTCATCACGGTGCCCGCCTACTTCGACGACAGCCAGCGCAAGGCTACGCAGGATGCAGGCCGCATTGCAGGCCTGAACGTGCTGCGCATCATCAACGAGCCTACTGCTGCCGCTGTGGCCTATGGTTTGGATAACGAAGCGGCGCAGAAGATCCTCGTCTACGACCTCGGCGGCGGCACCTTTGATGTGTCCATCATCGAGATCGAGGACGGGACCTTTACGGTGCTTGCCACCGGCGGCGACACCCATCTGGGCGGTGACGACTTCGATCAGCGCATCGTGGAATATGCCGTGGCCGAGTTCAAAAAATCGGATCGCATCGACCTCTCCCGCGACCCGGCAGCTATGGGCCGGCTGAAAGAGGAAGCCGAAAAGGCAAAGAAGGAGCTTTCTGCAGCGCCGTCGGCACAGCTGAACCTGCCCTTTATCGCGGTGGGCAAGGACGGCCCTCACCACTTGGATATCTCGCTTTCCCGCCCGCAGTTCGAAATGATGACCGGCGACCTGCTGGCCCGCACAGTGGCTCCCGTGCAGAATGCCCTGCGGGATGCAGGCATTTCTGCCAGCCAGCTGGGCAAGGTGCTGCTGGTGGGCGGCAGCACCCGGATGCCTGCGGTGGAGCGTCAGGTGAAGGAGCTGCTGGGCTGCGAACCCAGCCACAGCCTGAACCCGGACGAGTGTGTTGCCATGGGTGCGGCTGTGCAGGGCGGTCTGCTGCAGGGCGGCGGCAAGCTGGCCGGTGCCACCGGCGCAGCGGCGCAGGGCCTTGTGCTGATGGATGTGACCCCGCTGACCCTCTCCATTGAGACGCTGGGCGGCGTGGCCACCCCGCTGATCACCCGCAACAGCATGATCCCCACCCGCAAGAGCCAAATCTTCACTACCGCACGGCCCATGCAGACCAGCGTGGAGATCAACGTGCTGCAGGGCGAGCGCCACTTTGCCCGCGACAACAAGAGTCTGGGCAAATTCAAGCTCACTGGCATTCGGGCAAGCTTCTCCTCCAAACCGCAGATCGAAGTTACTTTCGATATCGACGTGAACGGCGTGGTGAAGGTGTCTGCCAAAGACCTTGGCACCGGCCGGGAGCAGAACATCACCATCACCGGCAGCACTAACCTTTCGGAAAATGAGATCCAGCGCGCCATGGCAGACGCTGCCGCCTACGAGGCCGAGGACAGCCGCCGCAAGGAGCGGCTGGACCTGCACAATCAGGCCGAGGTGCTGGCCTACAAGGTGGACGAGGCTCTTTCCAAATGCAAAAAGGAGCTGGACAAGGACGAGAAGAACCGCATCAAAACCGACCTCGCCAACCTCCGCCGCTGCCTGCGCAAGGATAAGCCCGAAAAGATGAATGAAAACGAGGAAGCCGCCCTGCGTCAGGCCAAGACCCAGCTGGAAGAGAGCGCCAACCATCTGATGGTGCTGTATACCAGCGAGCAGGAAACAGATGGTACGAATAATGCGCTGTAAAAGTTGCAACAAAACAGAATGATGAGAACTGTGCTCTGTGGAAAATAGAAACCACAGAGCACGTTTTTTTGCAGAAATAGTTGCAGGAGATAGGCTGACATTGTATAATACAACTATATAGTTTTGGCTAAATTCGGGAATGATGCCTTGTTTGGGAGAAAGACATGGAAAAAACTGCGGAAAAGCTAAAGGTAAATGAGAGCCTGCTAAAAACAGTACTGTGCAGTGCTACTTTTTGGGGATTGTTGGCGCATGGTATGGTTCTGTTCAACAAATACTCATTCCATGATGATGTACGGTATTTCAATGAAGTGGGCGCTACTTACGAATCTGGACGGTGGATGCTGGGCATTCTTGGAAGTCTGAGTGCAAATTTGCTGGGTAGTAAAAACTACAGCCTGCCAGTGGTAAATGGTACGATTACGATTTTGTGCATTGCAGCAATCGTATATCTGCTGGCGGATAGTTTGAGGATCCAGTCAAAGCCTCTTGTTATTCTGCTGTGCGGAAGTATGGTGACATTTCCGTCAGTGACGGGAACATTCAGTTACATGTTTACTGCACCATACTATTATGCTGCATCCCTACTGGGAGTTGTTGGAGCATGGATTTTTCACCAGAAAAAGAATGTTGTCGCTCTATTACTCTGCACGGTTTTGATGGCTTGCTCTGTTGGTGTGTACCAGGCAAATATCCCGGTCTGCATCTGTACATTGCTGCTTTATATGATGGAAGATATCCGGCAGTCTGATATGAACTGGAAAGCGTTTTGGAAAATGGCCCTGTGTAATGCAACTGTGTGCATTGGGTTTGTTACAGAATATTTTCTAGTCAATCAATATTTTCTGAATCAGTTTGGCGTTGTTTTGACGGATTACAAAGGTATCAATCATTTTGGAAGAACAAATCTGAGCAATTATATTTATCGGATACTGTGCGGTTACGGCTCATTCTTTTATCCAAGCACTGCTGTGGAAGACTTCAGCGCAAGATATGTCTATACTTTGTTGATCATTGTTACTGCGATCATTGCCATATTTGTGCTCCGGAAAATGTATATTCTTAAGACCCCAAAAGGATGTCAAACCCTATTGATCCTAATCGCATATCCTATTGCAGCATGCTTTGTATACCTGATGGTAGAGCCTTGGGATGTTCATGCCGTAATGACTTTTGGACAGGCGTTTGCCTTTGCTTTGGTTGTATGGTTTATTGATAAATATCCCGAAGATAGAACAAAAGTAGAAGGTGCCCTATGTAAAGCTGCTGTTGCCCTATTAGGAGTACTTGTGACTCTAAATATTCGTTACAGCAATATCCTCTACCTAAAAGCAGACGTGATGCAGACACAAATGATCAGTTATTACACAACTTTGATCACGCGAATTGAAAGTATCGAAGGTTATACTGAAGATGCGCAGGTTGTTTATATCGGGGAGTATGACAAGCACGATAAAAATCTTGTTGGAATCAGCGAATATTTCGATGATTTGGATCTGGCTACATATAAAGGAGAACCTATTTTCAATGATTACGCATGGAAGGAAGCCATGGAGTTTTGGTGTGGCTTTGCACCGGAATTAGGAGATGCCGCAGAGTTTGACGGTAATGCCGAGGTAGCATCTATGCCCTGCTATCCGGATCAGGGCTCGATCCGGTGCATCAACGGAAAAATTGTTGTCAAATTTGCAGATGAGCCGTAAGAACTACGAAAAAGCAGGGAAGTTAAATGAAAAAATTATCGTTAATTATTTCAGTTTATAACGAAGAAGCCGTTCTGGAAAAGTTTTATAAAGCTTTCTGCTCCATCGAACAGAATTTGGAATACGGGGGAGGAGGATATGAGCTGATTTTTGTAAATGATGGCAGTACCGATGCCAGTATGAATATTCTGGAAGTGATTGCGCAGCAGAACAAGAATGTCCGTGTAATCAGTTTTTCGCGAAATTTTGGCCACGAGGCTGCCATGATTGCAGGCATCGATCATGCTGCGGGGGACGTGATCATTTGCATGGATGCCGACCTGCAGCACCCTCTGGAATGCATCGCCCCCATCATGGCGAAATTTGAGGAAGGCTATGAGGTTATCAGCATGGTCCGAACCTCCAACAAATCGGCAGGTGCCATCAAAAACTTTACATCCAGAGCATTCTACCGGGTGATCAACGCCTTGTCTGATCAAGTAAAGCTGGAGGAAAATGCATCGGATTTCTTTGCCATCAGTAGCCGTGTGGCAGATGTTCTACGTACAAATTACCGTGAAAAAACTCGTTTTCTACGTGGATATGTACAAAGCGTTGGTTTCCGGAAAACAACGCTGGAATACACTGCTGCGGAAAGAGCTGGCGGTGCCAGCCACTATACGCTAAAAAAACTGATGAATTTTGCAATCAGCACCATAGTCGGTTTTTCTGATTTTCCACTGAAACTCGGCCTCTATGCCGGTGCTGTAAGTTTTCTTGCTGCTGTGCTTTTTGCTATAAGTGCACTGTGCGGCTTCCGCGAGTATAAGGTGATTCTTGCAGCATTCAATGTTTTATTTGCTGTTCTCTTTTTGCTGGTCGGAATTATGGGTGAATATTTTTCCGTTGCATTCGCAGAGCTGAAAAACCGTCCGATCTATATTGTGGAAAAGGAAATCAATTCCGGGCGCTGCGTATGATACAAACAATAAAGCAACTTTATTTTCGTTATAAGGAATTGATCAACTATGTGATCGTAGGTGGTCTGACTACGGTAGTGAGTCTGACAAGTTACTATTTTTTCACTACAGCCTTTCTGGATCCGCAAGACCCATTTCAACTGATGGCTGCCAATACGTTCTCATGGATCTGCGCAGTTTCTTTTGCTTATATCACAAACCGAAAGTTCGTTTTTGAAAGTAAAAGCACTGATAAATTGCGCGAAATGCTGAAATTTTTCAGTGCGAGGATTTCCACTCTCCTTATCGAAATGGCCTGCATGACATTGCTGGTAAATATTCTGCACTGGAATGACCGGATCTCTAAGTTTGCGGTACAGTTCATCGTCATGGCTCTGAATTACATTTTCAGCAAGCTGTTTGTGTTCCGCATCAAAGAATAATACAGAGTAAAAGGGGCTGCTGCACATGCAACAGCCCCTTCTTTTTTTCATTTCTTACATTACAGCATCTTGGAAAGGAATGCTTTCAGTCTGGGATGCTTCGGATTCGTGAACAGTTCCTGCGGCGGCTCGTCCTCCTGGATCTTGCCGTCGTCGATGAAGATGACGCGGTTGGACACCTCGCGGGCAAAGCCCATCTCGTGGGTGACCACCAGCATGGTGATGCCGGTGTGGGCCAGCTCCTTCATCAGTTCCAGAACCTCGCCCACCATTTCGGGGTCGAGGGCGCTGGTGGGCTCGTCGGCAATGATGGCGTCGGGCTCAAGCGACAGGGCGCGCGCGATGGCCACGCGCTGGCGCTGGCCGCCGGACAGCTGGCCCGGCAGGGCATCCAGCACGGAGTTCGGCAGGCCCACCATCTCGATGAGGTCGAGCACGCGGCGCTCGCGGGACGTCTTGTCGCCCACCTTGTGCACCACGAGCGGATCCATCAGCTGGTCGTGCACGCTCATGCGCGCGTTCAGCGCCGTGGCCGGATCCTGGAACACCACCGAGATCACGCGGCCGATGAGACGGCGCTGCGCAGCCGAGCGCTTCGTCACGTCCTCGCCCTTGAAGAACACCTTGCCCGACGTGGGCTGTTGCAAACCGCACATCACGTTGGCCGTGGTGGACTTGCCGCAGCCGGATTCGCCCACGATGCCCAAGGTTTCGCCGGGCATGAGCTTGAGGGTGAGGCCGCGCACGGCCTGCACTTTGTTCGGATGCAGGATGGAGCCCGTGCGCGTTTTGAACGTCACGCGGATGTCGTCGAGGAAGATGATGGGGGTGGGTTCGCCCGCTCCCATTGCGGGCTGGACGCCCGCGTTCACGCGTTCCTGCTCGCTCATATGATGGCACCTCCTGGGACGTACGGTTTGATGCCGAGGCGCTTGAGCTCGCTGTCGGGCAGCTCGGCGTAGTAGTGGTCGGAGTCGGACACGCGCTTGAGCACGGGGCGCAGCTGGGACACCTTGTCAGGATGGCTGGAGCGCGGCGTGAAGCGGTCGCCCTCGGGGAAGTCCTTCGGGCTGGGGACGCTGCCGGGCACCTGGTGCAGGCGCGTTCCGCCGGCTTCGATGGACAGCACCGAACCCAAGAGACCGCGGGTGTATTCGTGCACGGGATGGCACAGGATGTCGGACACGGGGCCCTGCTCCACCACCTGGCCGGCGTACATGACCGTGATGGAGTTGGCCACCTCGGCGACGAGCGCCAGGTCGTGGCTCACGAACACCATCGCGAAGCCCAGCTCCTTCTGCAGCTTGTTCAACAGGTCGATGACCTGCTTCTGCACGGTCACGTCGAGAGCCGTAGTGGGCTCGTCGGCGATGATGAGCTTCGGATCGCGCGTCAGCGCCATGGCGATGAGCACGCGCTGGCGCTGGCCGCCGGACAGTTCGTGGGGGTAGGAGTCAAGCGTGCGCTTCGGATCGAGTCCTACCAGCTCCAGCAGCTCCTCGGCCGTGCGGGTTCCTCCGCGCTTCGTGAGCTGCTTCATTTGGGCTTTGATCAGCATGGACGGGTTCAACGAAGAGAGCGCGTCCTGGTAGATCATGGCGATTTCGCGACCGCGCAAGGCGTTCATCTGCTTCTGATCCATGTTCAGCAGGTTCTGGCCGTCGTAGAGGATCTCGCCGGACACCTTCGCCTTCGGATCCAGCAGCCCCATGATGGTAAGGGAGGTGATGGACTTGCCGCAGCCGGACTCGCCCACGAGG
>ERZ827471.1426-NODE-1426-length-14377-cov-2.711004_pt1 | contig 14377 bp, 7 predicted proteins | sample MGYA00519772_ERZ827471 | MGnify/ENA primary metagenome ERZ827471 (study PRJEB31778, sample SAMEA3449315) | human gut metagenome | biome: human gut; feature: human-associated habitat; material: faeces | place: United Kingdom | collected 2010/2012 ... | reverse complement strand
TCCATTCTGAAATAGCAGGAACAATATTCAATGTCACGAGTTCGTCGCGCATCTTGCAAAGGTGTGCGTAGCTGGCATCCAATTTGGCAATTTCTTCGGCCGTTCCTTCGGGCATCGTATAATGACAGCCGTTTGCGTCCAAGGTCGTATTCATAGCCATCATGATATGATCGTACTTGTCGGTCTTTACGTATGTACCGGCCGGCCAACGGAACTTCTCACCACCCATAGCCGCACGAATCATTTCTACTGAAAGATAAGAAGGGCTCTGGAAAGAAGAACGTCCGCGGAGTTCGATTATCTTAGCGCCTCCCTTGGTCACGTCCACTTTCATGGTTTCCCATTCTTCTGCCGTAAACGCATCTGTTCCGATCAAGTCGTTCAAAGGCTTGCCGTCAACCTTCACGGCCGAACCGAACACAGCCATCTGCTCACCGTGACCGCCGTATGTAGCACAACCTGTCACCTTGCTTTGCAACACGCCGAACTTCTTGGCCAACGCGCTCTGCAAACGAGTAGAATCCAAACCGGCCAAAGTCGTCACCTGAGAAGGCTTCAAACCGGAATAAAGCAATGTCACCAAACCGGTCAAGTCTGCCGGGTTGAAGATGATGACTACATGCTTCACATCGGGGCAATAGGCTTTGATATCCTTACCGAGCTGTTCTGCGATTTCGCAGTTGCCCTTGAGCAAATCTTCACGGGTCATACCCTGCTTACGAGGAGCACCACCTGAAGATATGATATACTTGGCATCTTTGAAAGCCTCAGCCACGTTGGTCGTAGCCGTGATGTTCACATTGTCGAAACCGCTCTGGCGCATTTCTTCTGCCACGCCTTCGGGAGAGAACACGTCATACAAGCACAAGTTTGAAGTCAAACCCATCATCAGGGCAGTCTGTGCCATGTTCGAACCGATCATACCGGCTGCACCGACAATCACCAATTTGTCATTCGTCAAAAATTCCATACTCTGTTTTTTATATATGATACAATTAGAAGTTCTTTATTACGCACACAAAATTAAAGAAAAAGGTTCAGACTTACTAATTAAAAAGCGGAATATTTTTTTTCTTAAACAAGAATAATATATTTTTGTAATGCACAAATGGCAAAACAGTATCATGAATAAAAACATCAATAAAAGAGTAGCCGAATTAAGGCTCCATTTACGGAAAAACGGATTGGCCGCCTATATTTTCCCCAGCACAGACCCGCACCATAGCGAATACCCTCCCGAGTATTGGAAAACACGGGAATGGATTTCCGGCTTCAACGGTTCTGCCGGAACGGCTGTCGTCACATCGGACGATGCCGCACTGTGGACCGACTCCCGCTACTTTATCGCAGCGGAAGAACAACTGAAGGACACTCCGTTCCGCTTGATGAAAGAACGTTTGGAGGGCACGCCGTCCGTCACGCAATGGCTGGCGGAGGTTCTTCCACCGGGAAGCGCCGTGGGCATGGACGCATGGACCAACTCCGCAGACGAAATCCGCATCATCAGGGAAGAGCTCACCCATTTCGGACTGCACCTTGAAATAGCAGACCAACCGGCTGACACGCTGTGGAAGAACCGTCCGGCTCTACCCGATTCACTGGTCAGAATACAACCGCCCGCCTTCGCAGGCCGTAGCATAACCGAAAAACTCGCACTCATCCGCGAGGCCATGGCCGGGCGGCAAGCCGACGGGCTGATTCTGTCCGCCCTCGACGAAATAGCCTGGACGTTGAACCTGCGCGGCACGGACGTACATTGTACGCCCGTATTCGTAGCTTACACATGGATTACCCCCTCCCGCTGTACCTTATATATAAATAAGGTGAAACTCACGGAAGAGGTTTCTGCCCATCTGAAGGAATGCGGCGTGGAAACACGGAACTATACCGACATCCTGCCCGATTTGTCACGTTTTGACGGCAAGCGGATATGGACAGACTGCCAAACCACAAACTACGCCCTCTGCCGCAGCCTGCCCGAAACATGCTCCGTAGTAGACGCTGCATCCCCCGTGGGCTTGCTCAAAGCCGTAAAACATCCGGCAGAGGTGGAAGGCTACCGCCGCGCCATGCTGCGCGACGGCGTAGTCATGGTGAAATTCCTGAAATGGCTCACACCGGCGGTACAGGCCGGAGGACAGACAGAGCTTAGCATCAGCCGTAAACTGGAGGAACTGCGCAGTGAACAGGATTTGTTCTGCGGCAACAGTTTCGACACCATTGCCGGATATGCCCACCACGGTGCCGTGGTCCATTACGAACCTACTCCGGAAACCGATTTGGAACTCCTACCGAAGGGACTGTTGCTGCTCGACTCGGGCGCGCAATACGAAGACGGCACGACGGATATCACCCGCACCATCGCCCTCGGCCCGGTGAACGAGGAAGAACGCCACGACTATACCTTAGTCTTGAAAGGACACATCCGACTGGCCCGTGCCAAGTTCCCGCAAGGTTGCAGCGGCACGCAACTCGACGCTTGCGCCCGCTATGCCATGTGGCAGGAAGGCATCAATTATCTTCATGGCACAGGACATGGTGTGGGTTCCTGCCTGTGCGTGCACGAAGGTCCTCATCAAATCCGCATGAACTATATGCCGTCCCCGCTCCTCCCCTACATGACCGTGACCAACGAACCGGGCATCTACAAAGAAGGGCGGCATGGCATACGCATCGAAAATACGCAGATCATCTTGCCCTATCGGGAAACCGAGTTCGGCACATTCCTCCAGTTCGACCCGCTCACCCTCTGTCCCATCGACATGGAACCGATAGACTGGTCCTTGCTCGACACGGAGGAAATCGAATGGCTCAACCGTTACCACAGCCGGGTGTACGACCAACTGGCTCCATTGCTCGACCACGAACACCGCACATGGCTCCGCGAAGCGACCCGGCCATACGAATACACAAAACCATCTCAAAAATCATAAAATATGGCATTGATTAAGAAACTCAACGACTTGACTCCCAAGTTCGGTAAGCACTGCTACTTCTCCGAAGGGGCAGCCATCATTGGCGACGTCACCATGGGCGACGACTGTACCGTATGGTTTAACGCCGTCCTGCGCGGCGACGTACATTTCATCAAAATCGGCAACCGCGTGAACATCCAAGACGGCTCTTGCCTGCATACGCTTTACGGCAAAGCCCCCATCGTCATCGGCGACGACGTGACCGTAGGACATAATGTCACACTGCACGGTTGCGAAGTGAAAAGCGGCGCCCTCATCGGTATGGGCTCCACCATTCTGGACCACGCTGTCGTCGGTCATGGCGCCATCGTAGCCGCCGGCGCCTTGGTCCTGAAGAATACGGTCATCGGCGACGGCGAGCTGTGGGGAGGCGTACCGGCCAAATTCATCAAGAAGGTAGACCCCGAACAGGCCAAGGAACTCAATGTAGGCTATGCCCAGCACTACGTCATGTACTCCGACTGGTACCGCCGTTCGGATGCCCATCCCGCACACACACATTACTGCACCACATCGGAAGAGTATGACGAAGCTACCCGGCGGTAATACGTCAACACGTGAAATCATGAGAAAATTCCAATCCTCTTATTCTATCGGACTGCTATGCACCACCTGGTTCATGTCCTTCATCTTGCTGACAGCCGCCGCTACAGCCATCTGTCGGCTGATGAAAGGACAAACCGGCATAGGACTTGCAGTAGCTCTGTACGCCTGTATCTGTCTTGTCATCGTAGCATTCATATATTCCTATTTTAACCAAATCAAACAGGTAGAAGTGACAGCAGACAAGGTTGTCATCAGAAAAGTATACGGTGCCATAACCATCCCCCGAAAAGAAATCCTATATGCCCGCCACAGAAAAACGCTCACCCGTGCCATCAAAAGTTGGGGTGTTTATGGGCTTTTCTGACTCACCGGAGAGTTTTGGGAAGATAAGACAGGACAGTTCACCGTAGCAGTCAAAGACACCCAATCACTGATTGAAATTAAAACATCAAACCAATGTTACGTCGTCAGTTGCGACCGCTATGAAGAGGTGTTGAAGCTGCTGGAACAAACCGAATACCCACTTTAGACTGAAACATAAGGTTATATCCCAACACGGAACTGTACCCCAAAAGTTTTTGTCTAACTTTTGGGGTGCAGTTCCGTATTTGTGCCCACTTTTTTACCCTTAGCTCTACGTCCCTTACATCCTATTTTTGCATTTTCGTCACTCCCCAAGCACATTTTCCCCGGTTTTCATTTGAAAATGAAACCATCGTTACATTCCGTGCAACCAAAAGCACATTCAATATCCGGCAAACAGAATAATTTTACCACCGGTTAATCACACATCATAACCTTATATATAAACAAAAAAATTTAGACATGAAAAAAACAAGTTTTTTTGCGATGTTTCTCATGGCGGCATGCTGCGCAAAAGCAAGTCCGAGAAACGTCGCTGCAAGCTTTCCTGTTTCTCCAAACGACAACGGGGAATTTTCCGAAGAGATAATTTTAGAAAACAAGTTCGACAACGGCAACACCGAGGGTTGGAACATTGAAGGAAAGTGTAAAACATCCAACGGAGTAGTGGAATTCTATGAAAACGCGTTCAATTTCCACCAAACTCGGACAGGGCTATCGAACGGATGGTATCAAATCACAGTCAATGCTTTCGGGCGAGACAGAAATTCGGATGGCGGAACGGCCCACCGAGACCGGAACGAAAGCCTGTTATGGGAAATCTATGGAAACGATTACGCACTTCCGGTCAAAAGCCTATATGAAGAAACAGGAAGCACCGGAAGCGACAACGGGCAATATCCGTTCACCACAGTGGAAGCCAACCAAAACTTCGAGAATGGCCGATATGGCAACACGGTCAACGTATTGGTGACTGACGGAACGTTGGATTTCGGAATAAGAGGGAGAGAAGGCGGCCAAGGCAGATGGTGCTGTTTCGACAATTTCAAACTGATATATATAGGTAATGACTTGTCAAGCCTCTATCAGGCCATGGCCGAAGAAGCTTTAAAAAATGCCGGAAAAATAAGCCAACCCTACAAAAGCAAAATAGAAAAAACAGTAGACGAAACAAAGCCTTCCGGTGAAACAGAAGAACTCCCGACGGCCATAAGCACGCTCAACCAAACCATGCTTGAATACATCGACATGCACAACGCATTGGCCGAAGCCCGTTCCAAAGGGACCTTCGAAAAGGGGCAACTGCTTTTGTCCACTTCCAAATCTACCGGTGAAGCCCGTACAAACCTGGAATCATCCCTGTCCGCCAACAGGGAAAGCCTTGAACAGGCGACTAGCCCTGAAGAGGTACGCATGGCACAGCAGCAAATGGAAGAGAGCTTACAAAGATTCCTTCACACTTCGCTCCCACGGAATGTGAAAACAGACGTGACAACCATACTGAAAGACGCCGAATGCCAAGACAACACTAACCGATATTGGAACCGGAGCGGAAAGGCTGGCGGATACGTGGAAGACATCCCAGCCTTCAAAAGTGACCTTTACGACGGGAAAGGTATCTCATATTGGAACTCCGAACCCGAGAACAACCGTATGCTCGTCTGGCAAGAAACGCAACCCATCCGCCCAGGAAAATACCGTTTCACGGCTTATGCAGCCGGAGGCACATGGAGCAACGGGAACGTCAATTCGGGCAACAACGGGGGATTATACCTCTTCATCAACGAACAAAGCGTGGAAATTACCACGGAGACCTTCGGAGTTTACTCCGTGGAAGCAGAAATTCCATCGAATGAAACGAATATAACAGTCGGGCTCAAGGCAGGCGACAACAACACCGTGACATGGGCTATCTTGGCCCAAACCCATTTGGAGTATTTAGGGACATCGGACATCACGTCTACTTTCCTGAAAGACGCAGCCTGCCAAGACGGTACGAACCGATATTGGGAACGCAGCGGCAGTGCTTCCGGATACATCGAAAATATCCCTGCCTTCCACAGCGAAGCATACAACGGAGCCGGTGTCTCCTACTGGACTGGGATCCCGGAAACCGGTAAAAACTTGATTTGGCAGAAAACACAAGCCGTCCTTCCCGGAAAATACAGGTTCTCTGCCTACACCGCCGGATGTGTCTGGGGAAGTGGAAACCGGAACTTAGGATACGATGGCGACCTGTATCTCTTTATCAACGACCAAGAAGTACCTCTCACATCCGGAACCTTCGAGCGTTATGCTGTGGAAATCGAAATCCTCACAGAGGGGACAGAATTGACCGTAGGCCTCAAAGCCGGAGAGAAGAACACCGCCACTTGGGCAATTCTTGCCCAGACCCGACTGGAATACTTAGGCAATGAAGCCATCCTGAAAGAGACCGACACGCAATACGGCATAGCAAAAGACACTTATGCCAACGTCGTGTTAGAACGTTCCTTCGTTCCCGGAAAATGGAACACGTTCTGCATACCTTTCGACATGACAGCCGGGCAAGTCGCTAAAAACGGACTGGGCGAATTGAGACGACTGGTTGAAGCCACACAACAAGACGGCAACGTCGTGCTCCGGTTTGACAAGGCAGAAACGGTAGAGGCAGGCCAACCTTACCTCGTACGCCCCACCGGAAACGTGACCGAAATCAAAGCCGACGAAGTGTACCTCCACGCCGGACAACCGAACAGCTCTACAGCGGACGGCGTCTCGATGACCGGAAACTATGCAGCCACCACGGTTCCACAAGGGGCTTACTTCATCAACGACGACAAGTTCTATCTGGCCGACACGGATAAGGTGAAGCTGAAAGGCTTCCGCGCATATATCAATGCAGACCAGACTGCGGCCATGGCAGGTGTCAACCGCCTGCTCATCGACATCGACGGCAAGGTGACCGGCATAGAAGAAATAATATCCGACGGGACAAAAGACAGTAAAGAACTTGTAGACGTGTATACCATAAACGGCATAAAAATAAAAAACGACGTGAAAAGAGCCGATGCCCTCGAAGGGTTGGAACACGGTATCTACATCATAGACGGAGAAAAAATAATCAAATAAAAAAACGTATAATAAACAAACAAAACAATGGAAAAGAAAATATATGAAATGCCCCACGTGAAAGTTGTGAAAATGGAATCAAACGGTATGATGGCTTGTAGCGGAATAAATGGTACCGGTGACGGTTTAGACCTCGATTTCGGAGGCAATGCGTCCGATAGCGGTATCAGCGATGCTTATTCCAACCGAAACAACGGTTGGGAACTCTGGTAATCTGTTTCTTTAAGCACAATCACTCTAAAAGGCTGCCCTACGCACTCATGTAGCGGCGGCCTTCTCTTTCTCTCATATTTTTACAGTACAACCTTTAAAACGGCTCCAGAATCGAATATTTTCCCCCTTTGGGAAAGCCAAAGGAAAATACACCAGCCACGCACGGTTGCCCCTCGTACAAAAAGAAAGCCTGCACCGTCTTCCGGTGACATCCGTACCCGTAGGCTCCGCAGAACCGGGCGACAGCACTTTCGCCGTGACACAAAAAACAAAGAAAGGAGGAGCACCATGCTCTTATATTTTGGGCCGTGAAGTTCATGCAAATAGCGAAAAAAGGAGGTAAAAAAACGATTGTAAGCCCCCGAAAATGCCGTTTGGAACACTTTGATTTTTCAATCTCATGAGATTGATTTTTCGTTTGCAGCAGAACGATTTTCCAATTTGCTTCAAACGAAAGACAAAAATCCTCGAAAAAACGGGGAAAACTCCCCCAAAACGCCCCCAAAATACCGCATTTTACTCTCTTTTTCCCGGAATCGGACATACAGATGAGAGCTGTTTTTGCCGGTTTTCAGCCTGTCGGGACACAAAAAAAGCGGACAAACGCCCGCTTTTTCCAACTTGTATCCTATCTGATTCATCCTTCAGAATTTCACACTATCGAAAATCAAATCCGACGCTCCGGCGTTCCGCTCGATATACTGTCCGGCAATCCGTCCCCGCTCCGCCAAGAACTTCCCGTCGGAAAGCAGACGGTCCATCGTCCGACCGAAGGTGTCTGCATCCGTCACTTCCATACAACCGCCCTCGCGCAACAAATCCTGCGCCTCACGGAACTTACGGTTGTTCGGACCTATAAGCACGGGTACACCATATACCGCCGCCTCGGGCACGTTATGGATGCCTACGCCGAAACCGCCGCCCACGTAGGCCATCTCGCCGTAACGATAAATGGACGAAAGCAAACCGTAACCGTCGATAATCAAGCAATCGGCACGGGCGGCACTTTCTTCCGTGACACGGGAATAACGCACAAACGGACGGCGCAACTTTCCCTCTATCTCCTTCAAATGGTCTTCACTGACCACATGGGGCGCCAACACCAGCTTCATTTCCGGATGAGCGTTGAAGTAAGGAATAATCAAATCCTCATCCGGTGCCCATGAGCTTCCGGCCACCAACACCTTGGCATCTTGCTTGAAAGCTTTCACCAACGGCAAATCCTTGGCCTGCCAGCAAATGTCCAGCACACGGTCGAAACGCGTGTCTCCGGCCACGGTGACGTTCGTGATGCCCTTGCGTGCCAACAATTCGCGCGAAGCTTCGTTTTGCACGAAGAAATAGGTCACACAACGCAACACATCGCTGTAACTGCGCCCATACCAACGGAAAAACACTTGGTTCTCACGGAAAATACTGCTCACGCTGTACACCGGAATCTGACGACGGCGGCAAGCATGCAGGTAATTATTCCAAAACTCATATTTGATGAAGAACGCCATACGCGGACGAGCCAACCGCAAAAAGCTGCGCACATTGCCCGGTGTGTCGAACGGGAGATAGCACACCACGTCCGCCCCCTCGTAATCCTTGCGCACTTCATAACCCGAAGGAGAGAAAAAGGTCAGCAATATCTTGTACTCCGGATGCTCCCGCCGCAACCGCTCCATCAGCGGACGCCCCTGTTCGAACTCGCCCAAGGAAGCGGCATGAAACCAAACATACATTTCCTCCCGGCGGATGTTTTTCCGCAAAATACGGAAAGTATTCCATTGCCCTTTCACCATCAGCCACGCTTTCTTGCGGAAAGGCGAAACCAATACGACTGCCAGGGCATACAGATAAAGCGCGATCGAATATATCATTTCAGAATCTCTACGGCTTTACGCATTCTACGTAATGTTTCCTCCTTCCCAAGGAAAGCTGAAAGTTCATACATGTCGGGGCCCTTTCCTGTGCCCACCAAAGCCACACGCCAAGGATTCCAAGGTTTCTTGCCTGTCTCTTCCGCCCAACGGTCTACGGCCGCTTTCTGTCCCTCTACCGAGAAATCATCCAGGCCTTCCAGCAATGCGGCCAGTTCGGTCATGTCGGCCGCCGCCGTTTCCGTCCAGTTCTTCCGCACGAACTTGTCCTCGCGGTCGTACGCTTCCGGGGCAATGAAGAAGAAGTCGCAAAGGGGCCACAGTTCTTTGATGAAATTGATTTTCTTCATCTTCATCATGCCCACCACGGCTTCTACGCGTTCCATCGGTGCTTCTATCCCATTCTCGCGCAGTATCTTGTCGAAAGCGGGAGCCAATTCCTTGTTGTCCTTCATCAGGATATATTCACGGTTGAACCACAGGCCCTTCACATAATCGAACTTGGCACCGGCCTTGCTGCATTTGGTGATGTCGAAAAGCTCCACCAGTTCGTCCAACGACATGATCTCTTGGTCTGTTCCCGGATTCCAACCCAACAAGGCCAGGAAATTGATGACAGCCTCCGGCAGATAGCCGCTCTCACGATAACCGGAGGACACTTCGCCCGTCTTGGGGTCGTGCCATTCGAGAGGGAAAACCGGAAAGCCGAGACGGTCGCCGTCGCGTTTGCTCAATTTTCCCTTCCCGTCGGGCTTGAGCAACAAAGGCAAATGGGCGAACTTCGGCATCGTATCGGCCCATCCGAACGCACGGTAAAGCAGGACATGCAACGGAGCCGAGGGCAACCATTCTTCACCGCGAATCACGTGGGTCACCTCCATCAGATGGTCGTCTACGATGTTGGCCAGATGGTAGGTCGGCAATTCGTCGGCACTCTTGTAAAGCACCTTATCGTCGAGAATGGAAGAGTTGATGACCACATCGCCGCGAATCATGTCGTCCACATGTACGTCCTCGCCTGGCTCTATTTTGAACCGGACGACGTACTGCCGGCCTTCGGCCAGCAGCCGCTTCACCTCGTCAGCCGGCAACGACAGCGAATTGCGCATCATGCCGCGCGTAGAGGCATCGTACTGGAAATTCTGGATTTCCTGCCGCTTGGCCTCCAGTTCTTCCGGCGTGTCGAAGGCGATATAAGCCTTACCGGCATCCAGCAACTCCTGCACGTATTTCTTGTAAATGTCCCGGCGTTCCGACTGACGGTAAGGACCATGCTCCCCACCGAAACTTACTCCTTCGTCGAAAGGAATACCAAGCCAACGGAAAGATTCCAAAATGTATTCCTCCGCTCCCGGGACAAACCGGTTGGAGTCTGTGTCCTCGATACGGAAAATGAACTCGCCGCCATGCTGGCGCGCAAAAAGATAATTGTATAAAGCCGTACGTACACCGCCTATATGCAAGGCTCCCGTGGGACTGGGAGCGAAACGAACCCTTACTTTTCTCTGTGTCATAACAACATTTGTGAATATTGTGCAAAAATACTACTTTTTATTTAAACGCCCCGTATTTTTTTCGTATTTTCGCCCTATATAAAATACGGAAAAAGAGATGAACAGACATAACCAACAAAACAGCCTTACCCCGAAGGCTTTGATTTATAGAATCGTCATCACGGTCACGGCCTTGTTTATCGTGTGCCTGTACATGCCGCGTGACGAACGTTCGACCTACCAGTTCGACGTGGGCAAACCTTGGCGTTACAGCCAGCTCATCGCGACCTACGACTTTCCGATATACAAAAGCGCGGAAACCATACAGACGGAACAGGACAGTATCTTACAGCACTACGAACCTTATTTCGCCATCGACGAGACCGTGGGGAAAGAACAGATAGAAAAGTTCAAGGCCACCATAAACGGACAGAAACCGGCCACCATACCGGCCAATTATCTGGCATACGTGGAAAACAAACTGGAACATATTTACGCGCAGGGCGTCATGGACACGGAGAATTTCGACCAAATGCACAGCGATGAAGTGGCGTCTATCCGCATATTCGCACAGAACGTGGCCAAGGAACAACCGATGACTCAGGTCTTCTCGCACAAAACCGCATACGAATACCTTATCGACTTGGGAGAAGACAGCTTGCATTATGACCGCAGAGTATTGCGGAAATGCAACCTGAGCGACTATATCGTACCCAATCTGACCTACGACAAGACAAAATCCGAAGAATCCCGGAAAGACTTGCTGTCTTCTCTTTCCTATTCGTCCGGTATGGTCATGAGCGGGCAGAAAATTATAGACCGAGGGGATATCGTGGACAAGGAAACATACGACATCCTCACTTCTCTGGAAAAAGAATATACCCGCCGAAACACGTCCAAAATGCAGACGCATACGGTATTGCTCGGCCAAATGCTTTACGTGGCTCTCATCATTGCCTGCCTGACGTTGTACTTCAACCTGTTCCGCCGTGACTATCTGGCCAACACGCGCCACATCCTGTTCATCGCCTCCATGCCGGTCATCTACCCGTTGATAACTTCATTCCTCATCAAGCATAACCTGTTCAATGTCTACATCATCCCGTTCGCCATGGCTCCTATTTTCATCCGGGTGTTCATGGATTCCCGGACGGCTTTTGTGACTCACGTGGCTACGGTGCTCATCAGTGCCATATCCCTGAAATACCCCTACGAGTTCATCGCCACACAGCTTGTGGCGGGCATGGTGGCCATCTACAGCCTGAGGGAGCTTTCCCAACGTTCGCAGCTTATCCGTTCGGCATTTAATGTCACATTGGCATCTATAGCTTTTTACATGAGTATGGAACTTATTCACGAAAAAGACTTCGCACGCCTGGAGTATGGCATGTATATCTATATTATCATCAACGGCATCCTCTTGTTATTTGCCTACCCGTTGCTGTTCTTGTTCGAAAAGGTTTTCGGCTTCACCTCCAACGTGACTCTCGTCGAATTGTCCAACACCAACAACGAACTGCTGAAACGGCTCTCGGAAGTGGCTCCGGGCACATTCCAACACTCCATGCAGGTGGCGAACCTGGCTACGGAAGTGGCGAATAAAATCGGTGCCAAGGCACTGCTCGTCCGAACCGGAGCCTTATACCACGACATCGGAAAGATGAACAGTCCGGCCTACTTTACGGAAAACCAGAATAACTTCAATCCTCACGATCGTATCAGTTACGAACAAAGTGCGGCGATTGTCATCAGTCATGTCAAGGATGGACTCAAACTGGCCGACAAATATAACCTGCCGCAAGTCATAAAGGATTTCATCTCGACGCACCACGGCAAAGGCAAGACCAAATACTTCCTGATTTCATACAAGAACCAGAATCCGGACCAACCGGTAGACGAATCCCTTTTCACTTACCCCGGTCCGAACCCGTTCACGCTGGAACAGGCCATCTTGATGATGGCGGACTCTGTGGAAGCCGCTTCCAGAAGCCTGAACGAATACACGGAAGAGAGCATCAGCGGACTGGTGGATAAGATCGTGGACAGCCAAGTGCAGGAAGGATTCTTCAAAGACTGCCCCATCACGTTCCACGACATCACCGTGGCTAAAGACGTGTTCAAAGAAAAGCTGAAGACGATTTACCACACGCGTATCAGCTATCCGGAACTGAAAAAGAAATAAGCGTCCTGCCTTACATGGGGTCTACGTCATAATAGATTTGGGCACTGCGGTAATCGGGATGTGCCATCAGGTTTTGGCGGAGATAAAGCAACTGTTCCCGAACCTTGGCCAGAGAAGCTCCGAGTTCTACTTTCACTACGATTTTACGGATGTAGAGCAATTGGATTCGTGCCACGGGCGGCGCGTCAGGCCCTAAAATACGGGAACCGAACACCTGGCGCAGACGGCTCCCCATTTCAGCAGCCAGATGATCGAGCACATCTGCCCGCTTATGTTTCATATAGACATAAATCAAACGGCAAAAAGGAGGATATACAAACATCTGACGCTCTTCCATCTGCCCTACGTACAACCCGAAATAGTCATGTTCCGTCACTTGACGAATGAGAGGCAGATCCGGACTCTTGGTCTGCAGGATGACACGTCCCTGCCTGCTGCGGCGTCCGGCGCGCCCAGCCACTTGTGCCATCAACTGGAAGGCGCGCTCAAAGCTTCGGAAGTCCGGGATATTAAGCATGGCGTCGGCATTCAATATGCCGACCACGCTGACTCGTTCGAAATCCAATCCTTTGGTCACCATCTGCGTTCCGATAAGCACATCAGTCTTTCCGCTTTGGAAATCCTCCAAGATTCCTTCGTAGGCCGAACGTGTACGGGTCGTATCCAAATCCATCCGGGCCACGGCGGCCTCCGGAAAGACTTGATGTACGGCATCTTCCACCTTTTCCGTACCGAACCCTCGCTGCACCAGCTCCGTACCTTCACAGGCCGGACAGCGAGTCGGCACGTTACACGTGTAGCCGCAATAATGGCAAGTCATTTGGTTCAGTCCCTTATGGTACGTCAGGCTGACATCGCAGTTTTTGCACTTGGGCACCCAACCGCACGTGTGGCATTCTATCATCGGAGCGTAACCTCGCCGGTTCTGGAACAGTATGACCTGTTCCTTGTTTTCCAATGCCCGGCGCATCTCCTCCAACAAACGCGGCGAGAACGGACCGGCCATGCGCCTTTTGCGTTGCAGCTCTTTGATATCCACCACCTCGACTTCCGGTAAACGTACTTGTCCGAAACGTTCGGTCAGCTCCACCAAACCGTATTTGCCCATGCGGACGTTATAATAAGTCTCCAACGCCGGAGTAGCCGTACCGAGCAAGGTACGGGCACCGTACATCCGGGCTAACATAATCGCCGCATTCCGGGCATGATAACGCGGCGCAGGCTCCTGCTGTTTATAAGATTGTTCATGCTCTTCGTCCACTATGACCAACCCCAGATGCCGGAAAGGCAAGAAGACGGACGAACGAACGCCTACAATAATATCGTAAGGCTGTTCGGACAACTGCTTTTGCCAAATCTCGACACGTTCGGCATCGGGAAACTTGGAATGGTACACGCCCATACGGTTACCGAATACGCGATATAACCTGTCCGTCAACTGGGTGGTCAGCACAATCTCCGGCACCAAGTAAAGCACCTGTTTCCCTTCGGCTATCATCTGACGAATCAGATGAATGTAAACCTCGGTCTTCCCGCTCGATGTCACTCCGTGAAGCAGGCATACCGGATGACGAGCAAAAGCTTCTTCCAGTTCCCGGAACGCCCGTGCCTGTGCCTCGCTTAAAGGAG
>ERZ827471.1423-NODE-1423-length-14403-cov-4.589490_pt1 | contig 14403 bp, 14 predicted proteins | sample MGYA00519772_ERZ827471 | MGnify/ENA primary metagenome ERZ827471 (study PRJEB31778, sample SAMEA3449315) | human gut metagenome | biome: human gut; feature: human-associated habitat; material: faeces | place: United Kingdom | collected 2010/2012 ... | reverse complement strand
GCCGTCGTAGGTGATGTTGCCGTCGGTGGGCTCATACAGGCGCAGCAGCGTGCGGCCCGTGGTGGTCTTTCCGCAGCCGGATTCGCCCACCAGCCCCAATGTCTCGCCCTTGTTGATGGCGAATGAAACGTCGTCCACGGCCTGAACGTACTTTTTGTTTTTGCCCATGCCGCCGGCGGGGAAATATTGCTGGAGGTGCTGTACCTCTACCAGTTTTTCACTCATTGTACATTCCCTCCCTGTGCGGCTTCAAACTCCGCCTTTTGGCAGAGCCAGCACTGCGTGTAGTGCGTGTCGCTGAAATCGGTGCGCGGCGGCATCTCGCGCAGGCACACCTTCATGCACGCGCCGCAGCGCGGCGCGAACGGACAGCCCTTGGGCGGGTTGAGCATGTCCACGGGTGTGCCCTCAATGGGCACCAAGCGCTCATGATCCTTGGAATCCAGACGCGGGATACTGCGCAGCAGGCCCTTTGTATACTCATGCTTGGGTTCGTAGAAAATTTCGTCCGTGGTGCCGTATTCGACAATCTTACCCGCATACATGACGGCGATCTTTTCGCACATGCGCGCCACGATGCCCAGGTCATGGGTGATCATGATGATGGCCATGCCCAGCTTTTCCTTCAGGTCCATCATCAGCTCCAGGATTTGAGCCTGTATGGTCACGTCCAGGGCGGTGGTCGGCTCGTCTGCGATGAGCAGCTTGGGCTCGCATGCCAGCGCAATGGCGATCATCACGCGCTGGCGCATGCCGCCGGACAGCTCGTGGGGGTACTGCTTCAGGCGCTTTTCCGGCTCGTTGATGCCCACCAGCGTCAGCAGCTCCTTGGCCCGCTCGTTGGCTTCTTTCTTGGACTTGCCCGTGTGCAGCAAAATCACCTCACGGATCTGGTTGCCGATGGTGTACACCGGGTTCAGGCTGGTCATGGGGTCCTGAAAGATGATGGAGACCTCGTTGCCGCGGATCCTGCGCATCTCCTTTTCACTCATATCGTTGATGTGATGGCCGTTGAAGTCCAGTGTACCGCCGATCAGGCGGCCGGGATAGGCCGTCAGGCCCATCAGGCTGTACGCCGTGACGGATTTGCCCGAACCGGACTCGCCCACGATGCCCAGCACTTCTCCCTCTTTCAGATGGATGGACACGCCGCCCAAAGCCTTCACTTCGCCCGCGGGGGTGAAGAAGGAAAGGCGCTCGTCCTTGATGTCTACCAAATATTCACTCATGTGTGCGTCCCTTCCTTTCGTTTAGTTTTTCAGCTTCGGGTCGAATGCATCGCGCAGGCCGTCGCCGAACAGGTTGAAGCTGAGGATGACGACGGAGATGGCGATGGCCGGCGCGAACAGGCGGTACGGATAGCTCTGCAGACCGTCGATGGCCGTGCTGGCCAGGCTGCCCAGCGATGGCATGGGCGCGGAAACGCCGATGCCCAGGAACGAAAGAAAGCTCTCGGTAAAGATGGCCGAAGGGATCTGCAGTGTGGTGGTGACGATGAGCGTGCCGATGCAGTTCGTCAGAATGTGCTTTTTGATGATGCGGCCCGTGCCGGCGCCAAGAGCGCGGGCGGCGGTGACGTACTCACTCTCCTTCAGCGTGAGCACCTGGCTGCGCACGATGCGCGCCATACCCACCCAGTACAAAAGAGCGAATACGATCAGGATACTGATGAGCGGCACGCCAATGATGTTGATCCAGCCGAAGCCCGGCTTTTCCGCCAGAGACTGCAGCGGGTATTTCAGCGTAGAGGCCAGCAGGATGATGATGAGCAGGTCCGGCACGGTGTAGATGATGTCCACGATACGCATCATGAACAGGTCTACCTTGCCGCCCAAAAAGCCGGCAACAGAGCCGTAGACCGAGCCGATGAGCAGCACCAGCACGCTGGCCAGCAGGCCAACAGACAGGGAAACACGGGTGCCCATCATAACGCGGACGGCATAGTCGCGCCCCAGGGAGTCCGTGCCCAGAATGTGGGGAAACACCTTTTCGCCCGCGGCCATGGCGGCCTGCTCCGCCTCGGAATACTGCATGGGGCCCAGGTTCTCGCTGCCGCGGATCTGAGTGGCGTAATCGTAAGGGTAAAACGCCGGCACGATAAACGCCAGGATCAGCACGATGATCAGCACCGCAAGGCTCACCATGGCGATGGGGTTTTTCCGCAGACGGCGCAGACCGTCCTTCCAGAAGCTGACGCTTTCGCGCATGACGGACAGGCTTTCCTTTTCGGAATCGCTGGCGGGCGCAAAGTCGTCGACGTTGAGCTGCATGCTCAAGATCTGTTTTTTGTTTTCCATTCCTTCGCTCTCCTCCCGCTTATTTCAGCTTGATCCGCGGATCGATGATCTTGTACACGATGTCCACGATCACGTTCATCGTGATGATGAGCGTGGCCAGGAAGATCGTGGTTCCCATGATGACCATATAATCGCGGCCGGTGATAGAGCTGACGAAGCTGTCGCCCAGGCCCGGGATCGTAAAGATCTTTTCAACGATCAGGCTGCCCGTGAGCGTATAGGCCAAAGCCGGCCCCAGATAAGTGACGACAGGCAGAATGGCATTGCGCAGCGCATGCTTAAACAGGCTCTTGCCCTGGGAAAGCCCCTTGGCGCGGGCGGTGCGCATGTAATCCTGCCCCAGCACATCCAGCATGGAAGAGCGCATCAGGCGGCAGATGTACGCCGTGGGGTAGAAGCCCAGAGCGATGACCGGCATAATATAGTTTTTCCAGCCCGTAAGGCCGTAGGACGGCAGCCACCCCAGCTTCAGGCTGAATATATACAATAATATGGTACATACAACAAAGCTCGGCACCGCGATGCCGCAGGTGGCAATAACAATAATGACGTTGTCGATCCACTTGCCGCGGTTGAGCGCCGCCACACTGCCCAGCACCACGCCCACGACGACGGCAATGGCCAGCGCGATGCCGCCGATGCGCGCCGAAACCGGGAACCGGGAACCGATGATCTGGGCGACCGTGCGGCCGCGCTGCTTGATGGACGGGCCCAGCTCGCCCTGCAGCAGGTTGAGCATATAGTTCTTGTACTGCACGATCACCGGTTTATCCAAGCCGTACTTTTCCTCCATGGCCGCAAGCACCGCCGGGGACGGCGATTTTTCGGACAGGAACGGCCCGCCCGGAACCAGGAACATGAGGAAGAAGGTGAGCATCGACACGATGACCAGCGTCACCAATGCCAACGCAACGCGCTTTGCGATATATTTCGCCATTTTGCCAACTCCTTTAAAGAAATAACGTTCCGCCCGGCCCGCGCGAGAGCCGCCGGAGCAAACTGTATTTTGCGCGCGCACACCGCAAAAAACAGCTTTTTGCCGCGCCCGCAGGAGAAAAAAGAATATAAACAAAAAATGGTGTCTAAAAACAACGTTTAAACACCATCGTTTAACATTCTCTGAATCATCATTTTAACAAGTTTTCTATGGTTTGTCAATTTTACTGCATGGATTTTTGTTGCCATGCGGCGACAAATGTTGCCAACGGATACATTTTTTTGAAAAAAAGCGTTTCTCTGTCCTCAATGTGCGTACACTCATAACACAAAAAAGCCCGCGGGCGGTTTCCCCAAAGGGAACGCCCGCGGGCTCACCGCGTGCAAAAAAGCAATTACGCAGCCGTGGAAGCGCTGGCGCTTTCGCTGGTGCTGGCGCTCTCGGCAACCTCAGAGGTGCTGGCGCTCTCAGAAGCGCTGGCAGACTCGGAAGTGCTGGCAGACGCAGAGGTGCTGGCCGGCTCGGAAGCGCTGGTGCTGGCCGGCTCAGACACAGACGTGCTGGACGGAGCTGTGGAAGCCGGAGCGCTGGAAGAGGAAGAGTCGGTGCCGCAGGCAACCAGAGACAGCGCCATCAGCGCCGCAACAGCAAGAACAAGAACTTTTTTCATAGTGAAAACCTCCATTTTTTCGATTCTTTATACAGCCTCTCTGCCCGCGCCGCAGAGTGCTGCGCAAGGGCATTTGTAAAGGCTGTGTCTGATTATAGCATTTTTTACGTAAAGGACAAGATGTTTTTTGTGCATTTCAACGAATTGTAACTCTTCAAACACACTTTTTTCACAACATTCAGAAAATCGCTCAAAACATCTTCCGGCCGCGAAAGCACTTTTAGGCAGATTGGATATACATTGCGGATCCGGCGCTAAGCCCTGGGCATGCCGCAAAACACAAACTGCCCCCACGCGGCCGCTGAAAGCCGGGCTAAAACAGCAAAGGAAAAAATTTCCTGACTATATCAAGCTTAAATCCTGTTAAACACACCATTCAAAAAGTATTTTTTTTGAAATGCCCTTTTTGACCATGCATTCGTTGACAAGGGTGCCGTTCATGCGCTATGATGGTATTAAATTCGGCGTATTGATCCAGCCGCCCCGCGGCTGTGGATGGAGGGAAGCTGTGGATGTCCGGTACTGAAACGCTCTGGCAGGAGCTGATCTGCCGCCTGGAAGGCGTGCAGGCGGCCCAGGTGGTATTTGCCGAAAACGGCATGCCGTGCGAGATCCACGTGCTCGCCGGGCCCGAAAAAAGTTCGAAATCGCTGGTACGCGATATCCAGTCTGCTTTGACGGCGCAGTTCGGCGTACAGGTGGACCACCGCATCATCAGCGTTGCACAGCTCTCCGAGGGGCTTGCCCCCCGGGGGGATTTCCGTCTTGCCCATACGGGGCTGGAGATCAAAAGCGCGGGCGGGCGTGTGTCTGCTTCGGTAACGCTGGCGCGCGGCTGCGACACGTATACCGGCCACGGCGAAAGCGCGAATACGCCTTTTGCCCGGCGACGGTGCGTTTCCGAGGCCGCGCTTGCGGCAGTGAACCGCGCGGCGGGTGAAACCTGCTTCGAATTGGCCAGCGTGGATGCGGTGACGCTGGCGGGACAGGGTATCGTGGTGGCGCAGGTGTACAGCCTGCGGGATGGCCAACGCCTGCTTGGCAGCGCATTTTTAAATGAAGACCCCGACAATGCTGCGGTACACAGCGTATTGAGCGCGGTAAACCGCAGGCTTTCCGTTCTGCCCCGCACGGCGGGGTAAAACGGGGCCGCTTTCCTTTGGTAAACAGGGGCGGGCCGGCACAGCGGAGCGGATATAGCATGCCCGGATAGCGGAGGGCAGAGTACCGTAAGGAGGCTATATCTGTTATGAAAAAGATCCTGTTTGCTCTGGCTTCTCTGTGCTCTTTGGTTCTCGCCAGCGGCGCTTTCTTCTGCGTAAGATAAGTACTTGAACGGGCCGGACACGGCCTGTTTCCCGGAGCCCTGCCGGCCGCCCTGTTTTTTGAAGTTTACGGCGCTTGTGTGCGCCATCTGGGATATATTTATATTGGGATATATTTATATAAGGTATATAGAAATCTGCGGCGCCGCCCTGCGGCGTCAAAAAACGGCGCATTTTGCGCCGGGCTGTGTGTGGCGCAGACCTGCGCCGGGAGGAAAACGGCTATGGACGAAAAAAAGCTGCGGGTATATACGACCGCCGTCTCCATTGCGGGGCTGTCGGTTTTTTTGCTTTCCCTTTGGGAGGTATATCCTTATTATCTGCCGGGCAGCAGCCGCGGGGATATCTGGAGCTACAGCCTGATGATGGTGCTGCTGATGGTGGTGTGCCGGATGCTGCCCATTTATTTCGCGGAAGACAAAACGCTGGAGATCAGCTTCGTGCCCGTACTGGCCTGCGCCATAACGGGCGGAGCGCCGCTGGCGGTGGTTCTGTTCGGGGTATCGACGCTTTTCACCGTGATGCAAAACCCCGCCACCAAGCATTATTACTGGCCATTGGCCCGTGAGCCCCGCAAGGAGCTGTTCAACACCGGGAACATCCTTGTTTCCATCAGCGCGGGCGGGCTGCCGCTTCTGTTGGCGGGCATGCCGGATAACCTGGCCTCTCTGCCCGCCCTTGGGCTTTCCCTGCTGTTCGCCGCACTGTGCATCCTTGTCAACCTGACGCTGTTCATCCTGTATTACCAGGTAGGCGGCATGGGCCAGTTCGGCACGCTGATGCGCCAGAATATCGGCGGCCTGCTGCCCAACATCATCGCCACCGTTCCGCTGGGACTGCTGCTGGGCATCGTCATCAACATGCCCAACAGCTACTTTTACATCGTGCTGTTCATGGCGCCGCTCATGCTGGCACGCTATTCCTTCAAGCTGTATCTGGACAGCAAATCCATGCATATGCGCACCATCGCCGCCCTGAGCATGGCCGTGGACGCCAAAGATCATTACACCCAGGGCCACTCCCGACGCGTAGCGTATTACAGCGAGGCCATTGCCCGCGCCATGCACAAATCTCCCAGCTTCGTGGCCGACGTCAAGACGGCCGCTCTGCTGCACGACGTGGGCAAAATCGGCATCGACGACGCCGTGCTCAACAAGCCCGCCGCTCTTACAGCCGAGGAATTCGAACTAATCCAGCAGCATCCTGTGATGGGGCGTAAGATCATCGACAGCATCCGTTTTTCCGACACGGTAAACGACGCGGTGCTGTATCACCATCACCGTTACGACGCCAAGGGCTATCCCGCCGAAGGTCCCGCTCCCGGCGAGCTGCCTCTCTCTGCGGCTATCCTTGCCGTTGCAGATACTTTTGACGCCATGACGTCGGACAGGCCCTACCGCAACGGCATGTCCCGCGAACAGGCGCTGGCTGTGATGCAGGAGGTGGCCGGTTCACAGCTCGACCCCAAGGTCGTGGAGGTATTCATTTCTCTGGCTCCAGAGCTGGACGCCGCACGCGAGCCCGAAGAAAGCCTGCTGTAGCCCGCGGGCTGTTCACGAAAGGAGGCGTACGGCTTGGTGCTGCTGGCATTCATTCTGTGCGGGCTGGCCGCCGGCCTTGCCTGCGGCGGCAGCCTGCGCGCGATGGCACAGCACAATATCGCGCTGCTGTGGCTTCCGGTGGCCGCCTATCTGTGCAAGGCTGCGGGGCCGTATGCAGCGCGTCTGTTCCCCGCGTTTGCGTCTTATGCGCCCCTGGCCGTATGTCTGCTGCATTATGGCCTGCTGTTTATTTTTGTGGCGGCCAATCTGCGCCGCGGTGTTTGGAGTTTTGTGTTCGGCGCCGGGGCCGGGATGAATTTTGCCGTTATTGCGCTGAACGGCGGCGCAATGCCCGTCTCCGCGCACGTGCTGGAGTCGGCCGCTGGCACCCGCCTGGCCGCGCAGCTCGCTTCTGGTGAGATCTTTGCCTACGCGCCTGTCACAGACAGCACGCGTCTTGTTTTTCTGGGCGATGTTCTGGCGCTGGAGCCGTTCGGGCGCCTGCTGGGCTTTGCCAGCATCGGGGACCTGGTGCTGGGAGTGGGCGCGGCGATGCTTTGCTTTACGATGCTGCGTCCCGCAAAACATTCGGTGTGACCGCTGTCTGTACGCACGCCGTCCCTGCCGGCAAACAAAGCGGTGCAGAAAACGCGGGCGGTGCTCCGGCTATAAGCGGCCCGTTCCGTTCGCCGCGGTATCTCCCAGTTGGGACCGCCGTTCCTTGCGGCCTAACACACGTTTTGTGGGATGTACCGGAACAAAGCGCCGATTGTTTTCAACGCGCGGTTTTATTTATGAACAGCTCTATAATGCTGCAAAATAAACGGCCCCGATGCACGGACAGCGAAACAGTCCGTGCACCGGGGCCTTGGCGTATCCTTACACAGGAACTTCCCCATGCGCCTTTTCATACTCATTCACATATTTTTCCAACGCATACTCCATCTCTTTATTGGTAGAGCGCTTGTTCTCTATCGCAATGATTTTCAGCTTTGTGATCAAAGTCTCAGAAATGCGCAGGGAAAACGGTGCATAATAGTTTCCCACGGCACAGCCTCCATTCAAAGTGATATCAAAAGTATATCGTAATCACTTCAAATTATCCGAATGCATATTGATATCAAAACGAATTCATGCTATGCTTAAGAAGAAAGTTCTGGAAAGGAGTGCTGCGGCAATGGGCCCACAGGACCTGCTGGATGCGTTGGATGAGATCGTTTATGTGAGCGACCCGAATACATATGAATTGCTTTACGCCAACCGCCGCTGCCGTTCTCTGCTCCCCACCCGGGATTACAAGGGCAAGCCATGCTATGCACTGCTGCAGGGCCAGCCCGCCCCTTGTCCTTACTGCACCAATGCCCGGCTCACACCGGACAAATTTTACGTTTGGGAATTCAACAACCCTTCCATGGGGCGGCATTTTCTTTTGAAAGACAAACTGATTGATTGGGACGGACGTCCGGCGCGGCTGGAGATCGCGGTGGATATCACCGAACAGGAGCTGCTGAGCCGGGACACCGCCCGCAAGCTGGAGACCGAGCGAACATTGGTGGAATGCATCCGCCGCCTGATGGACGCGGCATCCTCCCGCGAGGCCGCGCAGGCCGTGCTGTCCTGTGTCGGCGGTTTCTATCAGGCATCTCACGCGTTCCTGCTGGAGCTGCATGCTTCCGGCAGAAGCGTGCACTGCACCCAGCTGTGGACGGCCGCCGACGCGGAACCTCTGGAGTTTCCTTCGATCTCCCTGTCCAACGGATCGCTGCTCAACCGATTGCTTGAATCGCCTCAGGCACAATGTATCCTTGCGGAGCGGCTGGGCCCTGAATACCGTCAGGTCGCGGCACAGATGCAGGATGCCGGGGTCAGCGCCCTGCTATTTGCGCCGCTGCCGCACACGTTCGGCCGCGGCCTGTTGGGCGTTGCAAATGCCGCCTCCGGCATTGACGATACACGCGTGCTGGAATCGCTGGCCTACTTTGTCGGTTCCGAACTGTCGCGCCGGCGCCTGCAGTCCCGTCTGGAATACCAAAACCGTCACGACGCGCTCACCGGGCTGGAAAACCGTCTGCAATACCAGCGTTTTCTGGCCGGTCCCATTCCCGCCGGCCCCATCGGCGCGGTATTCTGCGACATCAACAGCCTCAAGCAGATCAACGACCGCTGCGGCCACAGCCGGGGCGACGCCGTTATCATGCAGACAGCAGACGTACTGCGCGCCTGCTTCCCCGGCGCGCACATCTACCGCATGAGCGGTGATGAATTCGTCGTGCTGTGCCCGGGTGTGACGCAGGCCCGGTTCGAGACAATGCTCGCGAAAGCCCGCGACCGCCTTGCCAGTGAAACAGACTACGGCGTTTCGTTGGGCGGAGCCTGGCACGCCTGCGCCCGGGAAGATCTTGACGAGCTGGTGCGCGCTGCCGACGAGAGCATGTATGCGGACAAGCAGGAGCATTACGGCGTGCCGGAGCATGGCTGACACGGCCGCGCATATGCGCGAGGAACTTTTTGAAAAAACGCCCCGCCCCGGGATACCCCGGCGCGGGGCGTTTGCCTTTGCTCCAGCCAAACACGGATGCTTCATCCGGGTATACTTTCACCGCCTGTACCGCGCTGTTTGCAGCCCCACCCAGGCAGGCGACCGGCCATTCCCCACGCGGCCGCAGCAAACAGCAGGAGCAGCACCGGCACATAATTGACCAGATAACGGCTGCGCGCCTCCCATATCAACAGAAAGAAAAACAGCCCGCAGACTGAGAGCCGCGCGGCAAACAGCACGTCTCGGCTCTGCTTTTGCAGCGCGCCGGCCAAAAGATACAGCAGCATGCAGAGCATCAATCCGTTGGCATAGCGCAGGAACAGCGAAAAGTGCGCCCTGCCTTCAAAAAAAATTTCCGCCCAGAAGCTATGCGGCTGGGTCGGTCCCATGGCCAATTTATGCGGCAGATAATAGGTGCCCTCGCCCCACGTATAACCGATCTTATCCAGTGCGTGCCGCACCAGACCCGCGGGCCCCATCTCCTTCAGGCGCGCGGCGATCTCGTCCCGGATAAGCGCCTTGCGCGTCTCACCGTCCGGCGCAGAAAATGTCAACACATAATCCTCGTTGTTGTACCCGCCGTTTCCCGCGAGGCCCATCATTATCCAATGCGTTTTGGGTATCTCATCCCCCGGCTGCGCCTTACGGAACGCACCGCTGTGCGCGGCCGCAAAGCTGCCCGCATTCACGCCCGCCACCACGGCGGCCAACAAAGCCAGCGCTGCCAGCCGCTCCCGCAGCTTTGGGAACGAGATCATCCAATCCAGCACCACGGCGATGACCATGATAACGACGGTCACTTTAAGCAGCGTCCCCAAAACGCCCAGCACAAAAACAGCCGCCAGCGGGCCCCGGCCCGGCCGCCCCTCCCGTCGGGCCGCGCGCAGGCGCAGCCAGCAGTACAATATGGCAATGGGAATGGGCGCGGTGACGGTATCCGTATAATAGACGGGTGCATACAGCAAAACGGCGCTGTGGCCGCACCCAGCAGCAGCGCCAGCGCGCCGGCCCGACGGCCCAGCAGACGCGCGGCGCATAGGTACAGAAAGAACAGTGCAAGCTGCAGCAGCACCGCGCCGAAGCGCATGCCCCAAACCAGCAGCTCATACTCCTCCGTCACACCACAGGCCCGCAGCAGACGGAACAACCCTGCCAACAGCAGCATGAGCGGCTGGTTGTTGGGGAAATTGTTGAAATAAATACCGCCCTGCGCACCGTCTGCCGCAAAGTCCAGCGCGGCGCGCAGCACGATGCCGAAATCCCAGTCTCCGGTGGCACCCACCACCAGCGCCCTGCCCACATGGGCCTGCGCCAAAAAGCACAGCGTGAAAAACGCCGCCAGCAGCGTCCGGCGCAGCCTTTTGCCCGGGGCGGGCAGCAGGCGCAGCAGCCACGCGGCGCACAGCACACCCACAGCCAGCGCCAGCCCCCCGGCCAGCAGGCTCCGCGGGCTTTGCGTGCCGAACACGTTCTGGTTGCAGAAAACCGCACACAGCACGATGACGGCGAACAGCAGCGCAAACGCGCCTGTAAACGCCCGTTTGAGTTTTTCACCCGCTTCGTCCATGGCTTCCTCCTGCTTTCCAGCGTCCCTGTGGGCACACGCTCTTTCTTCGAAAAAGGCCTTTCAGCCTTCCCCTTCCGCCCGCCATCCCTTGCAGACATCCACCCATGCATCGAAACGGGAATACTGTTCCAGCTCCGAGATGGTCAGTTCAATGGCACTGTTGCTGCTGCCGCAGGCGGGGAACACTGTTTCAAACCGCCGCAGAGAAGCATCCAGATATATTTTTACGCCCGGGTTGACAGCAAAGGGGCATACGCCGCCCACAGCGTGGCCCACCATCGCCTCCACTTCGCCGGGGGTGAGCATCTTTGCCTTGGTGTGAAACTGCGCCTTGAAGCGTGGATTGTCCACCTTGGCGTCGCCCGCCGCCACCACCAGCGCACAACCGCCGTCCACCAGGAACGACAGCGTTTTTGCGATGCGCTCGGGTGCGCAGCCCAGCGCCTGCGCGGCCAATTCCACCGTGGCGCTGGATACATCAAATTCCCGGATGCGCGCAGCGGCGCCGAAACTTTCAAAATATTCCCGTACCTTTTCAATTGCCACGTTCCCTCTCCCCTTCTGTGCGGCAGAGCAGATCTTTTCCGCCGCAGCTATAAAACTGAACCCATTGTAACAAATAACCGTCAGAAATGCAAAAATTTGTTTGGTCGTCCCGGCTGCGGGCAGCCTGAAAAAGGGGTGGTGACTGCGCCCGCAGGCGCGTGCCGGAGCGGTGCGAAGCCTCCCTTGCGGACAACCGCGCTGAAAGCGCGGCTCTTAGCGCGCAGATGCCCCTTTTTTATTTAAAATAACCCCGCGACGTCCCGCAGGGCCAGTGCCGAGGCGTGTAGAGCGAAGCGACCGCCGAAAACCGCCGTGCGCGGCGAACGGGGCCAAAGGCCCTGTCCGCAGGCAGCTTGGCGGGAAAGCGCAGCTTTTTCGACAAGCCAAAAGGCGGCGCAGCAAAACTGAAGTGCCCCATTTGTTAGGCAGTATGGTAAACTACTAACGAATGGGGTGTTATTTTATGCCAAAAGGGGTTCCTAAATACGATGGAGCATTTAAGAAACAGATAGTAGAGGAAATGCGAGAGAAAGGATTAAGCTACCGAGAAATTGCACGACAGTACGAAATCAGGGGAGCTCACTCTGTAGCGGATTGGGAAAGGATATATCTTGAAGAAGGTCCTGATGGGCTGTTTATTGAGCGCCGCGGCAGGGGAAGCAAAGGATGGCCACCGAAGAAGCTAAAGCTGGAGGTAGAAGAAGACCTTCTGGCGGAAGTACAGCGGTTGAGAGCTGAGAACGCATACCTAAAAAATTGAATGCCCTGGTTGCCGAGAGGGTACGGCAAGAGAAAAAGCAAAAGTAATATGGGAACTGAGGTATGAACACAAACTGTCGCTGTTGCCGGACGTCACCGGTCTCCCTCGCAGCACATACTATTACTACACCAGAAAGCAGAAGGACCCGGACAAATACGCGGAGTTAAAAGAGGAAATCTGCTCTATTGTGACTGAACACAAGGGCAGGTACGGTTACCGCAGAGTAACGCAGGAACTGCAAAACCGAGGTTTTCATCACAACCACAAGCTTGTGATGAAACTGATGAAGAAGCTGGGGTTAACAAGCAAGGTGCGGATGAAGAAGTACCATTCCTACAAGGGCGAAGTTGGAAAGATTGCTCCTAATCTCTTGGATAGGGACTTCTATGCTGAGCAGCCAGACCAGAAATGGGTCACAGACGTGACAGAGTTCTCCTTGTTCGGCGAGAAGCTGTACCTGTCTCCAATTCTCGATCTGTGCAGCGAGGATCTTATAAGCTGCACGATCTCGGAGCATCCGATGCTCAGTATGGTCACTTCCATGTTGGAGAAAGCTTTTGACACAATCCCAGACGGTACGGGACTGATTCTTCATTCCGATCAAGGCTGGCAATACCAGCACAAGCATTACCAAAAGATGTTGGAAGACAAGGGCGTCCGGCAGAGCATGAGCCGGAAAGGCAACTGCTTGGACAATGCCGTGATGGAGAACTTCTTCGGCTTGCTCAAAACAGAACTGCTTTACCTTCAAGATTTCGACTCCCTGGAACACTTCAAAGCCGAGCTCATTGACTATCTCTACTACTACAATAACCGCAGAATCAAGCTAAAGCTAAAGGGCCTGACACCTGCTCAACACAGATACCAGACCCTTCAGGTCGCTTAATTACATATTTTCTCTAACTTTTGGGGGGCACTTCAAAACCGCTGCGCCGCCTTTTGGCGTTTCTATTCTGCTTTGCCGCCTGGTTCCGTGGCTGCTGTACCGTGCGCTTCGGCAGCGCACGCGGCCGAAGCGTCCCGGGGAGCGTGGACTTTCCTTACTTCTGCTTTGCAGCCAAGTCCGCCAGCGCGTCCTTGCGGGACAGATTGATGCGTCCCTGCTGGTCGATCTCGGTGACCTTTACCAGAAGCTCGTCGCCCACAGCCACGACATCTTCCACCTTCTCCACGCGCTTGGTGTCCAGCTTGGAGATATGCACCAGGCCCTCTTTGCCCGGGGCGATCTCTACGAACGCGCCGAACGTCATCAGGCGGGTGACCTTGCCCTTATAGATGGCGCCGATCTCCGGGTCCTCCACAATGGTCTTGATGGTGTGCATGGCGCGCTCCGCGTCCGCGATGTCGATGGCGGAGATGAATACGCTGCCGTCTTCCTCGATGTCGATCTTCGCGTTGCAGTTGGCGCAGATCTCCTGAATGACCTTGCCGCCCTTGCCGATGACGTCGCGGATCTTATCCACATCGATCTTCATGGACAGCATCTTGGGCGCGTACTTGGAAAGCTCCGCGCGCGGCTCGGCGATGACCGGGGCCATGATCTCGTCCAGGATATACAGGCGCGCCTTGCGGCATTTCTCAAAGGCTTCCTCGATGATTTCGTAAGTCAGCCCGTCTACCTTCATATCCATCTGGATGGCCGTAATGCCGTCGCGTGTGCCGCCCACCTTGAAGTCCATATCGCCGTGGAAGTCCTCCACACCCTGAATGTCCAGCATGGTCATCCAGCGGTCGCCCTCGGTGATGAGGCCGCAGGAGATGCCCGCGACGGGTTTTTTGATGGGAACACCCGCGTCCATCAGCGCCAGCGTGGAGCCGCAGATGGACGCCTGGCTGGTGGAGCCGTTGGAGCTGAGCACCTCGGACACGCCGCGGATGGCGTACGGGAACTCCTCAACACTGGGCAGCACGGGCAGCAGGGCGCGCTCGGCAAGAGCGCCGTGGCCGATCTCGCGGCGGCCCGGGCTGCGGGGCGCACGCGCCTCGCCCACGGAATAGGGCGGGAAATTATAGTGGTGCATATACCGCTTCGTGGGCTCCAGGGAAATGTCGTCCATGATCTGCGCGTCCCGCAGGCCGGACAGCGTGACAGCCGTCAGCACCTGCGTCTGGCCGCGGGTGAACATGCCGGAGCCGTGTACGCGGGGCAGCAAGCCCACTTCGGCGGCCAGCGGGCGGATCTCGTTGATGCCGCGGCCGTCCACGCGCTTGCCCTCGTCCA
>ERZ827471.1420-NODE-1420-length-14416-cov-12.706915_pt1 | contig 14416 bp, 10 predicted proteins | sample MGYA00519772_ERZ827471 | MGnify/ENA primary metagenome ERZ827471 (study PRJEB31778, sample SAMEA3449315) | human gut metagenome | biome: human gut; feature: human-associated habitat; material: faeces | place: United Kingdom | collected 2010/2012 ... | reverse complement strand
AGGCAATCTGGAATGAATTTTGGCTACGTTACTGTGAACGGAGTGAACAGTAACACAAAATCCACTGAAAACATTTTCAACGATAAGATATATAAAAATGATAAGGAAAGGAGAGCCATATGCAGGATTTTTCAGGAAATTTGATAGAAACATTATCAAGACTGGCATTTCCTAAGATTGGGATTATAGATATCATACAGATTGCACTGATCGCTTTTTTTGTATATCAGTTCATGGTATGGATCAAATATACTCATGCATATACACTTCTGAAAGGAATACTGGTCGTTCTCCTCTTCATTCTGATCGCATATATTTTCAGGATGAATACGATTCTGTGGATTTTTTCAAATCTGGCAAGTACACTGATCGTAGGTGTGATCGTTATTTTTCAGCCGGAGCTCAGAAAAGTTCTGGAACAGCTTGGACAAAAGCGAATCATGGCTTCACTGATACCTTTTGATGCAGGTAAAGAGGTGAAGGAAAGATTTACGGATAAAACCATCAGTGAGCTGATCAAAGCATGTTTTGATATGGGAGAAGTTAAGACCGGAGCACTGATCGTAATTGAGCAGAATGAGCTGCTGACCGATTATATAAGAACAGGTATTAATCTGGATGCAATCCTTACCAGTCAGCTTCTGATCAATATATTTGAACATAATACACCACTTCATGACGGAGCTGTTATTGTAAGAGAGAACAGGATTGTGGCTGCAACATGCTATCTTCCACTGTCTGATAATATGGAACTGAGCAAACAGCTTGGAACGCGGCACAGGGCAGGTGTGGGGATCAGTGAGCAGACAGATTCTGTTACGATCATTGTATCAGAGGAAACCGGTCAGGTATCTGTAGCGCAGGGAGGAAAGCTGACCAGAGGTGTAAACAGTGCAAAACTCAGAGAAATCCTGGTCAGAGCGCAGAATAAGCAGGTTGTAGACAACAGCAAACTTCGCCATTTACTGAAAGGAAGAGTGAAGCATGAAGAAGCGAAAAATAACAGATAATATACCTCTGAAAATCATGTCTGTCGCAATAGCTGTTGTGCTATGGCTGATCGTTGTAAATATAGATAATCCGACAGGAACCAATTACTATACGCTCAATGATGTGGAACTGATCAACAAGGAATATGTGGAATCTTCAGATACCATCGGTAAGATGTGTATGCCGGAACAGAACCAGGATTCCATAAAAGTTGCGATCACTGCAACCAAGAAGATCAGAGACAAGATCAAAGTCACAGACATCTCTGCGGTAGCTGATCTTCAGCAGGCGGTAAGCCTGGATACAAATCCGGTTATGGTTCCTATTACCGTTACCTGTTCTGTACCGGGGGTATCTCCCAGTGATATCAAAGTTACTCCTCAGAATCTCAGTGTAAATCTTGATGAAAAAGAGACACAGGAGTTTGTGGTAAATGTCAGCAGAGGTGATACGAAACCGGGCAAAGATTATGAAGTAGGAAGTCTGACTGCCAGTCCGGAGAAAGTAAGGATTACAGGCCCGAAGACGCTGATCAATAAAATAGATAAGGTAAATGCTTCCATTGAACTGGATGGGAATACAGAGGATTTTACACAGGATGTAAACCTTACGATCATTGATAAGAATCAGGAGGTACTTACCGATTCTGAAATGAATTCATTGCGGATTGAGAATAATGCAAAAGTAACAGTGACTGCAAAATTATGGAAAATCCGCCAGGGAGTACAGATATCTGCAGGTTATGTAGGGACACCGGCTGAAGGATATCAGGTTGGGGCTGTGAGAACAGTGCCGGATACGATCAGTGTAGCAGGCAGTGCAGAAGGTCTTGAAAGTCTTGCGGATAATAATAATGTGATCACTATACCGGAAGACAGTATTGATATTTCCGGTGAATCCGAAGATGTGGAGAAAAAAATCAGTCTTACGAATCTTCTGCCGGACAATGTGAAACTTACCAGTGACTCCAGTGAAGATGTATGGGTGACTGTAAGTATTCTTCCGGCCGGAAGCAGAGAGTTTGAATTTCCGACTAAGAATATAGAGGTTAAGAATAAACCGAAAGATCTGCAGGTAACATTTGAGACTGCGCAGATAGAAGTGCGGATCAAATCAGATAACAAAGATCTGGATGATCTGAATAATGACAAAGACATTAAGGCATCTATAGATCTGGATGGCAAAAAAGAAGGAAGTTATGAAGTCCCGGTTGAGATAGTCTTGCCGGATGGTTATGAGACAGTGGAAGATGTGACTACGGAAGTAGTGATTTCATCAGGGACTGCTGTTGATGACAGTAAGGAAAACAAGGAATAAAAGAATTCTCCACTTACAGAAGGGGTAGTAACAATATAAGAGGAACAGTGAAATGGTCAGTAAAAAAGTGACAGTTAAAAATCCCACAGGTCTTCATCTGAGACCTGCGGGGATTTTGTGCAATGAGGCAATGAAATACCAGTCACAGATAACATTTGTCTACGATGGGGGCATGGCAAATGCAAAGAGTGTACTGAGTGTACTTGGTGCATGCGTAAAATGCGGAAATGAGATAGAACTTACCTGTGAAGGTGTTGATGAACAGGAAGCCCTGGATCATCTTGTTACTGCTATTAATAGCGGCCTTGGCGAGTAGAAAGCTGCTGTGCACAAACAGAGTGAACAGTAACCATAAAGTAACATGACTAAAAGAGGAGGAACTTATTGTGAAAAGAAGATTAGTTGCGGTTACATTGAGTCTTATTATGACAATGGCAACTGTCAGTGAAGCAGGTGCTGCTGCATTTACTTCACCTGATACAGCTCCGGCTGTTGCCACACAGACAGATGCAGAAGAAGTAAATGTTACAGAAGAAACTTCTGAAACAGGAACTTCTGAAACAGAAGCAGACGCTTTTTCAGATGGAGATGATGGGACAGCAGTACCATCACAGGAACAGACAGACGACGCATTTACAGCGGGAACGGATACGACTGCTGCATTGCCGGACGAGACGCCGTCAACAGCAGATGCTACGGATGCCGTTGGAGCCGCTGTAGTGAAAGCTGAGGACTGGGTAAGCACAGAGAATGGCTTTAAACTGCGCAAACCTGCAAAAAATCAGGATACAGCAAATACAGATGATCAGAAAGCAGCAACAGCAGCACTACCCGATGAGGAGATGCTGTCTGAGACTGACGGATTCTCAGGAGATCAGACAGAATCATCTGAAACAGCAGTGGCTGAAACAGATACAACAGCTGTGACAGCAGAGGTTACAGCAATGGAAACACCAGCAGCAACGGATACAGTGTCTGTAACAAATGAAGAATTTTATACAGCGGCAGACGGAATTGTAAAGATCAGCACAGAGTATAAAGGGGAAACCCATACAGGATATTATCTGTTTGATGAAGAGGGAATCCTTGTAACTGGACAGGCTGAGGTAAAAGAAAAATCTTCAGCTGATGAAGAACCGACATCAGATGCAGCTCAGTCAGCAGGAGAAGATGCCGCAGGGGAAGAAACAGAAGCCCAGGCAAATCAGTCCTATTTTACAACTGCAGATGAGGCTGTTGTTTATACCGGATGTGAAGGAGAAGCGATAACTCCATATACATCTACAGTAGGCCAGCAGGAGAAGAGTGTATGGAAATGGACAGGAACATATTTCCAGTACTACGATGAGAATGGTAATCTGGAGACAATTGCACAGCTTGAAGCGAAAGCAAAAGCAGCAGGTACATATACCGGATATTTCAAGATCAATGAGGATTATTACTGCCTTGATTCTGAAGGTAAGCCACAGACAGGAGAGATCACCCTCACAGTTAACGGCGAATCAAACCTGTATTATTTTGATCCTGCAAGCAGCGACATTCCCGGAAAAATGTTCCACAATGGATGGCTTCGTTCAGATACCACTAAGGGAGAGCGCTGGCTGTATTTTAAAAAGGGAAATGTTCCGGCAGACATCGGTAAATATTATAAGCGTGGCGTAGTTGCCACAGCTATCCCGGAGAAAGGAATCGGAGATTACTTGCTGGATGCCAATGGATATGTTCTGAAATCAGTGATGAAGAAGGCTCAGAATGGTGCATATTACTGTACCGACAGTAACGGCCAGATTTATAGAAATAAACTTGTAAAATACGGCAATTTCAGATATTATTTTGGTTCAAACGGAAAGCGGTCAACCTGGACAAAGAGATGGGCAAAAGCAGGCGACCATTACTATTATTTTGGAAGTACTCCGGGTCGTGTTGTTGAGAAACATGGCTGGCAGAAACTTGTCAGCACCAGTGGCAAATTCCTTGGCTGGCTGTATTTTGATTCCAAGGGAAATCATTATACGGATAAGTGGACTTCCGCAGGTTATTATTTTAAGCCATCAGGAAAGCTTGCAAGTGGTTTGACAGAAATCGATGGAAAGAAATATATATTTGAATCATCTACATCCACAGAACACAAAGGTAAAGTATATAAGAGCACAATGGTGCGCTATAAAAAGAAATGGTATATCGCATCCTCTAAGGGAAGCCTGTATAAGAGCGGATGGAGAAAATACAGCGGCAATTACTATTATCTTAAAGAATGTGTGGTTCAGACAAATCAGTTTATGAAAAAGAATGGAGTAAACGGTTATCTGGATGCAAACGGTAAATATACAAGAGGATGGGTAATTGTAAGTAATGCTAAAAACCTGGTGAGATATATCGATCCGTCAGGAAACGGATTTGCAAGAAATAAGAGTATGAGAGTTAATGGAATTCTGTATTACTTTGACAGTAACGGATACCGTATCACTGATCTGACAAACAGATACAGAGGACCGTATTCTGTTCAGGTGGACAGAGTAAACGGAGTTATGACTGTTTATGCTGATTCAGCCAGAACAATTCCTGTTAAGACGATCAGGGTATCTGTAGGTTTAGCGGGAACACCAACCCCGACCGGTGACTTTACACTGAGCAGAAGCCTGAGGTGGCAGCCTCTTATGGGACCATCCTGGGGACAGTATGGAACTCATGTAGACGGTGCCGGACAGGGAGGAATCTTTGTTCATTCTGTAGCCTGCGGCCAGGCAAACTCATATAATCTTCCGGCAGGAGAGTACAATAAGCTTGGATCTCCTGCATCACATGGATGTATCAGAACCTGTGTGGCAGATGCGAAGTGGGTTTATGAGAACTGTAATGGCGCACCGATCAGTATTATTGATGGTAAATATAAAGCAGATGATGCAATGAAAGGACCTCTTGGAAAGAAAGCACTGACTCCGTTAAGAGGAGCTGCTAATTTTGATCCTACAGATCCGGCTGTCTGATCCGGATATTTCTGCCAGGATAAATAAACATAATTGCTTATAGAAACGAAATATGCAAAACGGCTGCACAGAGCAAGAAATGTGTAGCCGTTTTTGGGTATATATCAGGGATTATCTTGCGAAAATGTAATATAGTATGTATAATATGTTAACCGAATCAAGTAAGTCCCCTACTTCAATCGCGAAAAGCAATAAGCAGTGGGTGGGGACTTGCTTGTATCAGGAGGAGTGTAAGCTCCTTCTGATAAACTGTGAAGCAGTTATTCGGTTATGAGCAAGTGGCGAAGCGGATTGCGAATATCCGCTTGATTAGTATTGTAATAAAATGGACGTTTATTAGAAGACAGGACAGGAGTAGAAAGATGAAAAGAGATTTTTTAAAAATCAGAAAAAGGCTTATTGTTGGTTGTCTGGCAGCTGCGATAGCTGTAGCGCAGCCTGTAAGCTCTGTTTTTGCAAATCCGCATTATGACAGACGTGATACAGTGGCTGAGGAGGAATTTATTTATTCTGCAAGAACTTCCGGTACAGAGTCATCAAGAAAAAAAGTGAACTCCAAAGCATGGAAAAAGATCAACGGTGTCTGCTATAACGGAAGTGGTAAAATCATTCCGGGTGCGATAACCAGAGGCATGGATGTCTCTGAATGGCAGGGCAATATTGACTGGAAACAGGTGAAGAAGTCTGACATAGATTTTGCGTTTGTCCGGATCTCCTATGGCCTGACTCACGAAGATTATACCTATGATGAGAATATGACAAATGCAGAACTTGCCGGAGTACCCACGGGCACCTATGTGTACAGTACAGCCTTATCGACAACTACCGCATTAAAGGAAGCACAGCTTGCCATCAGCAAAATGCAGGGTTACAAGGTTTCCTATCCGGTCGTATATGATCTGGAGGATGCAAAAGCAAGTAAGCTTTCTGCAAAAACAGTCTCAGAGATGGCACTGACCTTCTGCAATGAAGTGCGCAGGGCCGGATATTATCCAATGGTTTACTGCAATACCAACTGGTATGATAATTACATAGACTGGTCCTTATTATCAGGAGTGGATGTATGGATCGCAAGATATGGGGACACGATTCAGGCACCTGATAAGGAACGGTACAATTATACAATATGGCAGTCCACAGACGGTAACCGGGAAAGCGGACTGAACAGTACCAGCGGACTGGTAGCAGGAATCCCTGCAGGCAATGATGTTGATATGGATTTTGGCTATGTGGATTATACAAAGAAAATTACGCCGAGATGGAAATCTCTGGATTCCTATGTTCCGGCAATGAAACCCGATACAGGCAGCAACGATGGAAGCCAGGAACAGACAGGACTTCATCAGGAAAATGGAAAATACTATTATGTCAATGAAAATGGCGAACGTGTGTCAGATCAGTGGGTAACTGTAAATGGAAAGACCTATTATATCAGTTCTGATGGTTATGCTCTGATGGGAATGAAGAAAGTAGACGGGAAATGTTACTGGTTCCATACAAAGTCCGGATATATGTTTAAAAACCGCCGCGTGACCAGATCTACCGGCGATATCTACTATTTTGGAAGCGACGGTGTACGCTGCGAGAATGGAATGTACAAAATCAGGGAAAAAAGTGGGGAGCACACCTATTATTTCCAGAAAAACGGAAAAGCGTATAAGGGATGGCTGACACTGAATGGTAAAAAATACTATTTTTACAAAGGCAGTTCCGCACTTTCCGGTACGCGTGCTGAGAACATTATACTGACCAGTTCCAACAGGATTGTATCTGTGTTTGATGGAAATGGAGTGTGTACCAGACAATATAAAAAGCAGTAAAAAATATTGAAACATATAAAAAGATCCTGCAGCTGTGGCACTGATGGAAATTCTGCAACAGCTTCGGGATCTTTTTATGAAATTGCCGTAATTAAAGCGTATAGATCAGGATACCTGCAATGATGATCAGGTTTCCCATGATTTTTCCTTTCGTGATTTTTTCCTTCAGAATGAAATGAGAGAGAAGCAGGACAAACACATAGGCGGCAGTATCAATGACAGGACCATAGCGCATATCTACTTTTGTATAACACCATGTATTGAGGAGGAGGATCAGCATATATATGGTGTATGAGAGAATCACCCGGAAATTGAGATATTCCCTGATTCGGTTTTCGTATCTGATATTTGCGCTCTGTTTCAGAAGTATCTGTGAAACAGCGGAAAAAAATGTTCCGCTCAACATGATTAAAATAAATGTTCTATTCATATCTCTGCACCGTCCATACTCCAAATAAAACCACCAGAATACCTATGATATTCTGAATGGAAAGATTTTCATGAAAGATCAGCACTGCCCATATCTGCGACCACAGAAGATAAACACTTTTATTGGCATAGGCAGTAGACAAAGAGAATTTCTTGATGACTTGCTGCCAGGTGATGGCGTAGATTCCGCAGTTGGCTACCATCAGGAACAGGAACAGGTAAAGCAGAGGACTGCTGAGACCATGTTTATTATACTGAACAGATGCAGCTTTGGAAAAAACACTTGTCAGTGAAAACAGCAGGATATTCAGATGAAGTTGTATGTAGTCTTTGAGTTTTGACATAATACCTCCGGGCGATAATGGTATTTTACGGATTTCGTCCAATAGAGCGTGTCTGAAAAATCATTCCCGCAAATTGTGACGCACATCTTGCAGAAAGCCTTTTTCAGACACGCTCTAGCGTTTGAGACAGATCTTTACATAGTCAGTATTTTCTCAAACAATTCTCTGGAAAGTTGTGAGTGCTGCTGTTCGTAATGAGCATCCAGTGAAGAAAAGGTAGCGTCTGTGTCTGCACGTAACTGTGCCAGGCGGGAATCTTTTTCTTCTTCCAGTTGCTGACGGATCCGTCGAATCTGCTCTGCTGTCCGGGATTCCAGCTGTCTGTCATAATTTTTACATTTCTGTTCTGCCTCTTCAGAAAGCTGTTGCTTTTGCCGGTCGCAGTCTTCCATGATGCGTTGGGCTGTAAGCTCGATTTCAGATAATTTGTTAAGTATCTGCTCCATCTTCAACCTCCTTGGTTGTCAAAATTTTACAAAAAAACCAGATTTACTATGTGAAAAATAGTAATATCTGTTAGATATCATACACCCTTTTGTTAAAAAAAACCATCTAAATTTTTTCCAGAAAGAAAAAAATTGTTATTTTTTAGACAAGTGAAAGAAATCTCCTGCGAATATCTGTCCGGGATGTAATTGACGTTAGGAGTATGGTATGGTAGTTTATTGGTGGCAGGAAATTGCACGCACATCTTGCGTAAAGCATTTTTCAAACACGCTCTGGAGATATAAGAAAAGGAACAGGAGATTTTTATGAGATTAAGAAATATTCCGGGAGCTCAGGATGCAATTCTGGAGAGCCCTTATGTGGTGCAGGAACCACAAACAAAGAAAGGACACTGGGGGGAGGTTTTTGTGAAAAAGCAGCCTCTTCATATTGAAGTAGGGATGGGAAAAGGAAGATTTCTTATGGATCTGGCCCGGCTGCATCCGGATATCAATTATATAGGAATCGAGATGTATGACAGCGTTCTTCTTCGCGCATTGCAGAAGAGAGAAGAACTGGAGGAGAATGGAGAGGTTTATTCTAATTTATTTTTTATGAGAGTGGATGCCAGACTTCTGCCGGAAATCTTTGAGAAAGGTGAAGTAGATAAGATTTATCTGAACTTTTCCGATCCATGGCCAAAAGCCCGCCATGCAAAACGTCGCCTGACATCCAGAGAATTCCTGGCACGTTACGACCAGATTCTGGTTCAGGATGGAAAAGTGGAATTTAAGACAGATAATAAGGAACTGTTTGAATTTTCCCTGGAAGAAGTGGAGGAAGCCGGATGGAATCTGGAAGCTTCTACCTTTGATCTGCATCATAATGAAGAGATGGTACAGGGAAATGTTATGACAGAATATGAAGAGAAATTTTCTTCTATGGGAAATCCAATCTGTAAGATGGTGATTTCCAGAGGGTATCACAGATAAAAAAGCAGAGCAATCATCTGGTTTATAGCAATTCCGTAGTGAAGTGGATTGCGATTATTCATTTGATTATCTATTGTGGCTGGCAGTGCATATTATGGTATAAGAAAATTTCGGGGCGCTTCGCGCCCCGAAGGAGTCAGCCAGTGAAACGAAAAAGTTCTTTCCATAATAAAATGCTACAATTCCGCTATGAACACAAAAACTTTGATAATACCTTCAGCCGCCTGCGGAAATCCGCAGAAGAGGTCAATAAAACACTTAACAAAATGTCCCAAAACGACGAAAAAAAGGAAAAATAAATGAAATAGAAAAAAATCTGATTTTTTTTGAAAAAACCTATTGACATTTAAACGACTATTATATATAATATCACTTGCGTTGAGGGTGATGCAAAACTTCAACATAAAGAAAAACAAAAGAATATGCGCTTTTAGCTCAGTTGGTAGAGCACCTGACTCTTAATCAGGGTGTCCAGGGTTCGAACCCCTGAAGGCGCACTAAGAACACTGTTTTTGCGGACAAAGCGATTGCCGCGGGGACGGTGTTTTTCTTGTTTTGCGGGAAAGTGAGAAATAAAGGTGTCTGGGAAATAGAGAGAAATGAAGTATTTACGCCCCTGCGGAGAAAGTTCCACAAGGGCGTAAAAGTATTTTATGCTGCTGATAGCGCTTGAAGAACACAGGGTCAAGCTGGTAAATATCTTCATGCAGGAGAGAAGACTGCTGTGCAAGATGCAGATAAACTCTCTTTATAACCAGTCATCACACTTTATACAAACCATCCTGATAACATTGAAATCCCTCCCTGTTGGAAAGAGTTGATGACATTGAATTTTTATAAGTCGAAAACATATAAGACATTGCAAGAAAAAGAAAAGGGTTTGTGAAAAGATTTTAACGCTTTTCGTATCAAAAGATGCACTATAGCTTCTGATTATGTTATACTCTATACTCAGTGTATTGTCGAAAGAAGAGGAATAAGTCAAATATCTGGGTTCCGGTCTGGTTAAAGGAGGTTGTGGTATCGAATGAAAAAAATACTAAAAAGAACAGGCAAAGTATTTTGCCTTTTCCTGCTGATCGTGGTGCTGGTAAATATACTTTCACCTCTTTTTTGCAGGAAACCGGACGAAACATATGTGGAAAGTCTGAGAAAGACAGAATTTACATCAGAGACAGCAGGCGTAGAAAGGATTTGCTGCATTGACGATAATGAAGAGGCACTTTTGTGGAGGCTTCGTATGATTGGCACTGCGAAGGAGAGCATTGTACTGTCTACCTTTGACTTACGCGCGGATGATAATGGCACTAAAATTCTTGCCGCATTGAATTGCGCTGCGGCAAGAGGTGTGAAGATTCAGTTATTGATCGATGGAATTTATCAGCAACTGTTTCTGGCTGGAAGCAGCGATTTCCAGGCTCTGGCATCATATGAGAATGTGGAAGTAGGAGTTTACAATCCGGTGACACCGGTCAATCTGTTTAAGGTGAATTATCGCATGCATGATAAATATCTGATCGTGGATGAGAAAATGTATCTGCTGGGCGGACGCAACAGCAATGATATCTTTCTGGGGAATCAGACAAAAGGCATTAATGAAGACAGAGATATCCTGGTGTATGATACATCAGAAGGACAGGGAGAGTCTCTGAACCAGCTTGAGGATTATTTCCATAAAATATGGAAGGAAAGCTGTGTGAGCATTAAAAAAGGCAAACAATCTTCCAGATATACGGATGCATACCGGCACATGGAAGAAATTTACATATCTCTGCTGAAAAGGTACAATGATATAGAAACCTACAGTGCATGGGAAAAGGATACGATAGAAGCAAACAAGATCACTCTGATCAATAATGGAATTGAGGCGGGGCGAAAAACACCGCAGGTTCTCCAGACAATTCAGTATCTTACTGAAAATGCAGATCATGTAATAATACAGACTCCTTATGTGATCTGTAATGGTTACATGTATGATGTATTGCAGGGGATTTCAGATCATGCAAAACTTCAGATCGTGCTGAATGCAGTGGAAAAAGGCTCTAATCCATGGGGCTGTACAGATTATCTTAATCAGAAAAAGAAAATTCTGGAAACAGGGGCAGATGTGTATGAACTGATGAATGATTATCCGGTTCATACAAAAGCTGTGCTGATAAATGACCGTCTGTCAGTAGTAGGTTCCTATAATCTGGATATGCGAAGTACTTATCTGGATACGGAACTGATGCTGGTAATTGACAGCGAAAAACTGAGTCAGCAGATTCACGAAACAGAATCAGATTATATGGAAAAAAGCAAAGAGGTACTTGCAAACGGTCAGGAAACCGAAGGCGCAAAGTACCAGGGGAAAGTGTTGAATCGGAAAAAGAAGTTATACTACGGTGTGCTCAGGATGATCATTCGTCCTCTTCGGCAGCTGCTTTAGAGTGTGTTTGGAAAATCATTCCCAAAATCTCCTGCAAATTGTGACGCACATCTTGCGTAAAGCATTTTTCAGACACGTTCTAGAAAATAGTATCACAAGTATATGTCATATAAATGTTCAGTAGCTGAAAAAAAGCGTTGTCAATCAGACTACAGAAGATTAAAATAGACATAAAAGCAGCTGTTACAACTGTTGTTGATGTAAAGGAGGAAAAGCTTTTATGGACTTAAAGAAATTTATGCTGGAAGGTAATCCTGTATGCAGAAAGGAAGCTGTGATCGTGGGCGATCATTTCAGGATTACAATGTTGACAACTGCCCTGATTCGTTTTGAGTACAGCGAAGACGGAGGATTTGAGGACAGAGCAACACAGATGGTATGCAATCGTGATTTCCCGGTGCCGGAATTCAGGGTGAGCGATGGCGGTGAGGAATTACATATTTACACCAAAGACCTGGAAATCCACTATGACAGACAGAAATTTTCTCCAAGCGGTCTGATGATACGTGTAGCGGGTGGAAAAGCCAGCGAGCGCGTGTGGCATTATGGTGATGAACCAAAAGATCTGCTGGGAACAGCCAGAACCCTGGATGAAGCAGACGGTGAGATTCCGCTGAGTCATGGAATTATGTCCAGAAACGGTTTTTCAGTGCTGGATGATTCCCACACAATGGCTATGGGCGAAGATGGAATGGTAGAGCCACGTCAGGGAAACAGAGCAGACTTTTATTTCTTTGGATATGGTCACAGATATGTGGAATGTCTGCAGGATTTTTACAGATTATGTGGAAAAACACCTCTGCTTCCAAGATATACGTTCGGAAACTGGTGGAGCAGATATCACAAATACACAGAGACAGAGTACAAAGAACTGGTAGAGCGTTTTGAGAAAGAAGAAGTGCCATTTTCTGTTGCAGTTGTAGATATGGACTGGCATCTGGTAGAGGATGTACCTCCTGTATATGGAAGTGGATGGACAGGATATACCTGGAATAAGAAGTTTTTCCCCAATCCGCCTGAATTTATGGACTGGCTGCACAAACATGGATATAAGATCACACTGAACGTACATCCGGCAGATGGAGTGCGTGCTTATGAAGAAGCCTATCCGAGAGTTGCAGAGAAGATGGGAATTGATCCTGCAAGTAAGGAACCGGTACTTTTTGATATGACAGATCCGAAATTCATTGAGACATATTTTGAGGAACTGCATCATCCGATGGAAGAAGAGGGAGTAGACTTCTGGTGGCTTGACTGGCAGCAGGGAACTGTAACCAAGGTTCCGGGACTGGATCCGCTCTGGATGCTGAACCACTATCACTATCTGGACAGCAAGTGGAAAGGAAAACGTGCGCTGACTTTCTCAAGATATGCAGGTCCAGGAAGCCACAGATACCCGGTTGGTTTTTCCGGTGATACGTTCATTACCTGGGAGAGTCTGAAATTCCAGCCATATTTCACAGCAAATGCCAGCAACATCGGTTTTGGATGGTGGAGTCATGATATCGGTGGACATATGTTTGGATACAGAGACGACGAGCTCACTGCAAGGTGGGTACAGCTTGGAGTCTTTTCACCAATGAATCGTCTGCACAGCACAGATAACCCGTTTAATGGAAAAGAACCGTGGAAATACAACCAGATTGTAGAAACAGTAATGAAGAATTTCCTGAAACTGCGTCATAAGCTAGTTCCGTATCTTTACACCATGAACCGTCGTGCAAGCAGAGCGGGACTGCCGCTGGTAGAGCCGATGTATTATCTGGAGCCGGAGCGTGAGGAAACCTATGAAGTACCGAACAACTATTATTTCGGCACAGAGATGATGGTATCTCCAATCACAGATAAGCTGGATCCGGTAACAGGACTTGCAGGCGCAAAGACATGGATTCCGCAGGGAATCTGGTATGATTTCTTTAACGGAAGAGCATATAAGGGTGGCAGAAAAGTGGATCTCTGGAGAGATATTTATGAGATGCCGGTACTTGTGCGTGAAGGCAGCATCATTCCACTGAAGGACATGGAAGGATATGATAATTCCATTGAGAATCCTGAGAAACTGGAAGTACTTGTATATCCTGGAGAATCAGGAGAATTTGTACTTTGGGAAGACGGTGGGGACACACCGGAAGACCTGGATGAGAATTGGGTATCCACCAGAATGACGAAGACTGCAGATGAGAATGGAACAGTATTTATTGTAGAAGCTGCACAGGGAAATACAGCAGTGATCCCGCAGAAACGTTCCTGGAAGATCCGCTTCTGCAACATTCAGGACAAACCGCAGGAGGTTACTGTAAACGGACAGGTATATAAGGATGCAGAGTTCGCAGAGGATAAGAAGCTTCATGGAACAATAGTGATCCTCAAGGATGTGCCGGCAGATGCACAGGTGAAGGTTACTTTTGCGGCAGATGCAGCTGTTTATCAGAGAGATTATGCAGAAGAGGTCTATGAGATTCTGGAAAAAGCACAGATTACCTATGCACAGAAGACAGACGTTTATAAAGTAGTGAAAGAGCTGGGTACAGAGGCAGTGCCAGTTCTGGTATCCATGAATTTGAATCCGTCATTGCTTGGGGTACTGATGGAGATTCTTACAATGGGAATTTAACCGAATCAAGCTAGTGTGCCAACAAGTTGATTTCTCGAACAATCTTGCGTCTAAATTTCTTATTTCCGC
>ERZ827471.1406-NODE-1406-length-14486-cov-3.756081_pt1 | contig 14486 bp, 14 predicted proteins | sample MGYA00519772_ERZ827471 | MGnify/ENA primary metagenome ERZ827471 (study PRJEB31778, sample SAMEA3449315) | human gut metagenome | biome: human gut; feature: human-associated habitat; material: faeces | place: United Kingdom | collected 2010/2012 ... | reverse complement strand
AAGAATCTCCTATAATTTCAGGAATAGAAGAATTATTATATGCTATTACTGGACAACCTGCTTTTTGTGCTTCAACAACAGGAATACCGAACCCCTCATATGCAGAAGGATATAATAAACAAAAAGCATTATTATATAATATATTTAGTTGTATATTGGAAATATTTCCAACATATTTATACCTGCTCCCTAATTTCTCTTCCAAGTAAAATCTTTCTTTACCTGTTAATAGACCACCAACAATAACTAAATTTAAAGATGTTTCAAAAATTGCATCTACTACTAATTGAAAGTTCTTATACCCTGCGCGCCCTCCTACAAACAAAACATAAGTATCAGTCAGGAAAGGCAAATTTGAAGTTCGCTTATTTTCATCATGTATAACAAAATAATCATCAGAGACTCCATTATATACAACTTTAATTTTATCACAATTTATTTCCGGTAGAAATTTTAGTAAATCAGCTTTTGTATTATTAGAAATACATATAATATAATCAGAACGACGAATCGCTCTATACTTTTGCCAACAATGAACCATTCTTTTCAATCCATGAGAGAAATATTCATATGTAAAATCATGGACAGTTGTAATATTAATAGCATATTTTGAGGATGAAGTTCTATAATAAGATGAATGAAAAATAAATTGTTCTTTTAGAGGGATTCTTGGATTTATATAGCGTTTCAAACGAAAAAAAAATGCTTTTCTTAAAATTTCATTAATATTCTCACCGCAAAATCGTATTGATACATTAGAGTTAGTATAATTAATAAGATAAATATTCAATTTAGGAATTACACATAGCCTCGTTAAAAATTCTTTCCAAACGACAGTAATCCCTCCTGATTTTTGGAGACTAAATATTATATTATCTAAGACTATATTCATTGTATATTATTTAATCGTTAGTTAGCGTCCAATTTTGATGTATCCCCTATTTGAAACTTGCCAAACGGCAGGTTTTCTATAAAGATTGTCGAAATGGACTAATTTTTTAATGTTTATTAATTGTTTATTTCTAGCATCATCGCCAGCAGATTCTCATAATCCCGTCGACCGAGTACGATTTCTCTAAAGAAGTCTCTGAAAAAACATGATACAGATTTCCCCTGCATACGACAGGTGGAGATTACGGGGAGCTATTTTGTGACGCGTATCTCGATGCCATTTCTGAAAAAATTATAAGGTATGCCATTACGGAAGCAGAATTTTTCAACCGTTTCACCGGAAAGAACCGTTTCTATTTTATAACGGACGAAGTTATAATAATGAGATATACTCATTTATTATGAAATTCGCATCAAAATAGTTAGCTCGCATTTGCAGCAATTCCGGATTCTTAGGATGATTTATAGCATACAGCATTATATCACTCAATACTCCTTCGTCCTGAAAAGAAGAAACCATATATATACTATCTGTATTGCCATTAATTTCATTAACTCCAGCTGTTTGTGTTGAGACAACAGTTACATTTAAAAACATTGCTTCTACTACGATATTACCAAAAGATTCAGACAGAGAAGGCAATACTAACAAAGATGCTTTTTTTATATAAGGGTATGGATTTATCATACTTCCTGTAAAAAGGACATTTTCAGATAATCCTTTTCGCTTAACTTCATGCTTCAAATTGTCACTATCTTCTCCATCTCCAATTATTAATAATTTGTATGTCGTGTTCTGTTCACGAAATAATGCATAGGCACGTATCAGCAGTAACACATTCTTCACATGGCTCAACCTTCCCACATATACAATATACTTATCAAAAGTCTCATCCATATCAATATTGTCACAAGCCATTTTACTAATCAATGAGAAGTCTATCGGATTGTATATTCTTATTATCTTTTCAGCAGGTACTCCCAATTGTTTCAACATATTTTTAATGCCGTCTGAAACAGCTACCACGACATCAGCCTTATGATATAACAGCTTTACTAAAAAAGGGAAAATCCTGCCATGTATTCCTAACCGTTTAGTTTCTATATTAAAATAGCAATGTTGAGTGATAATCAGTTTAACTTTCTTACGAGAAAATATATTTGCTATGATAGATATAAAGTTTGGAAAATCAGGTCCACTTATCAAGCAATCCACTTCATATTCCTGCAAAATTCGTTTTAGGAAAAACAAAGAAGAACGAATTCTTCTATTCCCTAAATCCACGACTTCGACATTTGCATACAACAGTTTCTATGACAACAATCTCATATTGCAAACTTTTCAATCGATTTGCAAGCACAATCATCACTTTCTCAACTCCTCCTACTTCAAAGCTGGGAAAGAACAAAGCTATTTTTTTCATAGATTAATTTCTATAGAAAATTTATCCTGATTCGAGTTTCTTTTCGGAAAAGCTGTAATACAAACAAATGACAGAAATACGAATAATAACGAGCTGGTATAACTATCTACTCTTACACATAGTATTAGGAAGATACACGAACTACTGATATTTATTGGATTCTTACAATTTTTCAACTTCAATATGAAAATAAAAAATAGAAAGAGACCTACGAAACTATATTCCGAAAGAATCTTTACATACATCACACCTCCACCATCCTTATTCAATTCTAATGAATCTTTCGTAATCAGAAAATAGTGATGGATATAAGTATCATAGTTCTGTCCCGTTGTAAAAAAACCGGTACCAAACGGATTGTCTATCGCTGCATCTTTAGCTATTAACACATTAGATATTAGTGCAAAAGCTGATAGATTGTCTGCTGATTGTAATTGTTCAGAAGCGACAAATAGAGATCTAAATTTATTTGAAACATTATTTTCGCTAGTCAGTAGTACTATCATAGCAAGACAAATTACCACAACATAAGATAAATTATTCAATGAAATTCGCTTAAAAATGAAATAGCAAAATGCAAGTAATATAAATAAGAATATTGTAAAAGTAAAGGTCAAGAAAGCACCAATCAGTATAAGAGTGTATATCTTCTTCCCAGGCACATAATTAGTTTTATCAAAAAAATCGGACATCTTTAAATATATAGCAGGAAATAACAAGAACGAAATCTGAGCAGGTTCCATGGTTAAGGATGGACAACGTAAAAAAGGTCCTGAAGTATCAAGATTTATATCAGAAACACCTATCAATCCACTCATATCATAAAGCAAAGGTATATTTAATAAATAGCCAAATTCCTGTATAACAGAAACAACAGAGAAAACTATACATATCTTTAAATATACCTTTATAAATGACCTCCAATTTCCTTCGTAAGATTTCGCAAAAAAATAGCTTCCTAATATACAAACCAAAAATCTTATAAAAGTAGTTAGAGTGACAGAAGTTATACGGGCAGAATTTAACAAACTTACAGCTATAACATATAGTATCAATATAAGTATCCGCTTATTAACACATAACTTGTACTTCCAACTCCCCAATATCACTAGCAATAACTGACTCACCGTACATAATGAAACGGGCAGATAATTCATTGGCATTGAATATGAGAAAATACTTATAAAACCAACAATATGAATTAAATTCAATAATGATGTTTTCATCTTATAACTGCTACTATTTATATAAGCAGTGTTTCAAACAAACCAAATAATAAACAAAACAATTTAGGAAGAAAGCTATATGAACTTTACACTTATTCCTATAATATCTCAAACCTATAGTCTTCACTTCCTCATAAGTCATTATTCTTTGTCTATTACTTATCCCGGTAATGCGCATATTGGCGATTATCCGATTTATATACATAAATTTAATAGAATTCAAATAGCATCTAAGTAGAAAATCATAGTCCCCTGCTATCTTATATGCGGTATCAAATACTCCTACTTTTCTATAAACAGCCAAAGGCACAAAGACCGTAGGATGAAATACACATGATCCCTTATAGAAGTCACTCAAATTCAAGTTAGGACTGTCTACACGAGTTTCTTGCTTACCTAAGCAATATCGAATGTCACCATGATAAAGATATAAATCACCTTTTTTCAAGTATAAATCCGCCACAGTTGCAAAAGCATCCATTTCATACCAATCATCACTATTTATTATCCCCACTATTTTACCAGTCGCATGCCTTATTCCCTTATTCATTGCGTCATAAATTCCATTATCTCGTTCACTTACCCAATAAGAGATTTTATCTTCATATTTTTTTATAATGTCAACTGTACCATCTGTACTTCCTCCATCAATAATAATGTATTCTATAGCAGAATATTTTTGATTTATTACCGACAAGATAGTCTGTTCTATGGTAGCAATAGCATTATAAGACACTGTTACTACAGATATTAAAGGAAATTCTTTCATACATATAAACACATAGATATCAATCCGTTTCTCAATAGTCACTCTAATACCATTGAATCAAGCATTTTTTGGCAAACCACTTCCCAAGTAAATGTTTTCATCACAAATTGCTGGCCTTCTTCTCCCATTCGCTTCAAACGTTCTTTATCACTTAAAGCCTCTATTATCACATCAGCCACCGATTGGGGTGTAGCTTCCGAAGCCATAAAGCCATACTTCCCATATCCGGAAAATTCGGGTGCAGAGAATTTATTCAGACCAACAATGGGAGCCTTATTAGCCAATGCCTCCACATAAGTTGTACCATTGGGTTCTGCTAATGCCGGCATTGTATACAAGGTACATCTCTTAAAGAGCTCTACTGTAGTTTCTCTCGATTTATTATGATAGTAAGTCACCCCCTCTTGAGAACGCACCTCATCTGTCCCAACTATCGCCAACTTCGCATTAGACACTTTTTCTTTGACTATATCAAAAGCATCAATAAGTAATAACAAGCCCTTATAATACTCGGTTCCTTTACGAAGAACAATCAGTAATAGATTATCATCATAATTTTTCTCTCCATAATAAGGTTCCAGATTTACACCGCAATTCACCGTGGTTATTTTCTCTGCAGGTATCTTATAACTATCTATCAAATATTGCCTCGTCCAATCGTTCAAAGAGAAAACTTCACTCATATGAGCATAAGACATTCTATCTCTCTTTTCATATTTAGGCAATGATAATTTAATGAAAAATCTTTTTATTCGATTATATCTACCAGCTTCTACAACAGGTCTTTTTACAGCATCAACATACAAATAATATTTCTTTCTCTCATCACAACTATCATCTAAACAGTGGCTGGAAATAAAAAGTACATTTTTAACATTGATTTCATTCAGCTTTATTTGTAGTCTCTTAGCAATTGAGTGATAAAACAGTGGTGATCTATCCAGATCTGCAATAATACCAAATTTATTTAAACATCTTACAATTTTCTTTTCAAGGGGGGAAATTAATTCATTCTCATTTATACAATTGACACGAACTCCTTTTTTTATCAATTCACGATAGATATTATATGGTGTACCACTCCATGTATGTGGATTTTTCACATCACCCATAACCACCAAAGTTATTTCAACTTCTTTCATAAACTTATATTTTTTCTATAAACATCAAGTAAGCACCCATTTTCGGCTATCATGCCCCTAAAGGTATCACAAGCACACATCGAGTCATTTCCTTGAGCAAACTATAATTTATTTTGTAATATTCACAGGTAAAAGTGGTACACAGAGGCTAAAGTAAAAGATTAAGAAAATCAAATCAAGAGCCATACAATGAGTGCTTACCTGCCAACAATTGTACCTCATAGTTAATAACATTTTTCAACCCCTCTTCTATACCAATTCTAGGAGTCCAACCATATTTTTCTTTTGCCAATGAATTATCGCAAAGAGAGTATTTATTCACCTCGTGGTTTAGAATTTCATCTCTGATCGGATATGCTCCACTATACAGTTGAGGATATTTGACCCAATAATGAGAGGTATCGGCATATTCTGCATTTATTGTCTTACCCATTATCTTCCGAACAATATCGTACATTTCATTTACTGAGTAATTCGTATTGGATGACACATTTACACAATCAAATCCCTCATTACACTGTACCTTAATTGCTAAGTCTATCAAGTCATCTACATAAATGTAATCCCTCCTCTGTTTTCCATCAGAATGAAAAACTGGTATTCTGTCAAAAAACAATTCCCTAATCATGTACCCCACAAATGGCGGTTGCTTTCTCAAGCAATCAATATGTGGTCCGTACACATTAGCAAAACGCAAACACGTAACATTCATGCCATAAGTATCACAAAAAGATTCGGCAAACCGTTCGGCACAATATTTTGTATTAGGATATATCAAGGTGGGATGCTTGAAGTTGTTTTCGAATGTGGGAAATTCGGTTTCATTCTCATACATAGCGTTTGTACTCGCCTGGATAACTTTTTTAACGCCATATTTTCGTGAACACTCAAGGATATTAACGAATCCGGTAACATTCACATCAATAGCCTCGCAAGGATTGGACTGGCAATCGGGCAATGGCGCAATTCCAGCAATATTATAAACATAATCAATAACGTTTTCGGAAAAGATTGCATCCATTCGTTCTCTATCTCTTATATCAACTTTCAATACCTTGTCAATGAGATTGCAATCATCAAAAATCAAATTATCATCCGAGCCGTAAGAGTAGTTATCTACCAACACGACATTAACACCGTCTTTCCAGAGACGATGTGTCAACTGAGAGCCAATAAATCCGGCTGCTCCTGTAATTAATACGTTCATAGTGAATTAATATAGTTTTTATATAGACCGTTATTGCCCCAATCATAGAAATCTGTGACCGGCAAAGGGCGAAAAGTCAACTTATCCAACAGCATGGCATAAATAATATGCGATATATATAATTTATCACCATATTGCGATAATAATTCAAAATAGCGACAAAAGTCTTCGGCATGTTCAAAGCACGAGGCACCTGCATTAAAATAATGACTCACTACCTTTTTCTCTATCACATTAGTAACATAAAACATGTCATCGACCGCAACAAAACTCTTGTTTTGAGGATTAACAAGGCTCATTTTCTCTAATGGAAATATAGCTACACCATTTGCAGGCTCAACATCACATGAGAAGTATCCATCCGCATCTTTTATAAAAATACTTCCAGATATACGCTCTATCCTAATTGTTTCAAATACCGTTTCTGCCTGACTTTGAGTAGCAGAAGGCAATATTACAACTTTGGCATTATTTATTTTTTGTCTTTTAAATTGCAGACTCAATAGTGCACTTAAGTAATATTTTTCATCGTGAGATTGCAAAATCGTGAAATAAACAGCATCATATTTAGACAAAGGCAAGCCCATAATAGCCCGGACACAAAGCATGATTCCTTCGTGGTCAAGGCTAAAAATATAAGGCATTTCTGTTTGGGATTCCTCTGTATCTGCTGCCGCAGGTATTATTAAACTAAAACTCATTTATAATCTTTTTTAGTACATCTTTTAAATAATATATTACTATTTCCTCATGTGCATATTGAAGAATACGAAGAAAATTCATCAGTTGGAAAGTTGTATAGTACTCTCTATACCAAGTATAACGGCCAAAGTAAGTATCTATTCTTTTATCTATACTCTCACTGATAACTTTTAAACGTATCTTATCATAGTCATGTATATACATCAGCTGTGACCAAAGATAGGCAGAGTCCTGCCTGAGTTTAACAATATCAAGTAACGGAGATTCAACAAAGGAGTCTAAAAAGTCTATCAAATAATAATTATTACCATTAAACAACATATTGGAAAAAGTCAAATCACCATGGCAGATTCCAACCGGCATCAATATATCATTGGTCATAGAAAATATCTTAGTTGATCTTTTTATGATGGTTTTGATATCCTTATCATCTGCCAATAAGGGGTTTGCTTCGATTTTATCCTGTACATCACGATATTTCTGTCTCAATACATCTGCCGGAATACATTGCAAAGGAGAAACCTGTAACTCCTTTTCTATAAACAAGATAAAAGCCTTTACAAAATAAGAAATTTGTTCAAATCCAGCTGTTTCAAAGTACCCTATAAAATTCTTGGAATACACATATTCCATTTTAATGGAAACTCTATCGGTTTCCTCTTTAATTTCATAAATTTGTGGTATTCTTATATGCTGGTATTCACGTCCATAAGCAGTCTGTTGCTTTTTTGCCTGCTGCACCAAGCGGGAAAAGTATTTCTTGTCATCAGTGCTTTTCAATATGCACAAGTCATCATTCTCCTTTATTATCTCAATGGCACAACCCGAATGTCCTTTTACTTCAATCTCCATAGAACTCTTTTTTTATAAGAATGTAATTGATTCCTGCATCTATCGCCGCTTTCACTCCTACTTCAGAATCTTCAAAAACGACAGCCTCGGACGGATGACATTCAAAATGTCTCAGGATATTCTGATATATCTCTGGAGAAGGTTTTCCTTTGTCAACATCCTCACCGGCAAGTACATAATCGAAAGTATCCAGTACACCAATATGAGCCAATGCATTTATAAGATTCTTCTTACGGGCAGTAGATGCAATGGCAGTCTTTCCGCCAGCCACATGAAACATTTCAATAAAGTGTAATAATGGTTTATTGACATTGAGATAATCAAAGAAGAATGGATAATACACACTTTTCAGCTCTCGGATACGGCTGGATATGTTCACGTCGACAACGCCGACTTCTTTCATAAATTCGTCAAAACGAAAACCAAAACACGCTCTATATTGACTCTCCGACAAACACAGTCCCTGTTCAGCAAAGGCTTTTTGATAAGCCATGTAATTGGCTGAAAAGGTATCGACCAAAGTACCGTCAAAATCGCTTATCAATAATTCAATCTCTGTTCCTAACATTGCAGGTATTGTTTCAGCTCTTCAGGTGTACCATAAGAGTAATATTTTTCCATATTGCAAAGCAAAACCGTTTCGTCGTTTTTCAATAGGTCATTATAGAGAAGTGATACGTAGTATTCCGGCTCTGTGAACGCCGTATCATTCAAAAGTCGATGTGCTGCCTTCAGAAATCCACTTGCTACCGAGAAAAAATAGGCCCCGCACAAAGCATGATTGGATATAACCTTCTTTTCTGCTGTGCAAATTACCCTATTATTCTCATCAACTTCAGCATAACTATATTTAGGATTGCACGATTCAAATGAAACCAAGGCTCCCCCATCTACTTCTGTCGCTGGGCGTGACAATACATTACGAATAGTAGATAAGAATGAGGTGCTTCTAAACTCCAAATCACAATCCATAATGATTACAGCATCTTTTCTGTCTATTGCAGATTCTGCAAGCAGACAGGTTTCAACAGCTCCTCTGGTAGTTTTCTCTACAGAGAACAGATTTGCCTCCGGTAGAATACCCTTAATCTGTTTATCAATTTCATATTCATCAATATGCTCCTGACGGACTATAAAGGAATATTTCATTCGGACATCAGAAATTGCTACACTCTGTATCGCTCTTACAAATAAGGGCATTTCGTTTAGTTCGATAAGAGGTTTGGGGGTAGTCCACCCTTCTTTACGAAAACGTGAACCCTCACCAGCCATCGGCATTATTATATGTAATGGTCTCATCATATTATTCTTTCTTTCCATGCAGTATATAATTAAAACGTTCCTTTTCCATCCAGTCTCCATATTTGAGATATCCATTGATTATGCTTACACAAATAGAATGAGAAATCATTCGATGAGACTCTTTCCAATTCAAGATTCCATTTGTATCTCCATCGTTTCGATTATAGGAATCATATTTAAAAAGGACTGCACTTAAATCTTCCCAATCAACAATCATAAAATAATTCTTTATGCACTCCCAGAAACCTTTAACAGAATCGTCAATATTTATATATTTCGAAAGAAACATCTTGGTTATATAGATTTCTGGTACAACTTCTCTACACATATCTTCTCCGGTACAATATTTATATTCCCTCTTGAAATAGGCAGGAGCATTGGCAATATCACGTTCATTCTGCTTTATATCGAATAAGTTTATGATATCATCCGTATAACCAAAATATAAAAAGTCTTGTAACCAATAAGGCAGGAACAACTGACCGGTTGCCCCCACAAAAGTGACGATTCTACCTTTCAAAGGGACTTTCGTTCCTAATACTGGATAAGCACCTAACAGTGATTTGAGATATTCAAAAGAAAACTCTTTATAGATTCTCAAATCGCTACGGTTCTTAAGCACATATTTAGCACCTAACTCCTTAGCTCGTCGAGCACCTTGCAGAGATGTATATACCTGATAATTGACATTGCCAAACCCACAGGGCTTAAATGTCTTGCAGAGAACGATCTCACACCCTTCCTCTCTGAATTTTTGCAACAGCTCATCGGAAGTAAAGTCCCACGTACTGAGAATAATAATAGCACTCGGAAATATTTTCTTATAAAGTCTAACCGTCTCCAGCGTACAATCATCTTGAATAGCAACAATACCTTGAAGCACAATCGCCAATTCGCCTTTAGAAGTAGTAGAACGTACTTTTGTATCAACATACTTCTTTGTGCTCAAAGGGTACAGTCGATAGCTGCAATAATTAGGATAGATATGGTAAAAAGCATTGCACAAACTACCTATTATACGAAACCCATTACTGTCTATGAACTTGAACAATAATAACTGAATCTTCCAATAATTATTCAAAATCCGTTTTAGTATTTTCTTCATCTATATTCCAATTTATCGTCCTATTTATTCCAAATGCCACACGCTGTATTATTTATAATCCTTTTTAGCTGAACACGCCCTAAAATAGCTTGAAGAAAACAAACAATACTTGGGAATAATACTATTCCCTCAAGTCCGAACCAGTAATAAGATACATACATCGCAGGTAATGCGACAAACGATGAAAACAAATATGCCAACATCTGGATTCTTACTTTACCAGTTCCATTAAGGAGAGTCACATAAATCCCCCCAAAAGTTTGCGCTATCGCAAAAATAGCAAGAGCAGCAGATAGCGAAATGGGAATGTCGACTTCAGAACCTATCCAATATGTATATAAGAAATTAGACAACAACACCATCAGAACAGCTACAGGAATACATAGCAGTCCCATGATCTCCAACTTATTCCTCGCATTCTTCATCCATGTATATTCCTGTTTCACGTAGGCATCGGTAAAAGCAGACCAGAAAGGAGTAAAAACTATATTTACAGACATCACCAAGACATTAAAATATTTATATGCAATGTTATATTGAGTAACAGCCATTGGCCCTGCTACTCGTGAAATAACAATATTAATGAGCTGGAATACAAAAAGCATGGAAATCATAATAATAAAAAACTGTCCGCCCAATCCTACTATCTTTTTGGTCAAAGAAAAATGTACGAAATGGAATGACGGTGAAAGATGTCTGTATCTACCACTCAAGAACATACCAATAGAGATTATTATCAGCAGAAAACATGGTACACCAGAAAAAGCAAATGCCAAAACATCCAAGTTGCCGGGAACGGTTTTTGTCAGAATATAGATACAGATAAAGCCAAATACTTGCCCTAATGTTTGTATCAGCGATGCCAATGCAGGCTTTTGGTTGGCTGTCAGCATAGTGGTAAAAATGCTCGCTACGATGTTCAGGCAGAAAAAGAAGGCCAATATTCCGAATACGATATTCAGTTCAGAAGAATAAGCGGCATCAACATTCAAGATTGCACTCCAATCGACAAAATGATTGACGACTATTGCTATCAAAAATACGCTGGAAAAAAGCAGAGACAAAACTACATAAGTAGTACTGACATATTCTCTGGCCAACTGCATATCCCCCTTGGCTACAGCCTCGGCAAAACGATTGCGAAAGCCATGCGCAAATCCCAAATCAAAATAAGAGAGCCAAGCTACAATAGAACTTAAGGTGAGCCAAATACCATATCGAGTAGGATTGATATAATTAATCGTTAGAGGAACAACCTGTAAAGAAACCAATATACTGATACCTTTCAGAAATAATGAAGCTATAATATTTTTCTTTATAGCAATGCTACGAGAGCTCCCATTCATAAGTTTAATCGCGTAAATGTCTTATTCCCTACTTTCCAAGAAGTATACTAGAACTTCTTTCCAAACACAATACTCATAAACGTCATGAAGAGTATCTTGAAATCAAATCCCCAAGAACGATGTTCCAAATAAAACAGATCGTAACGCAGACGGCGCACCATCTTCTCTAAAGTATCGGTATAGCCGTTATAAAGCGTAGCATACGAAGTAACCCCCGGACGTATCTGAAACAAAAAACGATAACGAGGATCTTCCTTCATAATCTGGTCAATAAAGAATTGGCGTTCGGGACGAGGACCAATAAAAGCCATATCGCCACAGAAAACGTTCCATAATTGAGGAAGTTCATCTAAGTGATGTTCACGGAGAAATTTACCAATCCTTGTAAGACGGCCATCTTTACCACCGGCATAAAGAGCCGGACCATGCTTCTCTGCATCTAGGCGCATACTACGAAACTTATAAATGTAGAATGGGCGACCAAAGCGCCCAATGCGCTCCTGCTTAAAAATAGCTGGTCCACCATCTTCACTCTTCACTGCCAAATAACAAATTAAAAATAGAGGCGAAAATAAAATCATTAAAATTACTGCAATCATACAATCCACTATTCGTTTTACATTCCGTTCAAATCCATTCATTCCATCCGGAATAAATCTCTCATCGTATTCCATCATTATTAATTTTACATTTCTATCTTAAACCTATGGCTAAATTCTTTACCGAATAGTTGCCAACCGATAGTGCCGACTACCGATAAGAATATAAAAATAGTAGTATAAATAAGCAACCCTTTACCAGAAGGCTTCAGTGGTACCACCGCCGGCTCCACCACCGCAAACACAGGTTTCTCCTCCTGCACCTTCGCCCGCGCCATCTGCAACAGCGTAGCCACCTGACTATACACCTGATAAGCCAGCCCCATGTCATTCTGCAAACGTTCCTGTTCGGTACGCACGCTTTGAAGAATTACATTATCATGTGAATCAATATAGCTGGCATATTTCTTCTGAGCAGCATAGTATTCCTGCTGGCGTTCTTTAAATAGTTTTTCCCAATATATACAATCTTCTTTGGCTTTGGAAGTACGGTAATTAATAATGTACTCTTGCAATTTTCTTATTACCGAATCGGCAACCGTAGCTGCCACTTTAGGATTCTGAAAAGTCACGGAGACGGTAGTCATAGATGTTTTCTTATCGATAGAAGCGGTAATAGACTTTTTCAAATGATTGATCTTAGCAGCTTCTTTTTGGGTAAGCTCAATAGTGCCTCGTTTCTCTCTTCCAACGGCACTCACCTCTTCTTCATCATTAAAAATGGACTTTACTCCTTCAATCATAATTCCAGGCGCACCTATCACATAGCTCCACCAAGGAGAAGATTGAGAATCTAAATAAGTATCCAAAGTAGTATTTCCTTCGTTCACTTTCAGTTCTTTCAGTTCTAACAGAAAAGGAGTGGAAGATACAATATCAGCAGAAAGTGAGGTGTTCAAGGCATCGATATCATCACCCATAGTCATTCCACTTCCTAAAAAAGAGGCGGCTAAACCTGATAAACCACTACTTTTTGCAGTACCCATTTCTGGAGATAAAGTTACTTCAACTGTATATTGTTTTGGAATGCTGATAGCGACAATAACACCTATAACTAATCCAATACCAGCTGCTTTATAGATGACTTTACGAATAGCTATGATTTTATGAAGAATTCCCATCAAATCGATTTCCATTTCAGCTGAGTTGGGATTTTCGATTGAGTTGGATTGATTTTCGTCCATTGTATTTTAAATTTCTTTACCTACCACCTCCCCCTAAAGGGCCCCCTCCTTCCACAGAAAGGAGATAGAGACAGTGTTGTCGACTTTAGTTATTTCTTTATTAAGTTAGCAATAGAAGCAACCATCATTCCCAAAGTACTAAACGTAGTAGCATAACCTAAAATATTACCTATATTAGTACGCTTCTTTGATTTACTGGGAACAATTATCTCACAACCCGGTTCGATCTGTTTCTTACCACTACCTTTAACCTTAGTCACCTGACCATTCATATAAACGATGAATTTCTTACTCTTCTTCGCATTTTCAGAATAACCACCAGCCTGATTCAGATAATAATCTATATTCTCACCCTCTATATAAGAAACTGTATTCGGAACCATTACGGCACCATTGATCGTTACTGTATTATTATTTTTCGGAATAGAAATCACATCACCTTCACGCAAAACAATATCTGCTGTACTTCCAGGATTGGTTAATGCCTTTTCCAAGTCAATACCAACACTAAAGGTATCTTCCACACGAACACCCAAAGAGTCCATCATAGCCTCACCCAACTGTCTGCTCATCAAGCGGATCACATCACTCATGCGTTTCTTTTCACTTGCATTGGCCACACGAGTCAATTTGGCACCACGTAAGTAGGCATAGTTCGTTGCACCTCCAGCTTTATTGATCAAGTCCGAAAGACGTTCTTCACGACTGGTCATTGCATAAGAGCCTCCGAACAGAAT
>ERZ827471.1401-NODE-1401-length-14578-cov-2.757832_pt1 | contig 14578 bp, 32 predicted proteins | sample MGYA00519772_ERZ827471 | MGnify/ENA primary metagenome ERZ827471 (study PRJEB31778, sample SAMEA3449315) | human gut metagenome | biome: human gut; feature: human-associated habitat; material: faeces | place: United Kingdom | collected 2010/2012 ... | reverse complement strand
CCGTGTTTTGGTTTGATAAACACTCTATCATACAACTGGTCAAAAGGCAGATGATAAATTTTTTCGCCAGTTGCGGAAACATTACATTTTACCTTTGGATATTCTTCAAGGGGAAATTTATCGAAAATTTCTATGTTTAAAGCTTTCGCTTCTTTTCTCGCTTCATCACTGACTGTGGCAGTGGTATATAAAATTCCTTTTACCTGTCGGGCAGGAAATTTTTTTTTCGCAATTCCGACAGAGCCGTGGAGAGCTCGGATTGTGGCATCTCCGATTATAGCGTTTTTGTTCCAGCGTTTGCATTGTATGATAAGAGCTTCTTTGCTATTGAGCGCATACAGATCAATGCCTTTATCCTTGAATTTATTTAATGCGCCATGATACCGAACTTCGTAGCCTTTTATTTCGTATAGATAACCGATGAAGCGTTCATAAGCCAACCCGACTTCGGTTGGTGTTTTATTCATTTTATTGTAGTTGTCAAGAGCCATTTGATTTCTAACAGTAACCGAGTGTGAATAAAAGTCTGATTCCGAAATATAAGGACGAAGTGTTTTATATTCTTCTAGGCAGAGATCATCTTCATATTTTTTTATTGCTTTTATTGCTGCTTTTTTCACTATTTCATATTGAGAACGGAAATATTTTCGCTTACTTTGCAAAGATACTTCCATACAGTAGATATTTAATACAAATAGGAATTTTTGCAGATAAATTTGTTTTTCTAGTTCACACATTTGCTGGTGTACAAGATCCTCGTAATTTTGAACTCCAATAAAGGGAGAATATTTTTCTTGTAGTTTTTGTATTTGGCTCAAACAATTTTGCAGTTCACCTTCTAAGGCGTTTTTTTCGGAAGTAATATCATCAATTTCTTGAAAAAGCTGAATAATTTGTTGATTCGTTATTTCAACAATATCATTTTTCCTTTTTTCTAAGCTATTTATTTTGTCAGTTAAAAGGTGATTGAGAAACTCCTGATCGTTTGCTTTTTTCAAACATTCTGTATGAGCTGTTTCTACAGCTTGCAGATGGATTGTCTGTGTTTGAATAAAAGTATCTTTATCATGTATGGCAGAGCGTAGTTTTTCACACTCAAAGAAAGTTTGCCTTAATTGGTTTTCTTTATCGGACAAAATTTGATTTTGTCTCTGAATCTGTTGTTCATAAACGGAAATTTGATTTTTTGATTCATTTATTTCACTTTCTTGTTTTATAATGGTTTGTTTTAATTCATTTATTTCACTTTCTTGTTTTGCAATAGTCTGTTTTAATTGTGTGTTAAATTTGTCGAAAAAACCCATAAACTCACCCATGTTGAGTGTAGCACAAGGGGGTGAAAATGTGATGTGGATAAGTGAAAAAAGGGGAAAACCGGAAGAACAAACAAAAATGATGCTTCATAATTGGTGAAAACGTACATGGAAAAGAACGCCAGAAAGTGATATATTGAAAAAAACGAACATGTGTTCTTGTATTGGGGGTATACGATGGAAAAAGAATATAGAAAAGCGATTGTAAAAATGATTTATTCTATCAGTAGTGAGATTGTGTTAAAGAGAATTTATACCTATATTAAGGCAAAATATTAAGGCAAAGAAAAAATAAGAGGAATCAACCTCTTATTTTTTTTGATTTTCATAAAGAGTTTGTATCAAATCTGATATTATTTTTTTCCCTACATCATCAAGTTGGCAGTAAATTTCAAGAAATTTTCTGACATATTTATCATCACTTTCTTCAATTTCTGAAAGAATTCTTGAAAATTCATCTTCTGGGAGTTCAGGGCGAAACATATCTCCAGTTCCTTTTTCAATCCATTCTTTGTTTACATTAAATTTTTCGCAGATCAAATTTTGATTTCTTTCAGTTAATGATGTTTTTCCTTTTTCTATATCGCTTATAGCGGCATTTGTCAATCCAATTTTTTCGCCAAATTCTTTTTGCGTCATTTTTAGTTTTTTTCTTAATTCTTTTAACCGTGTATTCATAGCTTTTCCTCCTTTCTTTTTCATAATATCGGTTAAACTGAAACTTGTCAATTGAAAAAATTAAATATCTATTGACAAAATCGGGTAACTTTATTATTATTTAAATATAAATCGGGTAACTTAATTATTAAAAGGAGGGAAGAACATGGACAAAGACAAAAAAGTGAAAGCATTATTGGAAACTTTTTCTAAACTGAACGTAAATTCCCAGGCAATTATTCTTTCTTCTGCAAATTGTCTGCTGGCTCGTCAGGAAATGGAAGATGACAAAAAAGCAAGCTAAAGTCATAGGACATTGTATAGAAAGGAAAGGAGAATCAACATGATCATTGAAAGACAGGTAGAAGCAAAAATGCGGGACGACAAAAAATTCGCTTACTTCGTAACGAAATCCCTCTTACAGTTTTTTGAGAGGGATTGGGGCGACACGGCGGACTATCATCCAGAGGAACCGGCACCGGATGACCCTTGCAAGACAGGTGCTTTTTACCGCTATGGAGACGGGGATTGGATCAAAATCCGGTACAAGGGCAGAGAAACAGAAGTGACATTTGCCAGAGGGGAGGCAAAAAGCCCCAGCAAGCGCCAGCAGTTAAACGAGCTGCTCTATCAACACATGAGAGAAACAGAAGTTTTCTACATGGACTTGCTGATGCTTTTGCATAAAGAAGCGGAAGAAAATCACACCTGGTAAACAGAGAGAATTTTCACTTTGCTGCATCGTGCCATAGTGGTATAGACATCACAGATCTGGCGCACAGATTCAGACTGGAAGTCAGCACCGCAAGACGGACAAACAATGGGATGTTTGCCAAAGGCGTCATCCTGTTCCGGTACATAAGTCACGGCAAAGACCTTCTGGCAAACGGGGCAGAGACAATCGGCAACAAGTTTCATAAGAAGCACCCCCTTTCTGAAAAATCAGGCTGCGGCAACAGCCTGTGATTTCAGATTAGGGGAAAGGATGGAAAAAGTCAAGAAAGAAGGCGAAAGAACATGGAAGAATCGAAGGAAAGACACCTGATTTTTGAAAATGAAGTCCTCCGCAGCAGAGCGGAGGATGGTTTCAGAATGTACGAGAATGCACAAAGGCAGGAGCAGAGATGGAAAAAAATCTGCGGTTATGTTGTGGCGGCGTGTATGAATTGTGTCGTTTTGTCATGGATTTACCACAGAAAGAAATGAGAAGCCCGAAGGGAAAATAAACCTAAAAAAGACAACCATTGAAATTAGTCCATAGGTTTGATCTGGTGAGCAATGAAATAAAGGATACATTCACGTGTATTCTGAGCCTTCAGATGCAGCCAAGCACAGTTTTCAGAGCAATTTTTCTGTGTGATTGGACAAATTTTATCAAAAATTTTTTCCCTGCATCCCGAAGAGAAACGGGGACGGCGCAGCCGGCTTTGCAAAGCAAAGTGCTTGACCATGAAAATCACCTCCTTTCGGTTGTGATTTTCGGGCTTCTCTTTCTGATTATATCAAAAACCATGGAAAGAGTGAAAGGTTAAAAAGGGATGATGTGAAATGCCAAAACTGCGGGAGCGACCAGACCAAAAGGTCTACAACAATCTAACACAAAAATTAAAAAGTGGGATGCTCCTGCGGGGGCTGAACCACAAAGAAACGGCTAGTCGGTGCCGGATGCCATACTCAACATTTAATGTGAGATTGGCGCAGCCGGAAACATGGAACCTGTGCGAGCTGGTGAAGATTAGCGAAGTGCTGGGGCTGCCGTTGAATGAATTGTTTTGATAAAGAGCAGGGGCTATAACCATTGCGAAATACCTTCTGAAAATCGAGCAAAGCCCTTTTACCTGTGCCCCTGCTTTTTATATAAAAAGATAATGAAAATGAAAAGGAGGAATGATTTATGAACCTATTTGAACTTGCTGGCGGCGCTGTTATGGAACAGGTTCAAGCAGCGGCAAAACGTGTGTTTGAAAACATTTATGACCCAAATACAGAGGCTAAAAAGCCCAGAAAATTGGTGATCGAGCTTGTTTTCAAGCCGAATGAAAACGACCGTACAGACGTTGACGTTTCTGCTGTCGTCAAAACGATGCTGCTGCCTCGTAGAGCAATCCACACAAAAATGATTGTGGAGGCGGACAATAAAGGAAAAATTATGGCGGATGAATACCGTTCCGCAATGCGTGGTCAGATGGAACTGGAAAATGAAAATGAAGGCAAGGTACTTGACCTACAGAAAAGAAAGGTGGAATAAAAAATGTTGAAATCGTTGTTTGAGTATGTGGTTGGTTTGTCTAAAGCGAACATGGTTACCATTGACGGAACAGTTTTTACAGACAAGCCTTTGCATCTGCCGGAAATGCCAACCATTGAAACACTGCGCACGGATAACCTGTCCAGCATTGTTAATTTTATCAAAAATGCCTGGGATGCTGGTATGAATAATGATGATGATATCGTTCAGAAAATCATCCATGTAGAGGACGCCGGAAAAGTAAATCTGTATTCATCTGTTTGCAACGAATGTATGGATAGACAGAAGTTTATGAAAGCTGAATGGGCAGGAAACAAATTTCCCTTTGGTCAGTTTATGGATGCGGAAAAATTTAACATCCTGCTGCAGACCTGCTTCATGGAAACGGATGATTTGAAGGTGATTCAGCAGGTCGTTGGAAATCTGCGGGATGAAGCAGTCCAGAACTATGGGGACGATGGTGTTTCCCAGTCGGTGACAATCAGAACGGGGATCGCCACTGTTGGACAGGTTCGTGTACCCAGTCCGGCAAAACTGCGCCCTTATCGTACATTTTTGGAAGTGGAACAGCCAGCAAGCCTTTTCATCCTCCGCATGAGAGAAGGCGGGCAGTGTGCTTTATTTGAAGCGGACGGCGGTCTGTGGAGAGAAACCGCAAGACAAAACATCCGCAACTATTTTGAATATGAACTGGAAAAAATGGTGAGTGAACACAAGGTGGTTATTCTGTGATGAAAAAATTCAATGAAAATTTCACCAGAGCCGATGCGGAGGCTATGGGGCTTATGGTTGGAAGTAAGATACAGTACATCAAGCCCATGGAAAACAACCAGAACAGAAAAATCATAAAAAATGGGACTGTTTACCAGCTCTGGAAAAGTCATTTTATCGTCATTTGGGACAAGGGCGGATGGAAAGAAACTTTTCCTTATGAGCTTATCAAAAGCGGAAAAATCAAGATCAAGGGGTGATCCTATGAGTTTTGGAATAGTGTGGATGTGTTTATTGATTATGGGGCTAGCTGGGGCGTGCATCTTCCTTTTGGGAGAAAGAGAGCGTTACAGACGGCACTTGGAACAAAACAGAGGCATGATCCGAAAATACAGAGGATGACCGGCAGCCGCGGGAAATCCCCGCGGCTTTTTTTTGAAGGAGGGGAAAATCATGACAGCACTAGCGTTTCCAAAAACAAAGAAATACGGAAAGATAGACACAAGTGGTCTGGCGTTTCCGAAAACGAAGCAGAAAAAAGCCCGGCAGAGCCATGGGAAAAGCATTATGCAAAAAGAAAAATGCTGCTATATCACCGGATATACGGGGGAAAACCTACATAAACACCATATTTTCTTTGGTGTTGGGCAGAGAGAGATTTCCGAAAAGATGGGATTCTGGGTATATCTGCGGACAGACTTACACGAGGCAGAATATGGGGTACACGGTCGGGATGGTCATGAGTTAGATTTACGGCTGAAAAGAGAGTGTCAGCGGAAATATGAGGCAACGCACAGCCGGAAGGAATTTATGGACCTGATCGGGAGGAATTACCTTGACTAGAGCAGATGTCAGCTGTAAGGGATGCAAAGAGCGGTATGAAAAATGCCACGAAAAATGTCCCAGATACCGGAAGTGGAAAGAGTTGTGGGAAAAAGAAAAAGAATGGCAGCGTCAGAAGCTGGCGTCCATATTTGAGGCATACAGCAGGCGGCAGATCGCTATTGAAAAATCAGTACGGAAATTGAGATAAGCCGTCCTTTTGGCGGGCGAAAAGCCCGGGTATACACCCCTAATGGGCGGGAAAGGGTTTAGCTGGTGGCTCCTTTCCCGTCCGCCAAAGGGACGGCTTTCGGCACTGTGACGGGCAATAATGCACCCCGAATAGAAACGGGGACGCCGTAGGCGGCTTTGCGAAGCAAAGTGCTTGACCCTGCACCCCGAAGAGAAACGGGGACGCCGTAGGCGGCTTTGCGAAGCAAAGTGCTTGACCATGCCCGAAGGCTCCTTTCATATTCATACAAACAAGGGCAGGCGGAGGGATGCCGCCTGTCCGTCAGAGTGCCGAAGGGAGGAAAATATGGAACATATATTGTCATTAAGTTACGGAAAAGATAGTCTGGCATGTTTGGGCGCCATTGAAGAATTAGGGTGGCCACTGGATAGGATTGTGCATGCAGAAGTATGGGCAACAGATACAATTCCGGCAGACTTGCCTCCGATGGTGGAATTTAAGAAAAAGGCGGATCAGGTGATAAAAGAACGCTGGGGAATTGAAGTGGAGCATGTGCGAAGCAAATACACATATAACGACTGTTTTTATATGGTTTGTGGAGAAAACAAAAGAGAAGCAAAAAGTAAATATGTTGGAAAAATTTATGGATTTCCATTTAGGCAGGGAGCATGGTGCAACTCAAGATTAAAGCAGACTGTATTAAAGAAATTTTCAAAAGGGACTATTCAATATCTAGGGATAGCTTTTGATGAACCGGACAGATTCCATAACCTAAGTGAAACAAAAAAATCTCCATTGGTTGTTGCTGAATGGAATGAACAGATGTGCCGTCAGTGGTGCGAAGAAAATGGGTTGCTTAGTCCAATCTATAAGGCATCTACAAGGGGGGGTGCTGGTTTTGTCACAATCAAAGCATTGGGCAGCTTCGGATTTTAAGAAAAAATTACCCGGAGCTATGGAAATTGATGCTGAAATGGGATAAGGATAGCCCAGTAACCTTTTATGCAGACGGGAAAACCGTGCATGACTTTGAAAAGAGATTTCATGCAGAAGATTTGAAACTGATTCCCACGGATCAGACGTTTCGATGGGAAATGGTGATTGGTGATCTTAGAAAAAATCAGTTGAATTTATTTGATGCTGGTTTGGTTTAGGTTAAGGAGGTAAAGCACGATGGAAAGAAAACAGATCACGGAATTGAACAGCTTATCCAGAACAGGCACACGGAAGCGGTCTATGGTGGAGCTGCTGTTTTGTATGCTGCGGGCAGGGAAGTGAAAGGAGAATAGGCATGAAACATTTTGTAGTGAAATTAAATGTGGTTGTGATTGTTGCAGCAGATAATCATTTAATGGCTGTGAACAATGCAAAAGAAAAACTTAGCGACATTGACGGTATTGAATCTGTACAAGATACAGACGTGTATACTTTGGGAAAACTGCTGCGCATGGCTCAACAGAATTTTCGTGAGAGTACGTAAGGGAGGAATAAAGATGGAAGCAAACATCTATGAAACAAAAATATCAGTCCACAAAGCAGATTCTGATATGTCAGAAGCGTTTGAAACCCAAAAAAATGCCCTTTTTAAGGAAACAATGCGGTTTTTAGGAAGTATTGGATTTTTTGTAGGAGAGGATAAAGAAATTAAGAAAAATTTTGAAATACTGAATCCATATCATAGATATGGAAGATATGGGGATTTGGAGTTTAAATCGGAAATTTACGGTATAGGTTTTGAAATTACATTTTTTCAGAATGTATATTATGAAAACCCGAATGGAGGTTATAGTGATTTCGACAAATTGAAAAAAATGCCATATCTTATCCGCCTCCAATTTGAATTAACAATACGGAAATTGACAGCGTTTTTTGAAAACATGGATATACAGGTAAGCCGGGAAAAAGAGTATAAAGGCGCTGAATATATTGTACACAAATACATTGAAAGTTGGCATAAGCCACAAAAAAAGATGTTTGATTTGTCTGAAATTGATGGAGAAACAGCAGAATATAGTTACCAATCATTAGATCGTGACCATAAGGTGATAAGAAATGGTGATTTGAAATATTATCGAGATAATTGTACTGGTTATCTTTATCGAGGAAAGGCTTATCACAACATCAACAATATGTGGTGGGTATTACAACCATGTGGGACTGTAAGAAATGTTGCTGCTTTTGAGCTTTTTGATTTGCAGGAAGGGGATAGCTTGGGCAGAGTCGCACCAGACAGAACGCCTAATGCGTATAAGTTAAGAAAAAAGCAACTTGGTCTTTGTAGCACGAAAGAGATTGTCAGGGAGTTAAAAAGAAGGGGTTGGCATGGATAAGGTAAAGCGTGCTTTGCTGGGTGACCGGAAGGCACAGGCGGAGCTGACCAAGAAAGGACGCAAGCTGCCCTGCCATGTGTGCGGAAAAAAGGCAAAAATCATGTTCCGGGAAGGGTTATTCGTCATTATATGTTCTGACGAATACTGTAACTGCCTTTGTGTGGCGGAGCCGGACAGGATGACGGCTATCCGAAAATGGAACGAGCGGCCGGAGATACTGACACCGGAGGAAATAAGGAAATTGGAAGGAATGAAAAATGGACTATGAAAGAGCCTGTCGGATACTTGACCCAGTGACAAGAGAAAATGAAATCTGGCACATGAGCGAAGAAGAACGGAAAAAGATGTTGGATGAAGCCTGTATAGTTGCTTTGGGTGTGCTGCGTGGTACGGACGAAAATTTCACGACCCGCGGCGACATGATCCGTTCCATGAGCAATGAAGAACTAGCGGACTTCATTTGCGGTATTGCCATTGAGGATGATTGCTATTCTTGCCCAGTGGAAGGGTGCATTTCCCTAACAGAAGGACGGAAGGGACCAAAAGGCTGTGAGAAGTGGTTGAGAGAAATTGTCAGGAAAGGAGAAAAATTGACATGAAATTTATTTTGATGATTTTTCTGCACATTGTGGATGATTTTTATTTACAGACCAATAGTTTCCTTGCCAATGGAAAACAACAGGAATGGTGGAGGCAGCAGAAAGGGTTTACATACAGATACAGATTTGATTATATCCCTCCATTGATTTTCCATGCTTTCAGCTGGACGTTTATGATTATGCTGCCTATTGCGTATTCCATGGGGTTTCAGCTGAACATAGAATTTTTCTTAATGTTTATCTACAACGTTTTTTTGCATGGAATGACTGACCATGCGAAAGCAAATTTGCTGGAAATCAATCTGGTGCAGGATCAGGCAATCCATTTGTTTCAGATTATTGCAACATTTTGGGTTTTTCGGGAGGTGTGAAAACAATGGATAAAAAACATGACAAATATTATGCAGTGATTATGAGCGATGGGAAGATTATGGGTATTCCAGCCGAAATCATTGCTGACAATTATGCAAAGTACTATGAAAAACGGGGCGAGAGCTACAAAGAAAATTTTGATGCCATGATGCACTGGTTTGATACTGATGATTTTGAGTTTGAGGACTGGGCAAAAAATAACATGGATTGGTCAGAAGTTAAAGAACATGCAGAATGGATCGGTGGGCAGCAGGAAGAAGCTGACTATGATAACGATTGGATGAATGAAAGAGTGATTTATGTTCATTCGTTATCAGGATTTCAGTCAAAGGGGGAATGAGTTTTATGAGTTTGGATATTAAGCGGATATGTGACAGATGTGGGAAAGAGATTCCACAGAACGGTAAATACTTACGTATAAATATTGGAGAAAGAACAAACAAAACTGATATGGTATATGCTTTGCAAGTTGCAGATAATCATGAAGCATTTTATCCAGTAGACTCTTTTGAGCTTTGCGAAAATTGCGGAAATGAACTGCATGATTGTATTCATGGAAAGGGGAAAGAAGAATGTTCTGGAAAAAAGCTGAAACAGTTGTTTTGCAAGAGAGAGGATGGTTGCAATCAAAAGAATGATTGTAACCATGAGTGGGTTGATATTCCAGTGCTTGTGACAAACAGAGGTCTGCCACAGAGATATGTTAAGTGTCGGTATTGTGGGAAAGTTGTTAATGAAAAGGAGTTATACCATGGAAAATGATTATGAAAAAATGTTGGATTTTCTAAAGGGAAATTTGCAATATAACGTCGAGCTGTTTCAGGAAATACTGCAGAAAGAAATCGGTGATGAAGAAAATTTGCTTTTGGCATCGGCAACTTTGTATTTTTCAAAACAAGGAATACAGCACGCAAAAAATGGAGAACGGGCAAAACGAAACGGCAGACCAGAAAAAGAAATAAAGAATATTCATATAAAAATGATGTTCTGCAGTCTTGCTGTTGCGGCATTGGGCGATCATTTCAAGGAAAGACTTGGTATCAGTTTGGAGGATGCATAAATGAATTTCAAGGAAGAATACAGCGAGAAATTTGACGAGCTGCGGAAAAACAGGGTCAAAACCAGCTTTTACAAATACGGCTCTGCAAAAGAAAATTTTGGAAAGGGCTATGTGGATGCCTTGGGAAGCTTGGAAAAATGCCTTGCAAAATACCGGGAAACAGGAAATACAGAGTATCTTTTGGATGCGGGGAATTATGCCATGTTTGAATATATGTATCCACAGCATGAAAAAGCCCACTTCCGGGCGACGGACAGCAGCGAGAGCGCTGGTATTGTTGGGTTGAGTGTTGGAGAGGCAAGGAGGTTTGAGGCATGAACAAAGTCATTTTAATGGGGCGGCTGACAAAGGACCCGGAAATCAGATATACAGGTATGGGGGAGCCAATCGCAATCGCCAGATATACCATTGCGGTCAACCGACCATATAAGAAAGACGGGCAGACGCAGGCGGATTTTATCAATATTGTAAGCTACCGGAAGGCTGCGGAGTTTATCGAAAAATATTTCAAAAAAGGTCAGATGATTGCCATTGTTGGGCGGCTGCAGGTACGGAGTTGGGACGATTCCGAAGGCAAGCGCCACTGGTCAACGGAAGTCATCACGGACGAAATCCATTTTGCAGGCGGAAAAAATGAGAATGGGTCAGCGACACAGGCGGCGCCATCAGCACCGCAGACAGCACCAGCGGCGCCAACGGATAGTGGATTCTATCCCATTGATGAAAGTATCGAAGATGACAACTTACCGTTCTAGGAGGTGTGACAAATGTATGAAGTAAGCAAACAGCGCTGCAAAGGTATGCTTCTTAGCTCAAGAAAAGTGGAACTGTTGATATACACTGACGAAGATGGGACGCATATTAAGATTGATCATTGCGACTATGCGGTTGGTTGGGATTTTAAGGTTTTTTATAAGCTGTTATTTGCAACTTGCAAGTTTGCATTCCGGCATTATTACGGCGTGACGTTTAACAAAGAAAAACTATTGGAAATGATACATAGTCATACAGCAGCGATACTGAATGTTCTGGAAGAAGAAGGAAACGAAGGTGTGAAAAATGCGTAGTTTGATTTTAGCTTTGGGCGAAATGGCAAAGCTGGAACAGGAGAGGGTGGCGGAGGTGCATCCGCCCTTTGCATCTGCCCATGAAGGTTTTGCACATATCCAGGAGGAAAAAGAAGAAGCAAAAGCCGAACTGGACTACATAGAAGTGCAAACGGGCCTTTTATGGGGAGAAATCAAAAGAAAAGGCATCGGACTGGAAGCAGTTGACCGGATAGAGGATGCAGCACTGCGGGGCGCTGCGGAGCTGGTGCAGTTGGCGGGCGTATGCCAGAAGTACAAAGAGAGTGCGGAAGGGTTTCCAAAGCCGGAACGGCCAAGGGAATTAGACGAAAGTATAAAACAAAGATTGATTGACGCAATCAGATCAGGTCGGATTTGATGACACAGAAAGGGGAAAATCAACATGGACTTAAAAGCGTATCAAGCCGGACGGGCAGACGGTCTACAGCTTGCCCTGCGTCTGGTGAAAGAGGGCGGACAGGAGGCGCTGGAAAAAGAAATCAAATTCCGCAATCAGTATGGCATCCATACAGCAATGACAGAGAAGGAACTGGAAAAGGCGTCAGTAGCTATCAAGGAAATGACCATTGACACGGTTACCATTATGTCGTTGCACACGCTGCATGATGAATTTGGTTTCGGACCGTCCAGAGCAGATAGGTTTATAAACAGATTTAATCAAAAAGTAGAATGCCTTTTGGATGGGCTTTTTACCTGGGAAGATTTGATACACCAGAATGCTGTGGAATTGGGAATTGATAAGAAAATCAGGCTGAATGGGGTGTGAGCTAATGGAAGGATTGAACACTTTTTTTTACTATGCCTCTGCTATTGGTACTGCTGGTACTATTTGTTTTTTGGTTTGTTTATACCTTTTGAAAAAATCAACTGAAAGAAACAGAGAAGCAAACCAAAAAATCTCATACTATGTAGTGGAAAATATAAGGTTACAGACTGAAAATATTAGATTGAGGACATTCAGCAAACAACCGCATATAAAAACAGTATATTCCGGAGGAAACAAAGAAGTGTTTTTCTGTGGGCTGGAAGGCCAGGCACGGAAAGACAGATACAGACAGCTTGTGAAGCTGCTGCATCCGGATAACGGCGGGGACAAGCAGTTATTTCAAAAAATGCTGGAAGAATACGGGAGGTAAGGCATGGAAAATACATACGAAAACAAAAGCGTGTTTTCCAGCATGGAACAGTTGGAAAATTTTTTAAGAAAACAAGAGGTGGAAAATATGGCTGAAAACAAAGAAAGAAAAATCAATGTACTTGGTACAGAATACAAATATTTTTATAAAAGTGTCAACCAAGATGAAAAATTACGGGAGTGTGATGGATACTGTGACAGCAGTATGAAACATATCGTCGTTTGTGATTTGGCAGTGGACAATATGACAGTGGGAGACGTTATGGCACACGAAAATAAGGTGTTTCTACATGAAGTAGTACATGCCTTTTTGTTTGAATCTGGTCTTTCCGGAAACTCATGGGCTGCAAACGAAGAAATCGTTGACTGGATGGCGCACCAGATCCCGAAGATCGTACAGTCTTTGGAGGAAGCTGGACTGGATGGATGTTTGAAAAGGGTGAAAGGATATGGAAAACAACATCAGGAAATGGAGAAGGAAGCGTAACATTACCCTTGAAAAAATGGGAGAGATACTTGGGGTGGACAGTAACACTGTACGGCACATGGAGCTTTTCGCCAAAAAGAAACCGCCGCAGTACAGACTGGAAAAAATGGCGGAAGTTTTGCGGGTTTCCGTGAATGATCTTTGGAAGGAGTGACAAAACATGATGGAAGTTTTTACAAGAGTGGAGAGAGGATACTGGCAGGACGAGTTTATTCTAGAACTGACACCGGAACAGAAGTTTTTCTATTTGTATTTAATGAGTAACAGCAAAGTAAACACATTAGGGGCTTACGTTTTCCCCATGACAATGTCCACTTTGGAACTGGGGTATAACAGAGATACCGTAAAAAAACTGTTAGACCATTTTGTCGAGGCTGGCAAGATCATGTACGACGAAACCACAAATGAAGTATTTCTTTTGAACTGGCCAAAGAGAAACTGGAACAAAAGAACAGCTACGCTGCGTGCATTGAAAAAAGACGTTGACGCGCTGAAAAGCCCGGTTTTACGGGAAAAAATCTCTGCCATGTTGTCTGCGTTTTGTGGTGGAGAAGATGCCATTGACGATACAGAGGAACAAAAAGGAACAAATGGGAACAATGAGGAACAAAAAGGAACAAATGGGAACAATGAGGACATTTTGGCTGGGAGAATAGAGAATAGAGAAAAGAGAATAGAGAATAGAGAAAAGAAAAAAGAAAATGAGGACGTGGGAACAGAGTTCGACGCTGCCGCAGCTTTTGAAATCTTTTACAAGGCATACCCAAACAAGAAAAATGTCAAAACTGCCCGTACCCGTTGGGAGAAAATGAAGGTGACGCCGGAATTATTCGCGGCAATCATGGAAGGGCTGGAAAGAGCCAAAAACAGCCAGGAATGGGGAAAGGACGGCGGTGCATACATTCCGCACCCTGCCACATGGCTCAACGGGGAAGGATGGAAAAACGAGTATAAACCATTACGACAGGCAGCTGCACCAAAGGCACCTGCCGGAAATATGCCTGATCCACTGGCAGAACGTCGGCGGATGATGGGAGGCGGCGCGGTATGATTTATTCAGCTGCAACAGAACGGGCGTTATTATGCTGTATGCTCATGGACGTGGAAACAGCTAGAAATGCGGCTGGTATGCTGGTAGAGGATGATTTTTATTTATCCCAGAACAGGGACGTCTTTCGTGCCATTGCGGCACTGGTAGAAAAAAACATGGTACCTGATTTGCCTATGATTTCGGCGGAGCTGAACCGGCAGGGGACGGCGGAAAGAGTGGGCATGGATACCCTGTCACAGATTGCCACGGCAGAGGGTACCACCATCAATGCCAATAAATACATAGCCGATTTACAGGAAATGGGCTGGATGCGGCGCTGCGGTGCCAAAGGACAAGCACTGACAGAGGCAGCAAACAAGGGAAACGCGGAAGCTATATACAGTCTTTTGGACGAGCTGAAAGGCGACAACGTCAAAGGGGATGTACCCCAAAACGCGGCGGAAATCATGGCCGGATATGTCCAGGAGTTAGACGCCAGCCGGAAGAACGGAAACAAGCTGAACGGGCTTTCC